>Ga0209536_100005400_pt1 | contig 19876 bp, 16 predicted proteins | sample DeeMarSeWOR28_12_FD_187461 | JGI IMG/M metagenome (GOLD analysis project Ga0209536, IMG submission 187461) | Marine sediment microbial communities from White Oak River estuary, North Carolina - WOR-2-8_12 (SPAdes) (version 2) | ecosystem: Environmental > Aquatic > Marine > Intertidal zone >...
GCGGATCTGCCGGTCGCTGAAGGTGCTGCGGGGCAAGCGCCTGGAAAACCCCTGGCGCAAGCACGGGAACATCCCGCTCTGACCCATGGCGATGTTCAAGAAGATCCTGATCGCCAATCGCGGCGAGATCGCATGCCGCGTCATCAATACGGCGCGCCGCATGGGTATCCGCACGGTTGCCGTCCATTCAGAGGCCGACCGGGACGCCCGGCACGTCAGCCTTGCCGACGAGGCGGTGCCGATCGGTCCGCCGCCGTCGGCGCAGAGCTACCTCGTCATCGACAGGATCCTCGAGGCATGCAGGCAGACCGGCGCGCAGGCGGTGCATCCCGGATACGGTTTTCTCTCCGAGAACCCCGCCTTCTGCGAAGCGCTGGAGCGCGCGGGGATCGCGTTCATCGGCCCCAAGGTACACGCGATCCGGAGCATGGGCGACAAGATCGCCTCGAAGAAGCTCGCCCTGAGCGCGGGCGTGAGCACCATTCCGGGCTACACGGACGTCATTCGCGATGCCGACCATGCGCTCTCGATCGCAAAGGAAATCGGGTATCCGGTGATGATCAAGGCTTCGGCCGGCGGGGGCGGCAAGGGCCTGCGCGTGGCCGGGAACGACAAGGAAGCGCGCGAGGGATACCAGAGCTGCCGAACCGAAGCGAAGAACGCGTTCGGCGACGATCGGGTCTTCATCGAGAAGTTCATCGAGGAACCCCGCCATATCGAGATCCAGGTGCTCGGCGACGCGCACGGCAACCTCGTGTACCTCTGGGAGCGCGAGTGCTCGATCCAGCGGCGCCACCAGAAGGTGATCGAGGAAGCGCCCTCGCCGTTTCTCGACGCGGCGACCCGCAAGGCGATGGGCGAGCAGGCGGTCGCGCTCGCCGCCGCGGTGGGCTATCAGTCCGCCGGGACCGTCGAGTTCGTGGTCGATGCCCAACGCAATTTCTATTTCCTCGAGATGAACACGAGGCTGCAGGTGGAGCATCCGGTCACCGAGATGATCACGGGATTGGATCTCGTCGAGCAGATGATCCGGGTCGCGGCCGGCGAGAAGCTCGCGTTTGCGCAGGCCGACATCAGGCTCGACGGCTGGGCGATCGAGGCGCGGATCAACGCCGAGGACCCGTTCCGCAACTTTCTGCCATCGACGGGGCGGCTTATCCGCTATGTCCCGCCTGCGGGCGTCGAGCCGAGCCGCTTCCTGGCGGACCGCACTGATCTCGGCCACGATCCCCTCGAGCGTACCACGGCTGTCAGACAGCTCTTCACGAGCTCCCGCGATAGCACGAACGTTGTCGGTGGTCTCTTGCGCGATCTCGAACATGCGATGGATTTCACCCTTGAGCGCGTCGATCGTCGCTTGGCGTTGCGTCGCATTGTCGAGCGCGTGCGCCACCACCGCTTCGGTTGCCTGCCACTTGGCCAGGCGTTGCTCGAACTGTGTGATGTCCTCGCTCACCTTCTGGAGATCGACGGTCTTGTGATCGAGCTGTTCACACAGCTCCTGGACCTGGTTGAGTTGTTCCCCGGTCGTGGCCAACGACTCGGTCAGCTCTTGGGATCGCTCGGTTAGGGCGTCGACTTTGGCAGCGGCATCCTCGCGCAGGGCTGCGAGGTGGTCAAACCGAGCTAGCGTTCGCTCAATGGAACTCTCGCGCTGTTCCGCTTCGCGAGCGTGGACCCGAATTCGATCTGCAAAGCCCTGCAACTCGCGGGAGCGTGCTTCGAGAGACTGCATATCGGTGTTCAGATCCGCCAGCCTCTCCTCCGCCTCATCGAGCAAGGTCATGGCGGGTTCCCGCACGTCGTCGAGCCGCTCAACCAGATTCTCAATTGATCGTTCGGCGCGGTCGATGCCAGCTGCGACACCGGACACGCGTCCAGCTTGGACATCCAGTTTCGCGAGTTCGGCACCGATTGCTCCGACACGCTCGGTTAGTTGTGCCACAGCAGTCTGAGTTTCCGTGACCGTGCTTGTTACCTCGTCTAGTGAGCGGAAACGGCGCTCCATTTCAACCAGCCCGCGGCGCAGATCAGCGACTTGAGTGGTTGTTGTGTCCAGTCCTTGCCGTTCGAACTCGAACCGGTCAATCGCTTGGCGGATCTCGTTGCACACGCCGTCTCGTAACTCGGTCAGCTCCTGGCGGCGTGACTCGTCAGTCGCAGCTATCTCCTCCTGGCGTGTCGCAATGGTCTCCGACTGCTCGAGCAGGTCGAGGTGAATCGCTCGCAGCCGCGAGACGTCTTCCTGCATGCGGGTGAGGAACTTGGCGTTCTCCAACTGTGTCTTCGTATCTCGATCGATTCGGCTCAGCAACTCCGCAAACCGTTCTCCTTGGCTGGTGGCGTGGTCCACGGCCTCACGCTGCTGTTCGATTTCGGAGACTTTCTGCGCCACGTAGTCTGCCAGCGCTTTGAGCGTACTCAGTTCGCGTCGAACGTCCGGCACACCGGCCGCCAACTCAGCGAGTGCGTCCACAGTGCCTTCGAGCTTGGCCGCGCGCTCGTCGATGGTGCGAAACCCGGTGTTCATGTGCTCGTAACGCTCCTCCACCTCCGCGAGCTGCGACAGCGTCGTGACGCCGCGCTGCCGGATCTCTTCCTGCTGGTCCCGCACAGTGGTGAAGTCGGAGCGCAGCTGACCGATCACTCCCGAGCATGCGCCTGCCTCAACGCGCAGTGACTCCAGGTGTTCCCCGAACGCGTGTAGCTGTGCCATATCCGGCTTGATCGAGCCTGCCTCGCGTGCCAGTTGCCGCAGCTCGCTGAGTTCCCCTTGCAGGCCCGCTACGTCTGACCGGATGGTTGTCAGTCGTCCTTCGAACTCGGTGAGCTGGGATCCAGCTTCAGTCTGACCGCCGGACAGGGTCTCTGCCCGTTCGCTGAGTGTCGACACACGCGAGGCCACCTGTTCCACCGACTGAAGGCGACTCTCGAGCTGGGCCAGAGACTGCTCGATGCGGCGGACTGGCTCGGTCAAACTTGCCGCCCGCTCCAGCGATTCCTTGGCCTCGCCAGCCACGGTCTCGCAGGCATGGCGCTCATTGCGCAGCTGCAGGAGGATGGTCCGCAGCTCACCCCGCACTTCTTCTGGCAAGGAACCGTTACCGAACATCCTACTAATCACTGCTTGCATGGTACGATCTCCGGTCGTGGTGCTCCATCCGTGCTCCGGCGCTCGCCGTCCGAATGGCCTGTGGGTCCGCTGCGCTTGAGGGGTTTGCTTGGCATCCCGGTCGCATACCTGGTAAACTGTTTGCTGTCAAAGGCATACAACTCCCGCCAAGGAGACCGTAGCGCAGCGGAGACCGTAGCGCAGCCCTCCCTGGTGCTGTCAAACGAGATCTCCCACCAGATAGGACTCGCCCCAGGCGATCTCGAACAGTCCGTTACAGCGGTCGCAGCGCAGCTTGTTCGGCTGGCCTACCGGTTGTTGGCGCGTGCGGCAGCTGGGACAGACTGCATAGTCCTTCGCCCAGCGGGTCGGTGCCGCCACCTTGCGGGAGAACGCCACAATGGTCCACCGGGGCGGTGGCGTTGTGACGATCTCCAGGGACTGACGGGCGACGGGCCTCTTCTCACCACAAACCGAGACCGACACTTCGGACGGGCCGACGGAGACGACGCGGTACCAGGCGCCGCGGCGGAGTCCGCAGTCTACTTCCTCGCATAGACGCGCCCACTGTTCTGCTGCCATTTAGCAACCCTAGAAACGGGACCGGCTGATAGGATGAAGCGGTTGAGCGGATCCAGCCGTGGGCTACGTCACAATAATCGGAACTCAGCTGCGAAATCCCGCCGCCGATCAGCCCATGAACCCAGGTTTCTCGGGGACCTACCCTTCATCCTGCGTTCACATGTCCTTCATTTGCCCGGTGCAGCTTCCGGTTGGATGCGGGGATACACTCCAACCGTGGCGGAAGGCCTCATGGGGGATGAATGATGGGCAGTGTGCTTGCGGTGCTTCTCGCCTCAGCGGCTCTGCAGGGGCCGGTGGTAGTGGATTCTGGGTTTCAGTTGCAGGCCGTCCGCGCAGAGTCACCTCCGGAAGTCGATGGCGTTGTCGGACAGGAGGAGTGGCGCCCTGCCGCCACTGCTGAGGATTTCATCCAGTTCGAGCCAAGACGCGGCAGCCGCTCCGATGTGAGAACGCAGGCCCTCGTCATGTATGATGACACCCACCTCTACGTCGCCTTTCGCCTGTGGGACACGGAAGCGCCCGCCGCACAACTCACTCGGCGGGATGCGGACATAGGGAACGACGATGCGGTGGTGCTATTGCTCGATAGCCACCACGATCGTCAGTCGGCCTATTATTTCGCGACCAACGCGCTCGGGACGCAGGCTGACGGTCGTGTAGCCAATGACGGACGCACGGTTGACGACACGTGGGACGGGAGCTGGCAATCGGCCGCGCAGCGCACCGATTTCGGCTGGACCGTCGAGATGGCGATACCGTTCACCTCCATCAAATACCGCGCCGGTCAGGACCGGACCTGGGGGATCAATCTCGGACGCACTCGGCGGCGCACGCTGGAAGTGAGCTTCTGGGCAGGGCCACTGGAGAACGAATTACGGGTTTCGCAGGCCGGTACCATTGTGGGGCTGAACGTCCCGCCGCCAGCGCGCCGCTACCAGGCCATCGCATACGGACTGTCGCGGTTGCAGGAGGACACCACCGACAACTGGGATGCCGGCCTCGACCTGCGGTATGCGATCACCCCGGGTCTCTCCGCCTACGCTACCGTCAACCCGGACTTCGCGACGATTGAGGCTGATCAGGAGCAGATCAACCTGACCCGGTTCGAGCTTTCTCTGCCGGAGAAGCGCCCCTTCTTCCTGGAAGGCAATGAACTCTTTCGCCAACGAATCAGGACGTTCTACTCTCGCCGTATTGGTGACATCACGGGCGGTGCGCAGCTCCTCGGCAGTGACGGCCCCTGGACAATCGCCGCTGTGGGCGCACGGTCGGAACCGCTGGGCGACTCGACGATCGCCACATACAGCGTGGGCCGCGTGCAGCGTGGCCTCGGACCCTCGAGCGTCGCTCTGATCGTCGCCAACCGCACGCTGGGTGGAAGGAACGAGGGATCGCTCGGCATGGATGCCACACTGTTCTTCACCAAAACGATTGGTATGACGGCGCAGTTGGTTCAAAGCTGGGGGGACTTCGGGACTGGAACCTGGGCGTACTTCATCAGGCCGGCATATGATTCGCCGACCGGGCACTTCCATGTGCGGTACACGCATCTGGGTGACCGGTTCGCAGACAATGCGAACGGTGTCGGCTTCATACGCGATGACGACCGGCGAGAGCTGGACGCGGCTCTCTCTCGAACGTTCTGGATTCAGAGCGGTATGTTGGAGCGGACGCGCTACAACTCCAACTACAACATCTATTGGGGTCAGACCGGAGTGCTGCGCAGCTGGCAGATCGATCAATCTCTGGACGTAGAGCTCCGCAACCGCGTCAGTCTGAGAGCGAGTTACACGGAGGAGTTCAAGCGGTTCGAGGCTGACTTCAGGAACCGTCAGATAGGTCTTGACGTGGGTTACAACACTCGGGAGTTCCAGTCGGCTCAGGTGGGCTTTGAATTCGGGCGGAACTTCGAGGCCGACTTCTGGTTATGGAGCGCCGGTGGTGGACTGAAAGTCACCTCGGAGCTTTCCATCGAATACGATCTGCAGCGTCTCACGTTGACGCCGGATCCAGACAGCGCCTCCACTTGGATCCACGTTCTGCGAGCGAACCAGTTCTTCACTAACGATCTGTTCGTCCGGGTGTTCTTTCAGACGAATTCTGCCATCGACCGCCGCAACGTCCAGGCCGTCCTTGTCTATCGCTACCGGCCGCCCTTCGGGACACTCCAGCTCGCATTCCAGCGTGGCACAGCTGAGCGCGGCCAGCGGTCAGATCAGGGAAACACCCTGTTCCTCAAGGCGACGGCGGTATTCTGAGGCTCACAGCCGTTCTGACCAGCTGCACCATCTCAGGTAGCGTGGCGGTGGCCCGAGCAGATGGGTAACGTGTAAGAGTCGGATACCAGGTGATTGGTCACGGGACCACGACGTTGAACCGATATGAATCTCTGCTTCTTCTGCAGCCGCTCCTTGCCGTGGGTGGCGTGATGCCGAGTGGGTCCTGGTGGGGCCGCGCGGGGGCATGCGCTGCCGCTCTAATCGTTGGCTCGACTGCCGCAACAGCTGCGCAGCAGGCCGACGACCTCAGCCCACATAGCGATGCTGAGCTGGTCTCGGAAATGACCTCCGTCCGACCCGGCGAGGCTTTCACGGTGGCTCTGTGGCTACTCATGGAAGAGGGATGGCACAGCTACTGGCGCAATCCGGGTGATGCCGGTATGGCGACAGCGATCGAGTGGGATCTACCGGAGGGCTTCGAGGCCGGGGAGCTGCAATGGCCGCTTCCACTGCGAATCGCGGTACCGCCGCTGGTCAGCTACGGGTACTTGGATGAGGTTCTCTTGCTGACCGAGATGACCCCACCCGACGACCTGGTTGCCGGAACGACGGTAACGCTGGCTGGCCGGGCAGATTGGCTCATCTGTACTGAGATCTGCCTGCCTGCCTCGGCGGAGCTGCGCCTCGAGCTCCCGGTGGACTCGAGCCAGCCGAGTCGCGACGCGGTGTGGCAGGGGATCTTTGCGGAGACGAGGGCAAAGCTGCCGGTCAAGGTTGAGGGATGGGATCTCACCGCGCGAAGGACCGGCCGCGGCTTCGATCTCGTCATCACCGCTCCACCCGGTCGGGAGACGACTGTCCAGGACGCCTACTTCTTCGCCAGTGAGGAGGCGGTGGTGGCGCCGTCCGCCCAGCAACTGCTGGGTGCGGCTGGGCGATCCATGATCCTGTCCCTCGCGCAATCGCCTTACCTGCGGGGCACCGTTGAGACGCTCAATGGTGTGCTCCTGGCTGGAGAGGGTGTCACTTGGGACGAGGCAGGGCTCGTCCGGGCGATGGCGGTGGCGGTACCGGTCACAGGATTGGTGCAGCCTGGCTCTGAGGCAGGGCAGGGTGGGTCGCTGACTCTGCTGGTGGCGCTGGCCTTTGCCTTTGTTGGTGGGCTGCTTCTCAATCTGATGCCGTGTGTGTTCCCGATCTTGTCTATCAAGGTATTGGGCTTCGCACACCACGGCGGTGAAGACAAGTCCAAGGTGCGGGCACACGGGCTTGCTTTTGGGCTGGGAGTGGTCGTTTCGTTCTTGGTTCTGGCTGTGGTCATCCAAATGCTGCGGGCCGGCGGCACCCGGCTTGGTTGGGGGTTTCAGCTTCAGTCGCCGACGTTTGTGGCAGCCTTGGCGATCTTGTTCTTCGTCATAGCTCTCAACTTGCTGGGCGTGTTCCAGGTTGGCACCTGGCTCGCGCGTGTCACGGGGCGCATAGCCCAACCAGCCGGCTACCCTGATTCCTTTTCGAGCGGCGTGCTGGCCACTCTGGTGGCCACCCCGTGCACGGCACCGTTCATGGGCGCGGCCCTGGGGTTTGCTCTAACCCAGCGGGCGGCCACGACCCTATTCGTCTTTGGCACGCTTGGGATAGGCATGGCGACACCGTATGTGGCACTGTCGCTGGCGCCCAGTTTGATCGAGCGATTGCCGCGACCAGGGGCGTGGATGGAAACGCTGAAGCAGCTGTTGGCATTCCCCCTGCTCGGTACCGTCATCTGGCTGCTCTGGGTCTTCGGGCTACAGACGGGCATGGGGGGAGCTACGTCGCTCCTCATCGCTCTGTTGTTGGTTGGCTTGGTAACGTGGATCCTGGGTCGCTGGCAAGCACCGCTGATCACCGCTCGCACCCGGCTGGTGACGCGGGGCATCGTGGCCCTCGTGCTGGTCTTGGCCGGGGCGCTCGTGGTACGTGGCAGCCGAGGCGACGCTGCCTCAGACAGTGGCCTGTCCTGGCAGCCTTTCTCTGCCGCAAGGGTGCTGGAACTAAGGGCTGCGGGGCGAACCGTGTTCGTGGACTTCACTGCCGCTTGGTGCATTACCTGCCAGGTGAACGAGCAAGTGGTGTTGTCTTCGCGTACGGTGGCAGACGCGTTTCAGCAGTACGATGTGGCCACGTTGCAGGCCGACTGGACCAAGTTCGATGCGGAAATAACTGCGGCGCTGGAGAGCTTCGGTCGCAGCGGAGTACCTTTATACGTACTCTATCCAGGTGACGGGCACGGGTCACCCATCGTGCTGCCCACGATCCTATCGAAGCAGGGTGTATTAGATGCGTTGTTAGATGCCGCGGCATCGACTGGGTCCCGACGCCAAACAGACAGCCTCAGGAGCATGACAAGCGAACGGAGCGGAGTATGAGGAGATCAATCTCGACAACGACACTTGCTGGGTTGGCTATTGTGACGATGGTTGCGTCAAATCTGGGGGCCCAGATCAGCGGCGCCGAGATCGGCGGGCCGGCGCCATCGTTCACGCTGCCAGATACCTATGGTGAGCAACACTCGCTGTCCGACTACAGTGGTGAATGGGTCGTGTTGGAGTGGCTGAACTACGAGTGCCCTTTCGTACGCAAGCACTATGACAGCGGGAACATGCAAGGCCTCCAGCAGCGATACGCAGAGAAGGGCGTCAACTGGTTTGCGGTTGTTTCCTCCGCGCCGGGGAAACAAGGCTACCACGAACCGGATGACATGAATAGCCTGTCACAGGCCAAGGGGAGCAAAGTGGCTGCGGTGCTGCTAGATCCCGAGGGTACGGTGGGAAAGCTGTACGGGGCGCAGACCACCCCTCAGCTGTACGTTATTGATCCGGACGGGGTCCTGCTCTATAACGGTGCCATTGACGACAGGCCGAGCGCGCGGCCGGAATCATTGGAGGGGGCACACAACTACCTGGCCGCTGCGTTGGACGAGGCAATGAACGGTCGACCCGTAACGACTCCGACGTCAAAGCCCTACGGCTGCTCCGTCAAATACAAGGACTAGCGGTGGCAAGGGGGTGAGTGGACGCGAACCCTGGAAGCCACCGCGTCACGTGTGCCTGACCACGTGTCGCCGCTGCGGGGAGCCGCTCTCGCAGCATGTTGTAAGATGTTGTCACTAAAGCGCTTGCGGCATTTTGTGCCGGCCCTCTCCAAATGTGCTTCGTGCAGCGACCGCCGGTCGGTTGGCTCCCCGGTTAGCCGCCTCGGTATGGCGCCATGGTTGCCCTCCTTACATTTTGATAGGTTGTGCCCTTGATGAAGCGGTCCAGGAGAGCGTCGCATGGGTCGGACTGGGAGAGAGCGTCGTAGCAGGCAGCGCCGGAAGCGGCGGGATCGTCGTGCGGCTACAGAGCGCCGGGGGGATGAACGACGTGTGGTGCCGGTAGCCCTGCTGGTGGGTCAGCGTGCCGGAGTCGAACGCCGGGTGCAGAGTAGGCGCTTGAAACCACGGCGCAGCGACTGTCCGGATCGGCGGGATTCTGCGTAGCTACCGCTCGGCTGGAGGTGGCTTGGGGTGCAGCCTCGCGCAGCGGCCGACCGTCCTATCCCTCTGTGACGCTCACTCGACCACCACGCAAGGCCTCCATGAACCGAGGTTGTCATGACCAGTGAACAGCGGCGTCGCTGCCCATGGTGCTGGGAGTTGATTGACCGGTCTGCAGCGGTGTGCACCCACTGCAATAAAGAGGTGAAACCGCTGGTCGATCGCGGCGCTAGTTCCGGGTCTCAGCCGGCTGTGGGCCACGGTGCCGAGCCGGGTACCGGGCAAGCGGAAGAGTCCGCAGTCGAAGTGGCAGCGGTGGGTGCGCCCGACCTGGGCACCACTTCCGGTCAGTTGGTCTGGTGGGCCAGTGCAATCCTGATCTATGGTATTCTGCTGCTGGCTACGGCACTTGCATACCCATCACCCGGCACGGTCGTCGCGGTGGTGCTCTTCATCGCCCAATTGACGGCTGCATACTTCATCAATCGTATGCTGTGGACCCGCATGCAGAGCTGGCCGGGCGCGAAAGTCAGGAATACCATGGTGGTCTTGGGTGTGGTCGTCGTGGTACTGTTCGTCTTGGGTTGGGCGAGACGTCGCTTTGTGGGATAGCCTGCTAGGCCGGCGAGTGCGACTGCCTTCTTGAGAAGAGAGCTTGAGTCCTGTTGAGATTGAAACCAAGCTAGCGATTGTGTCGGATAGGCCGAGCGCAATCGTGGGCCAGATCTCCCAGCTCTCAGCCATAGTTGATTTCCTGCTCGTATCACCGGATACGCTCCTGCTGCGAGACACTTACTTCGATACAGCCGACCGGCAACTGAGCGCCAGGCGACTAGCCCTGCGCCTCAGAGATATCGGTGGCCGTTGCCTGATCGGCTTGAAGGGTCCTGAGGAGCCCGCCGCCGACGGAATGAGACGCATGGAACATGAGGCCGTCTGGACACCGATGGCTTTGACGAAGGTGCTGCAGTGGCTTGCAGATTATGGGATCCCCAGCAACAAGTCCCGGGCAGCCGGACCCAGTCAGAATCCAGTCCGCACGATTGAGAGTCTGGGATTCAAGCCAATCCAGGTTCGGGATACGGAACGTCTACGCCGTGATATGGTCGACCGATCGGAGCGGTCCATTGCGATCGCCGAGCTCGTGGTGGACTCTGTCAGCTACCACCTGCCTGCGAGAGACATCATACATCACGAAATCGAGATTGAGCTCAAGGCTTCCGGAGACACAGAAGTGCTCAGCGCGGTTTGCCGAGAACTCCAGGGTAGTTGGCGGGAGCTTATCCCATGGCTCCATTCGAAGTACGCAACGGGGTGGGCAGCCGAGCGACTCCTCGATACGGGCATCCTGACGGATTGCGTCGCTGTGTCAGGCCAGCTGAGGCCAGCGGCCTACGAATTGATCTCCAACTGGCTGTCGGCGCCCCGGGGCTGAGTATCCTACCACGGGGCTCCGCGAGCCGAACCGGCCCGGGATTCCCTTAGTGCCAGGTCAGTCCGAGAGTGAGGGCGAGGATAGCCGTGTTCCGATCGTCACCGCTCGCCGTTTCGATTGCCTGGAAGAGCAGATCGGCGTTGGGTGTCAGGTAGATGTTGTTCCCCAGCTTCACGTCCCAACCGAGGCCGAACGTGGTACCGAATCCGCCCCTCGAAACGGAGAAGCCGAGCCCCACCAAGTCGCCACTGACGTCCACGTAGGAAGCCCCTATGCCACCCTTCAAGAACAACCCGCCTGCGGTGCTGGGAAAGAAGAGCACGACGAAAGTCGTGTTGCCGCGGGAGTATCTGATCCCCTCCTCCGCTCGTCCCCAGACAATGATCTCGCCACCGAGCAACCACTGTTGGTTCAGGGTTCCTCCCAGCCGGAAATAGCCCGCGCCGCCACCCAGGCCCTCCTCACTCTGACCCTCCGTGGTGCTCCAGCCGCCTCCGATACCAAAGCCTATCCAGAACGCCTCGTGACGCTGTGCCGACTGAGCTTGGGCGACGTTCGCCGCAAGGTGTAAAGCCAGTAGTATCGCGCCGACTGAACGGAACGAAGCCATGTGGCCCTCCAGGCAACAGGTGTTCGTCGTGCGGCAGGGAACACGCCGCTGGTTTGCAGGTTAGGAAGATTCAGGATACAGTGCAAGACCCGCAGAATCCTACGGGAGTACTCTCATGCCCAAGAAAGTCACCAAGACCGACGCTGAGTGGCGCGAGCGGTTGACCGACGAGCAGTTCAATGTCACACGACGGAAGGGCACGGAACGCGCCTTCACAGGAGAATACCACGATTGCAAGGCAGCGGGCGTATACAAGTGTGTATGCTGTGGCAACGAGCTGTTCAGGTCGGACACGAAGTACGAATCGGGAACTGGCTGGCCAAGCTTTTGGGCGCCGGCGGGGGAGGATTCGGTAGTGACGGCAGCGGACAACAGCCTGCTCATGCGCCGCACCGAAGTCCTATGCAGTGCCTGCGACGCACACCTGGGGCACGTGTTCGAGGATGGTCCTGAACCGACGGGGTTACGCTACTGTCTCAACTCGGTTGCACTGAAGCTGGAGAATGAGGGTGAAGGAGCTGACTAGCCTGGCCAAACCACACGGCCATCGGAGGTGATCCGAACCTCCACGCCATCAGGCACCGCAGCGAGTTGGGTGCTGGTTAGCTGGACGACAGGGACCGTGGGGTAGCCCAGCTCGCGCGCAACGATGACTCCCAGCAACAGGATTGCGTCGGTGTTCCCCAGCAGCAGGGCGGCAGGGGTCTTACCGTTGCGTAACAACTCCAGCATCACAGCACTCGAGGAACTGGAACCCACGGTCAGCGGGACAACTAGAACGCTACCCTCGATGCACATCCCGTGGTTGGGATGGCGCGGATCGGAGATCTTCCCGGTCTCCGGATCCACTCCGCCCCAAAAGCTGATGGGTGCGGCGAGCTTCAGTACGGGGCCTGCTGCTTCACCTGACAGCAACAGCCGTCCCTGGAGGGCACGCTCCATCTCCCTCAGCTCCACATTGACTCGTCGCGCGTCACGCGGCCGGTGAGGGCCGAGGCCACGCAGTCCGCAAGGCTGCCATAGACCACTTCGTAGCCCGTGTTGGCTGGGGTATAGTGGGCGAACTTCCCGGAATTGGTCATCAAGACGCCGCCGTCCGCCGGCAGGATTGGTGTGACCACTATGCAGGTATCCACGACCACAATGATCCCGAGCGCCTCAAGATTGGCAAGGCGTCCCTGCGAGGCCAGATCAGCTTGTACGTTGCGGCTGGTGCACACGTAGCACGGCACGCGAAAGGTCTGGTTACCCGCCAAGCGCTCCAACTCACTGAACTCAGCCATCGAGAAATGGGGGCTGCCGACTGCGACAGCGTCGACTAGCTGTGACTCGGTTGTGCTGAGTCGATCGAGTGTGTCACGGAGAACGGAGGCGGTCAGGCGAAAGGCTTGGGTGGGGGGCAGCCCGCCCAGGGCTGTAGCGACATCGGGTGCCTCAGGTGTCACACCCGCCACGTGGAACATCCCAACGGCCCCGGTTGATGAGGCCGCAGCTCCTAGCGCCTTGAGCTGGTCTTCAGTCGTGTCCGGTGGGAGCCCGTCGATTACTGCTATCAGGTCACCCACGGTGGCGCCCAGCCAGCTACCCAGCACAGGGTAAAGGACGTCGGACCGTCTCAACGCCAGTGGCAGACTACTCGTATCCACCAGGACCGTAGCGTGGCGATTCCCCGCCACATGCAGTCCGGTGTACGGTGCTCGGCTAACCAGCGCGCAGCATATGTCGAAGAAGTCGCCGTACCGGTTCGTGCGAGCCCCGAGTACCGAATTGGCAAACGCAACGGCATTGCTCTCGCCCCAAGCTATCTGGTCGCCCAATCCCGGTCGGTGTCCTGCCTGATACGGCGCGCAGGTCCAGGTGGGCCGGCAACCGAGTTTGACGTAGGCCTCCATGAGGCGTCGTGCCATTTCGCGTCGATGGTCGTCAGCGCGTACTACTTTGGGATGTAACAGGTCCAGCGCGCCGACATTGAGGGATGTGGGTACCAGGACCCTACCCCCGTCTGCAACCAGCCGCTCGGCGAACTCCACACCGCTGTCACCGTGGTAGAGGCAGCCGTCGATGTGTGCGGAGCTGATCTGCACCAGTCTGTCCGCGCCCATGAGCTCTGCCATCTCAGTGACGATTCGCATGGCCATTCCCGCCGCGGCTCCTTGATCACCGCGGACGAAGGAGTTCTCCTCAGCCGAGAGTCGCACCGTCATATTGGGCCCTGCGCACCTGTGGTCCTGTGCATCCAAGCAGCTCCTACCTTCACATCTTCGCCTCGACGATCTCGAGTATCTCTCTCTCGAGAGCCATAGCTCTTTCCTCAAGCTCTCTTCCACGAGCCGTAACCGTGGCCACGAAGTCCTGGTCGGCCAGGTTTGCCGAGTTGATCTTCACGTTGAGGAACCCGCCGCGCACGGCCAATACAGCGCAGAGTGCCGCTACGCCAGCGTCCGACACGGAATTGGGATTGCCAATCTCCGCCATCTGCTTGATCACTTCCAGCGATCGGTACGCCGTCTCCATTACGTTGAACGGCACCTCGATCGCAGTCTTGGTCGCCGACTCAATCGCCTGCTTGCGCTCGAGTCGCTCCGTTTCGCTCCCGTTCGGCAGACCGAAGGCACCTAGCAGTGCATTGAATGCATCAGTGTCCCGATCGACCAGGCGGAGTAGTTCGTCGTGCAACACCTTGCCTCGGTCAGCCCAATCTGAGAAATCGGCCCACCGCTCGTCCCACCCCCGCTTATGTGCCGAGATGTTCGCTACCATCGTCGCCAGGGCTGCTCCCATGGAGCCGACCGCTGCCGCTACCGAGCCTCCACCGGGCGCGGGTGATTCCGCCGCGATGGCTTCGACAAAGGAGCTGACCGTCTTGTCGCCGAGTTTCGGTTGCGATCGATCGGCAATCGCGTACTCGATTATCTTCTCTTCCGGTTTGAATGGGTAAAGATCGTCGAGTCCGAGCGATTTGACGGCGATCTTGATGATCTCTCGATCCGCTATACCAGTTGAGCGTTGTTGCTTCTTGAGAAAGTATTTGCCTGCATCCAGCATCGCCTTGAGGGGAATCAGACCCACCAGCTCAGAACCCGTTACCCTGATGCCACGAGCTTCGGCCCTGCGGCATACCTCATCGAATGCGACGTGGACTGGGGTGGCGCTGATGTTGGTCAGATTCATCGAGATCTGAGCGATACCGTATTCCTCGATGTACCAACCGATGGCCTTCACGTTCTCGAGCGAGCCTGGTATCCAGACGGGTTCCCCTCGTTCGTCACGGACGATCTCTCCCGTCAGAGGATCGCCACTTCTCTTGATGCGACCCTTCTCACGCACGTCGAAGGCAATCGCGTTGGCTCGGCGGGTGGACGTCGTGTTGAGGTTGATGTTATACGCTACCAGGAAATCACGTGCGCCAACCGCAATAGCACCGAACTTGGGATTGAATTCGGCCGGGCCGAAATCCGGCTGCCATCCGGGTTGTGACAGTTTCTCCCTGAGCCCTTCATATTCACCCGCCCGCACGTCTGCAAGGTTCCGCCGCTGTTCGGTGAATGCAGCGTTCTCATAGCAGTAGACGGCAACTTTCAGTTCATCACCAATCCGTTGAGCGAGCTTTCGAGCGTAGGCGACGGTCTCTTCCATTGTGATGTTGGACACTGGTACCAGAGGACATACATCTGTCGCACCGAAGCGGGGGTGCTCACCTTTGTGGTTGCTCATGTCGATCAACTCAGAGGCCTTACTCACCGCTCTCACAGCAGCCTCGACGACCTCATCCGGTGGGCCCACGAAGGTCACCACTGTCCGGTTCGTGGCTCTGCCTGGGTCCACGTCCAGGAGTGTGACTCCCTCCACAGTCTCGATTTGGGCAGTGATTTGCTTGATGATCGACAGATCGTTCCCTTCGCTGAAATTGGGAACGCATTCAATCAGTCGCGTCTGCATGGCTCTATCCTCAGACATCCGCACTGTCCAGTCCAGTGCGGATTTCGGCGGTTCTAGTCAAGGCAGAATTGGTGTATCAATCGCTGCAATGTCTCAGCAGCCCGATTGAACTCGGAGATCGGGATAGACTCATTCGGCTTGTGCGCGACCTCGATGGATCCTGGACCCCAGACGGCGCACTCCATTCCCAGCTCCTGAAGCCAACCAGCGTCCGTGGCGTAAGATGCGCTGAGCGTCTCGGTTTGTCCCATTGCAGAGCATAACGCCCGGTAGATCGCGGTCTCTTCGGCCAACAGCATTGGTGGTCCTTCACCGTCTACTGCAAAGCTGTATCGAGCATCACCGATTGCGCGAGCTATGACTTGGCGCACCCTGTCGACAATCTGATCGCTGGGCATCCCGGGCAGCAGTCGCAAACAGCAGTCGAGCGTACAGCGGTCGGGCACGATGTTGAGTGCGGTGCCTCCCGTTACGCGCGCGATATTGAGGGGCACGAAGGGGACCTCAGGGAAGTATTCCGCGTTCGGCGGTGTTTCGCCTTCCAAGGTTTCCCGCAACCCAGTCAAGGCGACGATTAGCCTACCCATGGGCTCTATCGCACTCTGGCCCAGGTGGGGATACCCGCTGTGGGCACTCAAGCCCTCAATCACGATGCGGAAATCCAGATATCCCTTGTGCATCCGAATCACGCGGAGTGAGGTCGGCTCGCCCACGATAGTGGCCTTAGGGAGGCTAGCAGCATCGGCCCAGGTTCCGGCGAGGTGGCGGGCACCGGCGGTGCCCACTTCCTCGTCGTAAGTGAGCACGAGTACCAGGGGGTGTCGGTAGTACGAGGGATCGGCTGCTGCTGCGGCATTGATGGCGAGCGCCAAGAACCCCTTCATGTCGCAGGCACCCCTCCCGAAGTAACTATCGCCGACCTTTGTAAGTGTGAAGGGATCACTCTGCCAGGCGGGTTCCTCGGCAGGGACCACATCCATGTGGCCGGCGAGTGCCAGCCCCGTCCTATCACCCGGGTCGCCGTTCCCAACCCGCACGACCAGATTCACCTTGTCACCATCCGGTGACGGCACGCGCTCGACCTGAATCCCGGGTCGGGCGAGATACTCACAGATGAAGTCGGCTAGCGGCAGGTTGCTCTTGTGGCTGGTCGAGTCGAAGCCGACCAACATAGCCAGTAGTTCTTCGTCGCTCAGTAAGGAGGTCATGGTGTAAGCATGTTCAGACGTGTCGTAAGGAGCAAGGTGTTGGCGCCGCTGGCAACCCTCTTGCCACCGGCCCGATCCGGAGTGAGGTTAGCCGTGTCGGCCGTCACCGGGAACGGTGCAGCTGGCGAACACCGCTGTTGACCACCAACGTCGTCAGAAGCTCACTTGGGCCGGAGGAAACGAGCATATGGCCATTACCTTCACGTTTCTGGGGCACGCGGGATTCGTGTTGGAGGACGGCAAACATTCGGTTGCCATCGATCCCTTCTTGACAGGTAATCCCGTTGCCACGCAGGCACCGCAAGATATCCGCTGCAAGTCTATAGTGCTCACCCACGGTCACTCCGATCACATGGGTGATACCGTGGCAATCGCAAAGGCGAATGATGCCACCGTCTACGGGGCCTTCGAGATCTATGAATACCTAACCGAGCAGGGCTGCAAGGCCGATCCCGGGAACCCGGGCGGAAAGATAAGCACGGATTTCGGTTGGGTCGCCTTCACTCCAGCGATACACTCTTCGTCCTATGAGGGCCGCTACATGGGCATGCCATGTGGTGTCGTGGTTCAGCTCGGCGGGGTCACTGTGTACCACTGTGGTGACACCGCGCTCTTCAGCGACATGAAGCTCATCGGTGAGATCTATCGGCCGGATGTGGCGCTGATTCCCATTGGAGACCGGTTCACCATGGGACCGGAGCTGGCAACCAGGGCAGCTGAGTGGATCAAGCCGAAGGTGGCTGTCCCGATCCACTACAAGACATGGCCGCTGCTGGCCCCGGACGCATCGGGTTTCACCCCGGCAGGAGTGGAAGTCAAGATAATGGAGCCGGGTGACAGCTGGTCGTACGGCAAGTGATGCGGCGTCGCACGGAGTCGCGCTAGACGGATGACCGAGAGCCAGGCGGGTTACTGACGCAAGATGACGTGAGTGCTCGAGTGGCTGATAGTCGCGAGATGTGAGCTACTCAGGTGTCTGCACGGCCCGACATCCGGATGGTAGCGGCTACGGTGGGCTAGCTGTGCGGGAGCGCAGCCCCAGCTCTGCGAGGAAGGAGTCCTCAGCTGTGGCGGTGAACAGATTGTCTGCGATCTCCGCGATCTCTTCGGCATCGCGCCACCTTCGCTCCAGCCACTTCAGTTGGCCCTTCAGGGCCTGCCGCTCGGTTTCCTCGTGAGCTGCCATCTCCAGAGCCAGCCTGATCGGCACGGGGTAGCTGCCCACTCCCGTGTTGCCGAAACCGAGATTCTTGAGCCGCTGAGCCGCATGCTGGATGTATCCCTCGGCGCTGCCGACTCGCTCCAGTTCCTTGACCGCATCCACGACCTGACTCTGTGAAGCACCAAAACCGTTGGCGATGGGAAGCATGAGGCCCAGTATGTGTGTGGCTTGCGGTGTCTGAAACCCCTCCCAACCTACCGAGTGCGCAATCTCCAACTGCCAGTCGTCGCTGACCTCACTCACCCGCATTTCCGGGATGTGCCGGGTCCTAACGTAGGAGAAGTCCAGCGTGTTGATGCGAACCTTTGCGACAATCCGGCCCAGCAGCCTCTCAATGCGATCGGGACCGAGCTCTTTCCACAGCTCTTCCGTGCCGGCACCCGCCAGCAACCCCAGTCCGATTGCAGCCGGTGTTCCCACCAGCAGAGCCACGCCGGCTCCAATGAGACCGCCTGCCCCCGTCATCCAGCCGAAGCGATCGGCTGTTCGCGCACCGGCTTTGATGAAGGCTCTGCGACGGCGGCCCTTGAGCTCGTCTGCGTACCGCCAGATGGCGAGCTCCTGTCGAAACGGCTCGCCTATGCGTATGAGCTCGAGGACGCCGTAGACCACCGCTAGCCCGATGTTCTCACTGCAGACCCGAACGGACGTCTTGCGGAACAACCGCTCGCATTCCTCAATGGCCTCCCACCGGTCATCCAAGGGCGTCAGATTCCACCCTCCGCAACTGGGGCAGACGACCCAGAGGCGTCCCTTGCTTGCGTCGAACGCCAGGCGGTGACCTACCGGGCAGTGCTCGACCATTTGGTTCTGCCCCACGTGTCCCTGGCAGAAGAGACAACTGTAGGTTGGCCGTGGCTCGGCTGAGATCCTCATCAACAAGTTCCTATCAACACTACATACGTAATATGCACCAGATGGCGACATACTCCCAGTCTCGGCTGCGTTTTCCACCCAAAGCAGCCCCGGGGCGATGCCGTCTCATAGCCGGCCGACCGCACAGGTCGGGCATTACGCGCAGAGGTATGCGCGACGCCAGCAGCCGCATCGGATCGATGCCGCAGGCCGATAGCGCGCTCCAGACACCTCTACGAACACTACGTGGCGCGACGTCTGAAGATTTGTGCCTGGCTGGGATCATACCTCACCGGGAGCGCCATTGACACCTAGTGTCACCTCAGTCATAATCTCGACCACTATGACTAACACGACGACAAGAACCGACCAATCATACGACCAACTGCGGCACCAGCCACGTGTGTTGCTCGGCCCAGGGCCCAGCAACCTTCATCCACGGGTCGTTCAGGCCATGACCAGCCCGATCCTCGGGTATCTCGATCCGGATTTCCTAAATGTCATGGACGACACCATGGAGCTGTTGCGGCATTTGTTTCAGACCGAAAACGAGATGGCTTTCGCGCTACCAGGAACTGGCATGGCGGGAATGGAAGCTGCCATCTGCAACGTCGTCGAGCCGGGCGATGAGGTGATCGTGGGTATCCACGGGTTCTTCGGACAGCGGATGGGCGAGATTGTCGAGCGCCACGGCGGCAAGGCCATCCGAGTTGAGGTCGATTTCGGCCAGGTGGTGGCAGCCGCACAGATCGAATCCGCTCTGAACTCTCATCCCAACGCGAAGATGGTCGCAGTGGTGCACGGCGAGACGTCCTCGGGTATCGGTCAGCCGTTGGAGCAGCTCGGTCGACTGGTTCGCGGACGGGACAAGCTCTTTCTGGTCGATACAGTCTGCTCGCTGGGTGGGTCCGACATACCAGTGGACAAGTACTTGATCGACATCTGTTATAGCGGAGGCCAGAAGTGCATCGGTGGGCCTGCGGGCATCTCGTGCATTACCCTCAACGATCGGGCGATGCGGGTGATTGAAGCGAGAAGCCGTCCCGTCGACACCTGGTATCTGGATCTCTTGCTGATCCGCAAGTATTGGTTCTCCGAGCGTGTGTACCACCACACCGCCCCTGGCCCACTCGTGTACGCGCTCCGAGAGGCACTGCGGCTGGTTCAGGAGGAGGGG
>Ga0209536_100005401_pt1 | contig 19872 bp, 11 predicted proteins | sample DeeMarSeWOR28_12_FD_187461 | JGI IMG/M metagenome (GOLD analysis project Ga0209536, IMG submission 187461) | Marine sediment microbial communities from White Oak River estuary, North Carolina - WOR-2-8_12 (SPAdes) (version 2) | ecosystem: Environmental > Aquatic > Marine > Intertidal zone >...
AAATGAAGATCCTGAAGCCCAACAAGAAGGTTCTTACTGCTCCCTGTTCACTGTTCCCTCATCACTTTCTTGTTTAGATGTTTAGAGGTTTAGTAGTTTAGAGCAGAAACCAGGAACTGCGAACTGGGAACTTGGAACTCGGACTCGTAAATCGCAACTCAAAACTCAAAACTCAACACTCAACACCCAACACTCAACACTCAACACTCAACACCTTACTCATACCGCAACGCCTCTGCCGGGTTGGTATTGGCTGCTTTGATGGCCTGGTAGCTGATGGTTATCTGGGCAATGATCAGGGCCACAAGTGCAGCCCCGGCAAAGATCCACCAATCCAGTGTGGTTCGGGTATGGTATTCCTGTAAGAATTTCTTCAATGCCAACCAGGCCAGAGGACAGGCCAGGATGGCTGAGAAAGAAACAAGAAGGGCAAAATGCCGTGACAGAAGACGAACGACCTGGGTCTGCGTGGCACCCATCACTTTGCGGATCCCGATTTCTTTGGTGCGCTGCTCTGCCATGTAGGATGCCAATCCGAATAATCCCAGACAGGCAATAATAATCGCCAGTATGGCCAGGTATTTAACCAGGCTGCCCATCCGCTCCTCACCACGGTACATCCGATCAATATCCTCATCCACAAATTTGTAATCGAACGGATAACCCGGAACGATGTCATTCCAGATCTCCTCCAGTTTTTTTACGGAGCTGCCTATCAGGTTTGGATCCAAACGTACGACCAGGTTATTCATAAACCCGGTGGTATCGGTTACAATCGCGTACATCGGCTCGACATCCTCCCGTACCGATTTAAAATGAAAATCTTTCATCACGCCAACAATTTGTCCACTGAAACCCCAAACACTCATTTCCGAGCCAATGATATCAGGTTTATCAATCAGGTTCGCCAATTTTTCGTTGATCAGGAAATTTCCAATCGTGTCTTGAAAATTCTGGATGAGATCTCCTGGATAATCAGGAGAAAAATCCCGTCCCTCCTTCATTTCAATGCCAAAAGTTTTGGCATAGTTAAAGTCAACGATATTGTAACTGGACAAGAATTCCAGGTCGGGGTCTTTTCCGGGCCATTCGACACCACCTGTGTTGCTTCCGATCATGGCAGGATTATGCGTTGTGCCGGTAACCGAGAGTACATAACTCTCCTTATCAAAAGCATCTCGAATGATATGATAATTGGGCTGTGTTTCGCCCCGAAGGGGTACATACATGAGCATTTCCTTGTCATATCCTACCTTTTTATTCCGCATCAGATTCAATTGATTATAGATGATCACCGTTCCAATGACCAGGAAGATGGAAATGCTAAACTGGAACACCACCAGTATCTGGCGAAATAATGCAGAGCTTTTGGATCCGGAACCCGATTGTCCTTTCAATACTAAAATGGGTTTGAACCGGGACAGGTACAGAGCCGGATAGGTGCCGGATATCAACCCGGTGAATAGTGTAACAACGACCAACGCAACCAGGAATTGATAATTTAAATAATCTCCAAGGACGATTTCTTTTCCGGAAATGGTATTGAACGGTCCACTGAATAGCTGTACCCAAATCAAAGCCAACAGGGTTGATAGTACAGCCATCAGAATGGATTCACCAAAAAACTGGGCGATCAGGTTTTTTCGATATGCACCCACGACTTTCCTGACACCGATTTCATTGGATCGGTTAACAGAGCGGGCAGTCGATAAATTCATGAAATTAATGCATGCGATCAGGAGAACAAAAATGGCCAGAATGGAAAAGATATATACGTATTGTACATTCCCTGGGGAGTGGCCATAACCAAAATATGAAAATAAGTGCAACCGCTTCATGGGAGCCACGAGGAAATCTGTCGTTGATTCAGGATTGAATTCCCGCGCAATACCGGTCATGAGTGTATCCACTTTGTGGAGTTCGGCCTCCGGGTTCAATTGCACAAAAGTGGCAATCGAATTGCTGCCCCAGCTATCATTATATTGGTTAATTTCTTTAAGAAAATCAAACGGGACCAATGCATCAAACTGGAGCCAGGAATTATTGGGAACGTCATCAATGATGCCCTTAACCATAAATTCATACTGATTATTAACGCGGATAGATTGACCCACAGGATTGTCCGTGTCAAAATACTTTTGAGCCAGTTCTCTGGTGAGTACGATCGAAAACGGCTCACTTAATGCAGTTTCCTTATCTCCATGGATCAAAGGGAAGGTGAACATTTCCAGGAAGGTGGAATCCGTTGCTCTGACATTGGTTTCATAGAAAAAACGGTCATCGACACGAAATAATAATCCCCCCACATACTGAAACCTTGCGGCATTTTGTATCTCGGGAATTCGTTCATTCCAAACCGGTGCTGAAGGATAGGGTGTCACATTCACATGATATACTCCCTGCGAATAATGCTGGTTCTCTTCGACACGGTACAAATTTTCAATATTTGCATGAAACCGGTCGTAATTGAGTTCATCCAATACCCAGAACAGGATCAGAATAGTGCAGGCCAGACCCAGTGACAGACCGATAATATTGATAAATGACAGGGATTTTTGGCGGGTTAAATTCCGGATAGCGATCAGAAAATAATTCCTAAACATGAATATTAAACTTTAGGGAAGAACAGAATGATAACACAATAAAGACGGTTAAATTAATAAAACATTGCACCCTGGCATCTGGAAATTGATTGCTATTAAACATAAAAAAGCGGACCACCTGTGACAGAGTCCGCTTCCCGATAATGCAATAACGCATCTAAAATTTAATAAGATCAATCCTCTGGTCCAGGATGGCCTTGTTTAAACGTGGTACGTCTTCATTCCTGATCATCTCCAATTTTTCCAACTCAATATTGATATCTTGAATCAAATCATCCTTAACAGCAATAGCCTGGTCGGTGGGTCGGGATTCTCCAATGGCGGTCAGGCTGGCCACCGCAGCCAGTTTATTGTTCAGGCGAATGGGATAGTTCAACGGATCCTGGTTGCTCTGGTTTTTCGTTTGATAGAGGGCCTCCTCAATGGCTTTTGTGGCCGATTCGATCGAGGCTATCTGATTTAATAGATCCACATGATCTTGCTTGTTCAGGTTCTTTTTCACCTGGTTCATCTGGCTTCTCAGATTCCGGATATCGATGATGGCCTGATGCGTTTCACTCAATTTATCGCGGCATTCGATCAAAAAATCGAATTGGGCCTGAAAATCTTGTGATGTGCTGGATGAGTTTGGATTTTTCAGAATTTCAAAAGGGATGTCAGTGGAATCAGAACCCACCACTAAGCGGGCCCTATATTTTCCCGGAATGGCCATTGGCCCTGATGTGGATCCGGCCCACATGATTAGATTTTCAAACCGTTTTGCCCCGGGGTATTGCATATCCCAGGCAAAACGATTCAATCCCCTCTTGATTGAGATCCGCCCAACGACAGATTCATTGCCAAATGATTCCCGGTTTACGTTCGTTCGAAAACTCTTAATCAATTGACTTTTTGAATCATATATGTCCATTCTCACTGGCTCTGAATCTGGCAGCTGGTGAAGATAAAAATCGATGACGGGTCCGCTGGGGGGATTTTGCCCCATATTGGATCGGCCCCGCCCCCCCGGTATACGGTAAGCCGGTTGTGTGTTAAATACAGATACCTTCCGGCTGACATAGTCTTCCTGAACTTCCTGCAGCGGGGTGAGGTTATCCAGTATCCATAGGCTGCGGCCCTGGGTTGCAATAATCAGGTCATTTTCCTTGATGGTTAAATCGGTAATGGGAACGATGGGTAGGTTCAGCTGGAAAGATTGCCAATGATCACCATCATCAAATGAAATATACATCCCCGATTCTGTGCCGGCATATAACAGGCCCAGGCGTTCTGGATCGCAGCGGACCACGCGTACGAAATGTTCGGGATGGATGCCTTCAGTCAGCAATTTCCAGCTTGCTCCATAATCTGAAGTTTTCAAAACATAGGGCGTATAATCATCATTTTTATATGCGGTTGCCGCGACATAGGCCACACCCGTCTCAAACGGACTGGTTTCAATGCTATTGATCATGGTCCATTCTGGCATCAGAGATGATGGAGGGGTCACATTGGTCCATGATTGACCTCCATCCCGGGTCAAATATACCAGTCCATCATCTGAACCGGACCAGATCATTCCAGGCTGGATCCGGTCCTCGGCAATGGCAAAAATGGTCGCGTAATATTCCACACTGGTATTGTCTTTGGTAATGGGGCCTCCGGAAGGGCCTAGCTTGGACCGGTCGTTTCGAGTTAAATCCGGACTGATAACGTCCCAGCTTTGCCCCTCGTTGGTTGTTTTAAATAATACATTGGCTGAGCAATAGAGTGTATTATTATCATGCCGGGAGAACATGATGGGAAAATTCCATTGAAACCGGTATTTAAGATCTTTCGCACCCGATCCCATTGGGTTATCGGGCCATACATCGATGGCTCGCACCTGGTTTGTCCGGTGATTTTGCCGTATCAGAAAACCCCCGTACGAACCTCCGTACACGATCTCAGGATCCTTGGGATCGGCCACAATAAAACCACTTTCGCCCCCGGCCGTCGATTCCCAATCATCTTCTCCAATTCCTGCCCCCCCCATTGACCTATGATTGATTCGAATGGCAGAATTATCCTGCTGCGCAACGTAGATCCGGTATGGAAAATGGTTGTCAGTTGAAACACGGTAAAACTGGGCCGTGGGTTGGTTGTAATAGGTTGACCAGGAATCACCGCCATCCTTGCTAATCTGGGCGCCACCATCATCGGCCACGATCATGATATCATGATTTTCTGGAGAAATCCACAGATCATGATGATCGCCATGAGGTGTGCGTTTTCTGTTAAAAGTGTGACCTCCGTCGGTGGAAACATGAAATCCAACATTCATCACATATACCATATGTTCATCCTGTGTGTCGGCGTATACGCGTGTATAATACCACGCTCGTTGTCTTAAATTGCGATCCCCGTTCATCCTCTGCCATGTGTTACCCGCATCATCTGAAAGGAATAAACCACCTTCAGGGGCTTCGATCATGGCCCATACACGATGATGATTCACTGGCGATACGGAAACACCGATAATGCCAATAGGTTCCTTTGGGAATCCTGGTTTATCATTCAATGACTCCCAATGGTCACCTCCATCACGACTTTTCCATAATCCCGATCCCTCACCACCACTTTCCAGGCTGTAGGGTGTTCTCCGCACTTTCCAGGTCGAAGCATAAATGATATTCGGGTTCTCAGGATCCAATACCAGATCACATCCCCCGACATCTTCGTTGATATACAGTATGTTTTCCCAGGAGTCACCGCCATCTTTCGAACGGTATATTCCACGTTCGGTATTCGGACCAAATAAATGTCCCAGGACCGCCGCATACACCAGGCTGGAATTCCTGGGATGAATGCGTATCCGTGGTATATACTGTCCTTCTTTCAGTCCTTTATACACCCATGTTTCGCCGGCATCTTCCGATTTCCAGATACCATATCCGTGTGACACATTTCCACGTACAGTGACTTCACCGCCACCTGCAAAAACGATATTTGGATCATTGGCACTCACTTCAACAGCCCCAATAGTGCCACCGAAATACCCATCCGAAATATTTTTCCATGTGGTCCCGGCATCGGTGGTCTTCCAAACACCCCCACCGGTGGCACCCATGTAAAATGTATCCGGTTTTCCTGCCACTCCGGTGACTGCGGCCGATCGACCACCGCGGAATGGACCAATACTTCGATATTCAAGGTTACCAAAAAAAGTAGAATCGATACGGGTGTGAACCTTTGTTTTTCTTCGTTGGGATTGCACTTCGAAAGGCCAGATCATGAAAATCAAAACCATAGTCACGCCGAATGCTGGTCTGTAATTTTGAGAAAACAGTTTCATAATGTTGAATTTGATGGATGGAATTGGTATCACTCGAAAAATAGTCATATTTTTTAACTTTTGATTCCGGCATTGCGGATTATTTCTTTTATTTGGATGGTGTAAAATAATATTCCAAACCCAATGAATTTATCAGGTTTCAAATCGATCATTTCCAGGGCATGCACCGGTATATTGTTAGTTCTTATTACAGCGTGCAGCCAGAATACCAATGATCCTGGCCAGGGTCTGACTTCGAGAAACGGCATGGTGGTGACGGCGCATCCCGAAGCCTCCAGGGTGGGGCTGGAAATCTTGATGAATGGTGGTAATGCTGTGGATGCAGCCTGTGCCATTGAACTGGCCCTGGCGGTCAGTTATCCCGTTGCTGGAAATATTGGTGGTGGTGGATTTATGGTCATGAGATTTCATGATGGCCTGGTGAGTTCCATTGACTATCGTGAAAAAGCACCTGCCAGGGCCAGCCGGAACATGTACCTGGATGAACAGGATGAGGTTGTCGCTGGGTTGAGCACCCAATCTGCTCTCGCTGTTGGAGTGCCGGGTACGGTCCATGGGGTGATCACGGCCCATCAAAAATACGGTCGACTCCCATTTTCGAAAGTGATCCAGCCAGCCATCGATTTGGCCAGATACGGATTTCCGGTTACTGAAAGACAGGCAGATCGCTTCAATCGGTCCAGAGAGGAATTTATTTTGATGAACGGCTCTGATCTTCCGTTTGTTCAGGATGGGGAATGGCAGGCCGGAGATACCTTAAAACAAATGGATCTGGCGTTTACCCTTGAACGGATCAGGGATCATGGGATCGATGGGTTTTATGGTGGAGAAACTGCACGACTAATAATGGAGGAGATGGTTAACGAAAACAGAAATATCCACGGATTGATCGCATTGGATGATTTGAAAAACTACCAATCCGTCTGGCGTGAACCAATCGTATCAGATTACAAAGAATTTAAGATCATTTCTATGGGACCTCCGTCAAGCGGTGGTATTGGCCTGGCCCAGTTGCTCAAGATGGTGGAAGCCTTTCCATTTAAAGACTGGGGATGGCAGGATTCGAGAACGATGCATGTGGTGATTGAGGCAGAGAAAAGAGCCTATGCTGATCGTGCTGAATTCCTTGGCGATCCCGATTTTTATCCCGTACCCATCGATGCCTTATTGGATGATACCTATTTATTACGGCGGTTCGATGATTTTACTATGGACCATGCCACGCATGCCGACCTGATAGGGCATGGTCAGCCAATTCCCGCAGAAAGTGAGGAGACCACCCATTATTCGGTCGTGGATGAGGAAGGTAATGCAGTGGCCGGTACCACCACGTTGAATGGGGGATATGGGAGTGGGATTGTGGTCCGTGGAGGTGGGTTTTTTCTGAACAATGAAATGGATGATTTCAGCTCAAAACCAGGGTACCCAAATATATATGGACTGGTTGGAGGAGATGCCAATGCCATTCAGCCTCAAAAAAGAATGCTCAGTAGCATGACACCAACCATTTTGGAAAAAGACCAGGATCTGTATATGATAGTTGGATCCCCTGGCGGATCTACCATTATCACATCTGTTTTCCAAACCATACTGAATGTGGTTGAACACGGAATGTCGATGCAGGAAGCAGTCACCGTTCCACGATTTCATCACCAGTGGAAACCGGAGTATGTATTTTTCGAAAGCGGGACCCTGCCGGATAGTCTCATCAACAACCTCGAGAAGAAAGGTCACGTTTTGAGAGAACGGGGGAGTATCGGACGTGTTGATGCCATATTAAAAAGACCTGATGGATCGTACGAAGGAGGGGCTGATCCAAGAGGGGATGACACGGCCAGAGGATATTGATCAAATAAAAATGGCTGACACCCATAAAATAGATGGCCATCTTCCTTTTACCAACAGGCTGGCCGGTGAGAACAGCCCCTATCTCCGGCAACATGCCCACAATCCGGTCGATTGGTATCCGTGGGGCGATGCAGCCATTCAAAAAGCCAGGTCCGAGAATAAACTCCTTTTAATCAGTATTGGATATTCAGCCTGCCATTGGTGCCACGTAATGGAGAAAGAATCGTTTATGGATGAGGGCATTGCAGATATTATGAATACACATTTTGTTTGCATTAAGGTGGACCGTGAAGAACGTCCGGACCTGGACCAGGTGTATATGGCAGCCGTCCAATTGCTGACCGGTCATGGGGGATGGCCTCTGAACTGTTTTGCGCTTCCGGGAGGGGAACCCGTTTATGGTGGCACCTATTTCAGACCTCAGGAATGGCAGGATGTCCTGAAGAAATTGTCTGCTGCATATAGTTCAGATCCTGAAAAGGTAAAAACACATGCTGAAGAATTAAAAGAAGGGGTGATCCGAATGGACCTGATTCAGATAAAGAAGGAATCAGGTCCATTCAAACCGGGACCAATCAAGCAGGCCATAACCAAATGGAAGGCTGTTTTTGATACCAGTGAAGGAGGGAATCTAGGAGCGCCTAAATTTCCTCTTCCCAATTCAATTGAGTTCCTTCTCCAGTACGAATTTTATTATAAGGACACTCAAATCCGTGATCATGTCATCCGGACCCTTGATAAAATGATGCAGGGCGGCATTTATGATCATGTGGAAGGAGGGTTTGCCCGATATGCCACAGACCGTTATTGGCGGATCCCTCATTTTGAAAAAATGCTTTATGATAATGCCCAAATGGTGAGTCTATATTCAAAAGCATATGCCAGAACCAGACTGGCAGGATATCGTGATGTGGTACGCCAGACCCTGGACTTCCTGACAGAGCAAATGAGATCCGGTGATGGTGGTTTTTACTCCTCTTTCGACGCAGATAGCGAGGGGAAAGAAGGCGCCTATTATGTCTGGACTAAAAAGGAATTCGATTCCATCCTGGGCGATGATGCGGCATGGCTAGCCCCTTTTTACAATGTTACAGAATCCGGAAACTGGGAGCAGGTTAACATTTTGTATCAAACAGCGTCCATAGCCGAATTTTGTAAAACACATAATATATCTCAACATCAATTTCGGAAGATATTGAAAAGGGGACGCGAGAAGCTTAGTTCTGTTCGGAAAGCCCGAAGTAAACCGGCCCTTGATAATAAGATGCTAACTTCATGGAACGCATTAATGCTGAAGGCGTACCTGGATGCATATAAGGTTTTAAAAGAGGAAGAATACCTTCAGATAGCCATTGAAAATGCACATTTTCTAAAACAACGGATTGCAAAGGACGGTCGAATTTACCGGACGGATCCTAATGGAATTAGGGCCGTTTACGGATTTTTAGACGATTATGCCCTCACCATTGATGCTTTCATTTCCCTTTACACAGTTACACTTGATATTAGCTGGTTGCAGGTTGCAGTGGATTTAACCGATCACACCCTGAAGTATTTTCATGATTCTTTTTCTGGTATGTTCTATTATACGTCAGAATCAGATCCGGCCCTGGTAGCCAGGAAAATGGAGATACCTGATAATGTCATTCCCTCATCCAATTCTGTTATGGCAGGAAACCTGTATTATTTGGGCGTGTATTTTGGTCGTAAGCAATATACGAATATGTCGAAACAGATGCTGCAAAATGTTATGGATGATTTGTCCCAAAATGGTATCTACTATTCAAATTGGGGTATTTCGGTATTGCGCTTCATTCATCCCCAGAAGGAGGTGGTTGTGATGGGCCCCCACGCAAAGCAATGGGTGGCCGCATTAAATGATACATACATGCCCGATATTGTTGTTGCCGGCCAATCCAAGCCAGGTGATCTACCCCTTTTAAAGAACCGGTTCATAGAAGGCAAGGACCTGGTTTATATTTGCAGGAATAACGTATGCGATCTGCCAGAAAAATCATTGGATGCAGCCATCCAGAAGTTGATTCAGGATGCATCCCATTCATCGGCAGGACATTGATCTGGAGGTTGATACAATATTTTCATATTTTCGTGGTTCTTTAATTGGGAAATCGTATTCCGGTCAGCTGAAACAAAAATACAATCTGCCCGTAAAAAAGGTCATTGGTCAGAATGCATTTAAATTGATAGTGCAAAGAGGTATTTTTTGGTTCGGTTTGGAGACCTGATTTGGATAGCAGAATGGCACTTCTGGGAACATACCCTGAATTTTGGAATTGTTTTTTTTCTTAAATTATTTTAATACATTTATGCCTATAAAGATGCTGACTGCATTGGCCAGTATCAGTGAGGGGTCTTGACTTAGATAACAGAGAGGATAGGTTCAACTATAATATAATACAACAATGAGTAGATTCCTTAAGGTATTGATTTTTATTCTTATCCTGGTTTTGATTGTTCCAACCATTGGTTTAATCAGGTGGACTTTTAAGTCCAAGAGCTCAATTCAGATGCTGATTCTGGATAAAACCGTTCCCACCTTGGAAAGAAACAAGCACCAATCTTTTAATTGGGTCATGAACCATGAAAAGTTCGTAAAAGCCAGTAACAACCGGCCGTACTGGTATAAAAAGGACTATTTTGGCTTTTTCCCTCTGAAACCCCTTCGAAACAGGCAATATGAGATCAGCCGGATCCGTCTGGCCGAAATCATCGACCTGGCTGAGGAGTATGACGCTGCATATTATACGGATACCTACGGTGTATATTTCAACGATTGGTATCAGGGTATCAATAAAAACAGAAGATCCAGAATGATTTACGGCGGTTTGCTCAATAATGACTACCTCCTCCTTAAAGAAATGAAAGACCGCAAAAAATTGATCATTGGTGAATATAACATTTTGGCATATCCCACCCCAGATCTCGAACGAAATAAGGTCGAAAGTCTTTTTGATATTCATTGGACTGGCTGGGTGGGACGGTATTTCGAATCGCTGGACACCCTGGATAACCCGGATTTACCAGAATGGATACCGGAACTCTACCGGAACCAGTATATGAAACCATGGTCCTATAATAAAGCGGGCATTGTATTTGTACAATATGATAATAAAATTGTGGTGCTTGAAAGTGAAACCCACCTGGATTTTAATGTGCCTTACATATACACCTCTTCGGAAGGTATGGAAAAATATAATCTACCCTATAAAGTGAATTATCCTTACTGGTTTGAGGTGATCTTGCCAGGCGACAATATTGAAGTGGCCCAGTATAAGATTTTCACGAATGAAAAAGGCGATTCTGTCCTGGCCAATAATTTCATACCTTTTGAGTTCCCTGCGATTCTCAGAAGTGCCACCGATGCACCCCATTACTATTTTGCCGGCGATTTTGCTGATAACCATGTAAAACCCATTCTTGCCTATTTCAAGGGTATTGAGAATGTGGCACCTTGGTTCTTCTACAATGAGGATCCAGGCGATCGTAGAAAGTTTTTCTGGACATACTATAAACCTCTCATGACGAGTATTCTAGATCAAAATGCAAGGCAGAAAGAATGATTTTTGATACAGCAATATAAACACCCAGCTAAAAAGATCCGTACGGGATCTTTTTTTATGCCCGGCGGAAACCAGATCTACATAAAAATAAGCCAATCCATACCGAAATTACCATGAAGAATTTATTGAATCTTACCTTATTGCAATTGGACCTCGTTTGGGAAGATGCCCATGCAAACCGCAAGAAAATAGATGCGTACCTCAATTCATTGGAGGGTGAAATGGATCTGATAGTGCTTCCGGAAATGTTTACAACGGGCTTTTCCATGAATCCGGCAAAATTATTTGAAACAATGGCAGGGCCGACCATAAACTGGCTACAGGAATGGGCTGCGGTTCTGGACAGTGCGATTACGGGGTCTTTCATTGTGAAGGAAGATAACCGGTATCTGAATCGCCTGGTATGGATGCGCCCGGATGGCTCGTTTGATTTTTATGATAAACGGCATTTATTCAGAATGGGCGAAGAACACGATTCATATAGCCCAGGTCGGAATTTTCTGATCACCACATTTCGGGAGTGGCAATTTAAACCATTGATTTGCTATGATTTAAGATTTCCTGTATGGTCGCGGAACCAGAATGATTATGATGTGCTGATTTATATTGCCAATTGGCCTGAAAGCAGGAGAAAGGTATGGCGTCACCTGTTGATAGCACGGGCCATTGAAAATTTAAGCTACGTGGTGGGTGTAAACAGGATCGGCAAAGATGGACGGGATCTGAGTTATTCAGGCGATTCCATCGTGGTCGATCCGCGGGGTGAGATCGTAGCCTCTGCCGAACCATACCAGGAATGCATGATGTCTTATCAGCTGGATCACCAGGAAATCCAACACCTTAAAGACCATTTTCCAGCCCACCTGGATGCAGATGAATTTGTATTGAAAAAGACGGACTGACCCCCTCATGAGCCAATGATCCAATGATTCAATGATCAATTTGTTGGTGATCAGATCGGCACAGTATCAGATCAACACATCATGCTATTATACAAATCTGCATTTCCCAGTGTTCCAATGATTCAATGATTGCATTGATGAATTTTGTAAGCAGAGCATGAATTTCCATCAACTGACTGCCGAATTACTATCGAACTTCTATTGAATTACTATTGAATACCTACTGAATTACTCTTGAATTACTATTGAATTTCTACTGAATTTCTACTGAATTACAACATGACCACCACTGAATGACCTCCTAAGGAAGACCTAATGAAGACCTCGGAACCCTTGCCCCTGATCAAGCCAGAGCATCGAATAGAACTTCAGCAGGATGATAGGCCCTTTTACCGGTCCCATCCATAATCTGGTGGCGGCAACTGGTTCCGGGAGCCACGATCAATGTTTCCGGTGTGGCTGATCGGATCGCCGGAAACAATACCAACTCACCGACTTTCATCGATAATTCATAATGCTCTTTCTCATACCCAAACGATCCGGCCATTCCGCAGCATCCTGAGGGGATTTCTTCAACACTAAAGTGTTCCGGAAGAGACAGTGCCATTTTCAGGGGTTCGGTACTGGCAATGGACTTTTGCTGACAGTGGCCATGCAGTTTTATATGTTTTGGTTCAGAAGTGAATTGTTCTTTCCCAATGATTCCTTTTCGAATTTCTCGTACCAGGAATTCCTCAAGCAGCATTGTGTTTTCAGCTAATTTCAAGGCTGTTTCTTTTAAAGTTCCACGAACCAGATCCGGATATTCATCACGAAATGCCAGTATGGCTGAAGGTTCAATACCAACCAGTGGCATATCGGCACCCACCAGGCTGGATAATGCTTTTATATTGTGAACTGCTTTTTTTCGCGCAGACCGGAGCAATCCCTTGGAAAGAAACGTACGACCGCTCTCCGTGTGGTTTGGGATATGCACTTCATATCCGAGGGCCGATAACAACCGGATTGTTTTAATGCCAGCTGTCGTGTCGGTAAAATTGGTAAATTCATCCAGGAAAACAAACACAGAACCATTTGGATGCGACCCGGCATTCAAGGATTTAAGATTTTTCCGGATCCAATGTCTGACAGTATTCCGTCCAAGACGGGGGATGGATCGTTCCCGGGCAAATCCAACCAGGCGTTTTAACATCGTCGCGGTGGGGTGCCATGATACAAACCCATTGAACAGATCTGGAATGAGACTGCCCAGGCTTTGGATCCGTGTGATATAGGCAATCATCCTGGTTCGCAAAGGAATCCGGTTGCTGTCATAATAATGCTGTAAGAATTCAGCTTTTAATTTGGCCATATCTACATTAGACGGGCACTCCGATTTACATCCTTTGCACGACAGACATAAATCCAGGATATCATATAATTCTTTTTGATTGAAAGGATTTTTTTGCTGGGGACGGGTTAAAAGTTCCCTCAAGAGATTGGCACGGGCCCGCGTGGTGGTTGATTCATCGCGGGTTGCCATAAAGCTTGGGCACATCGTACCCCCAATGTGTTCGCTCTTTCGGCAATCACCCGATCCATTGCATTTTTCAGCAGCTCTGATATAACCGTCTGAGTCTGAGAAATCAAATATGGTTTCGAATTCGGGTGTGTCCTGACCGGGTTCATATCTCAGGAAAGAATTCATTTTTGGTGTGTCCACAATCTTCCCGGGATTGAAGATGTTTTTTGGATCCCAGGCTTTTTTGACCTCTTTTAAAAGATGGTAGTTCTTTTCACCGATCATCAGGGGAATGAATTCGCCCCGCAATCGACCATCTCCATGTTCGCCGCTGAGGGAGCCACGATATTTTTTTACCAGAAGGGCTGTTTCGTATGCGATGGTATGGAACAATTCGACATCTTTTGGATCCTTAAGGTTTAAAATGGGTCTCAGGTGGAGCTCTCCACCACCGATGTGGGCATAGTACACGCAATCTTTTTCATGCCTGTCGAGGATATGCTTAAATTCAACCATATATTGAGGTAAATCCTCGACCTTTACAGCCGTGTCCTCAATAACGGGTACGGGCTTTGCATCGCCCTTCATGTTTGAAAGAATGCCCAATCCGGCCTTTCTCAGGTTCCATACTTTTTGAATATCATCACCGGTAACCAGGGGGAAATGGTATCCCTGGTTTTTTGATCTCAGCTCTTTCTCCATCCTTTCTGCCGTGTTTCTGATCTCCTGCATTGAATCACCAACAAATTCTGCGATCAGAATGGCTTCGGGAGAGCCCTCCACAAAAAATCGGTTTTTTTTCTGCTCAATATTGTCCCGGGTCAACTCCAGGATCACACGGTCCATCACCTCGATAGCCACAGGTTTGTAACCCAGCATGGTCAGGTTGCCTTCAAATGCCGATTCCAAATCAGCGAAGTGGACACACATGACGGCTTTATCTTGGGGAGGCAAAGGCACCAGGTTCAGTTTTATTTCCGTGGTAAATGCCAGGGTTCCTTCTGATCCAGCCAGGAGTGTGCACATATTGAATGGCCGGGAGGTTTTTCTAAATGGACTGCTATCCAAGAGAAGGTCCAATGCATAACCGGTATTTCGTCGGTTCAATGTGGGCAGAGGATATTCTTTTTCAATCTCTTTCTGATTTTCAGGATCTGATAAAATCTCATACAGGCACTTGTATATCCTGTTCTCAAGTTGTTCTCCCTGGCATTTGAGATTAAATTCTTCCTGGGAAAGTGCATTGAACACAGCTTCTGACCCGTCACTAAGAATGGCACTCACTTCAAGTGTATGATCCCGGGTGCTACCATATATTAGGGAATGAGCGCCACAGGAATTGTTGCCAAGCATCCCGGCCATCATGCACCGGTTTGAGGTCGATGTTTCAGGGCCGAAAAATAATCCTTCCCGGGCCAGAACCTGGTTCAGTTCATCCAGCACCACCCCAGGTTCAACACGCACCCAACGCTCCTTGGTATTAATTTCCAAAATGTGACCCAGATGTTTCGATACATCCACCACCAGTCCATTCCCAACCACCTGACCTGCCAGGGAGGTTCCTGCAGTACGAGGAATGAGCGGAATTCCCTGATGGTAACAGAATGTCACGATTTTCTTAATGTCGGTTTTATGTTTGGGCAGCACCACTGCCAAAGGCAGTTCTTTATAAGCAGAGGCATCTGTGGCATATAACAGGCGGGTGGTGAGATCGGTAAACAAATCTCCGTCAATGGTACTCCTCAGATCACTCAATAATGTATCTGAATCAGTCCTGGTCAGAGTTTCCATATAAATTTTGCCTCTTTTGTTATATTTCTTGTCCTGGTATGCATCATTTCAAAAGTATAAAAAATTACATCTTTGCCGCGCACGAATTGCGAATTTAAAAATTGCTTTTTAACACCATGGTTTATGATAATAATCATTTGAAAACTTGCAACTTTGTTCCAGCTTTAATCCGTGGTTTTAGAAAAAACTAATCGATTGATTTTTAATGGATTTAATAAACAAAATACGCAGGAGCGCCAAAGATCATTTCAAGAAGATCGTTCTTCCCGAGGGTGAGGAAGAACGTACTCTCAGAGCGGCCGATTTCATCATCGGTTCAAAGATGGCCAACCCCATACTCTTGGGAAATCCTGACAAGATACTCCGTAAAGCCTCAGAATTGGGATTGCGCAATATTCACAGGGATGCCATAATGGACTCCAGAAAACCTCCGAAAAAAGAGGAATATGTGCGGTTGATGCTGAACATTCGTAAAGAAAAGGGTTTGACTGAAGCCGAGGCCTTTAAACTCATAGAAAACCCCTTATACCTGGGCGTGATGATGATCAAAAATGGGGATGCAGATGGGGAAGTAGCAGGTGCGGTGAATGCCACGGGTGATGTATTGCGTCCCGCCTTTCAATATGTGAAAACCCAGCCCGGCATATCCATTGTTTCGGGTGCTTTTATAATGATACTTAAAGATCGTTTTTTTGGTGAAAGCGGGATGATACTGTTTGCAGATTGTGCCGTCAATCCGGATCCGGATGCCCGGGAGCTGGCACAGATTGCTATATCCTCTGCACAAACAGCCCGAAGTATAGGCGGATTTGAACCCCGGGTGGCCATGCTGAGCTTCTCAACCAAGGGAAGTGCCAGGCATGAACGTGCTGACAAAGTGATAGAGGCCACAAAATTGGCACAGCAACTCGAATCCACCCTGAAAATTGATGGTGAGTTGCAAGCTGATGCGGCCCTGATTGAAGCGATTGGAAAACAAAAGGCTCCAGATAGTGAAATAGCCGGTAAAGCGAATGTTCTTATCTTTCCAAGCCTGGAAGCAGGGAATATTGCCTATAAGTTAATAGAACGACTGGGTCATGCTGTGGCCCTGGGCCCCATCCTGCAGGGAATGGCGGCACCCATTAATGATATGTCCAGGGGGTGTTCGGTAGATGACCTGGTGAATATGGTGGCCGTGACAGCCAACCAGGCCGCTGGGGTAAACTAAATCGCGAGAGTAATGGCGATTTGCAATTTCAAATCGGTATAAAAACTAAAATACAGTTCAGAATATGGCAGAAGTTTTGGAGGATTATGCGTTGACCCAACGTACCAGTAAAAAAGGGTCAATGAAAAAAGTAGGTATCATCGGTTGTGGAACCATGGGCCAGGAAATTGCCCAGGTGGTCAGTAAAAATGGCATCGAGGTTATTTTTGTTGACGTTTCTGATGAGCGGGTCACTGAAGTATTTCTTGAGTTGAATGCACACCTCGATGATATCATTGATAAATGGGGACTGACCTACTCGGAAAAGCGGGCCATTCTTTCCCGCATTCATGGAACAACTGAATACCATGATATCAGCGACTGTGACCTGATCATTGAATCAATAAATTCACGGAAGCCAGGAACCAGTGTCGAAATGCGTAAGGATATTTTCAGAAAAGTGGAAGCGGTTGTTCCCCAGGATACCGTCATTACCTCGAATACATCGACACTCATCATCTCAGAATTGGCATCGGTTCTGGACAATCCTGAACGTGCAGTCGGATTACACTTCTTATCGCCGGCTTCCCAGGTAAAAATTGTGGAAGTGGTTAAAGGATTATATACCTCAGAAAGTGCCTTTGAATATGTTGTTAAATTTGCACGGATGCTTGATAAAAAGGTTATTTCGCTGATAGAAACACCGGGAAATATCAGTACACGATTAATCGTAACCCTCATCAATGAAGCCTGCGAAATACTCATGGAGGGTGTGGCTTCGGCATCGAGTGTGGATGAAACCATGCGACTGGGATTCGGAATGCAATTCGGTCCGCTGTATATGGCTGATAGCATTGGTTTAGACAAAGTGATACGCTGGATGGATAATCTATACCAGGAATTTGGCGATACCAAGTTCAAACCCAATCCCATTATCAAAAGGCTGGCACGAACCGGCAATATAGGGAAGAAAACAGGAGCCGGATTCTATAAATATGAGAAAGGAAATATTGTGGATGAGGCCATCCATTGCCCGGAATTTAAATATTAAGAAGGACGAACATGAAAATCATTGTACTGAACTGTGGAAGTTCATCTATTAAATACCAGTTGATCGATATGCCAGGGGGTCAAGTCCGTGCAAGGGGGACCGTCGAAAAAATTGGCCTGCATGGTTCTTTCATCCGGAATGAAAGGGAGGATGGGGATAAAGTGGAACTGGAAGGGGAGATCATCGACCATCAGATGGGTATTGAATATATCCTGGGATTATTGATCAGTGAGAAACATGGCAGCATCAAGAAATTTTCAGAAATCGATGCCATCGGGCACCGGGTGGTACATGGGGGTGAAACATTTCATTCATCAGTATTGATAAATGACGAGGTGATTAACAAAATGGAAGAATGTATCGACCTGGCACCCTTACATAATCCGCCCAATCTGAAGGGAATATATGCCATGAAAGAGTTACTTCCGGATGTGCCCCAGGTGGGTGCTTTCGATACGGCCTTTCACCAAACCATGCCTTCACAAGCGTTTATGTATGCCATTCCCTATTCCTTATATAAAAAATATTCGATCCGGCGATACGGTTTTCATGGAACCAGTCATAAATATGTTTCCAGGCGTGCATGTGATATGCTGGATCTGGATTGTAAAACTCAGAAGATCATAACCTGCCACCTGGGAAATGGGGCATCGATTGCAGCCATTCGAAACGGCAAATCCGTGGATACTTCCATGGGACTGACACCGGTGGAAGGATTGATCATGGGAACCAGGTCGGGTGACCTGGACCTGGGAGTATTAACTTACATCATGACCAAAGAGGAGATCAATATCAGTACGGCCAATACACTCATTAATAAGTTTAGCGGAATGCTTGGTATCTCCGGTGTGTCATCTGACATGAGAGAGATTGAGCAAGCTGCCGGTGAAGGGGATGAGAGAGCTGCACTGGCTTTGGAAATGTATGTGTACAGGATAAAAAAGTATATTGGTTCCTATGTCGCTGTCATGAATGGGTTGGATATACTGGTCTTTGCCGGAGGCGTGGGAGAAAATTCACAATGGATTCGTGAGCACGTATGTAAAAATATGGAGTATATGGGGATGAGATTGGATGGTAAAAAAAACCAGGTTCGAGGAAAAGAGGCGGTCATCAGTCATACCGATTCAAAAGTTAAGATCCTGGTGGTCCCGACAAATGAAGAACTGCTGATTGCGCAGGATACGATGCAAATTATTGAAAACCAGTAATAATAATTTTAAAGATACCGATGAAACCGATTCAAAAACTGGACGATATGTTTGAAGCCCTTAAAGAGAAGGGTAGAAAAAAACTGGTGGCCATGTATGCCAATGATCTGCACACGATCGAGGCTGTTTATGCTGCTGTTCAAAAAGAACTAATAGATGGCATATTGGTTGGCGATGAACAGAAGATCCAGCAGGTTTGCAAGGATGGAGGATTGGATCCGGATGTATTTACAATCGTTCATGAAGCGGATGAAGGAAAAGCCGCACTGAGATCCACACAACTCATCCATGAGGGCAGGGGAGATCTGATCATGAAAGGACTGGTCAGTACGGATAAGTATATGCGTGCTTTACTGAATAAAGAACATGGATTATTACCGTCGGGTGCCATTCTCAGCCACGTGTCAGTGATCCAACCCCAGCAATATCATAAGTTGTTGATTGTTGGAGATGTGGCCATCATTCCCCAACCGGAAATCAAAGAAAAAATAGCCATAGCAAGATACCTGATACAAACCGCTCATGCATTGGGAATAGCACAGCCCAAACTGGCCGTGCTGGCAGCGACCGAACAGGTATTACCAGGAATGCAGGCTTGTGTGGATGCAGCCATATTATCTAAAATGGGAGAACGGGGTCAGATAAAAGGAGCCACCATTGAAGGCCCCCTGGCCATGGATGTCATCGTGGACAGGGAGAGTGCAGCCATAAAGAATATCACATCGGAAGTGGCCGGGGATGCTGATTGTATTTTATTCCCGAATATCGAGTCTGGCAATGTATTTTATAAATTCCATACCAAACTCACCGGGGGCGAACTGGGCGCCGTTGTTGCCGGGGCGCAGGTTCCGGCCATATTGTCTTCGCGTGGGGATACAGCCA
>Ga0209536_100005402_pt1 | contig 19865 bp, 30 predicted proteins | sample DeeMarSeWOR28_12_FD_187461 | JGI IMG/M metagenome (GOLD analysis project Ga0209536, IMG submission 187461) | Marine sediment microbial communities from White Oak River estuary, North Carolina - WOR-2-8_12 (SPAdes) (version 2) | ecosystem: Environmental > Aquatic > Marine > Intertidal zone >...
AAGGAGGAGGGCGGCCGGCACACGCCGTTCTTCAAGGGGTACCGTCCGCAGTTCTACTTCCGGACGACGGACGTGACCGGGAACGTGCAGCTGCCCGAGGGCGTCGAGATGGTGATGCCGGGCGACAACACGAAGATGACGATCGATCTCATCACGCCGATCGCGATGGAAGAGGGCCTGCGGTTCGCGATCCGCGAGGGCGGCCGGACGGTCGGCGCCGGCGTGGTCACCAAGGTTCTCAAGTAGGACGGAGACGATGGCCGGACAGATTCGCATCCGACTGAAGGCGTTCGATCACGTGGTGCTGGATCAGGCCGCGGCCGACATCGTGCGCACGGTGGAGAAGACCGGGGCGACCGTGTCCGGCCCGATTCCGCTGCCGACCAAGACCCAGCGGTGGACGGTGCTGCGGAGTCCCCACGTGGACAAGAAGAGTCGTGAGCAGTTCGAGCTGAAGACGCACAAACGGCTGATCGAGATCATCGAGTCCCGGGCGCAGACGGTGGACGCGCTCACGAAACTCGACCTGCCGGCGGGCGTCGATGTCGAGATCAAGGTCGATTAACGATGAATGGACTGATCGGTCGCAAACTGGGCATGACCCGCATCTACGGTGACGACGGGAACGTGATTCCGTGCACCGTGATCGAGGCGGGTCCGTGCCCGGTGCTCCAGGTGACGGCCGCCGACGGCGCGCCGACGCGGGTGCAGCTCGGGTTCGGGGTCCGGAAGCCCAAGCGGACGCCCAAGGCGCTCGCCGGCCATGCCGCGAAGGTCGGGCTGGAGACGACCCCCAGCGTGCTGCGGAGCTTTCGGCTGCCGGACCCGGCCGCCGAGTCGCCCAAGCCCGGGGACGTCGTCACGGTCACGATCTTCGAGGCCGGCGAACGGGTGAAGGTCACCGGGACCACCAGAGGTCGCGGATTCCAGGGCGTCGTCAAGCGCCACGGATTCGGCGGCGGTCCGGCCACGCACGGCAACACGCGGCACCGCAAGCCGGGCAGTATCGGGCCCGGCACCGATCCGTCGCGCGTGATCAAGGGCAAGAAGATGCCCGGACAGTACGGCAACACCCGGGACACGGTGATGGGTGTGGCGGTCGTGCGCGTGGATCCCGAGCGGAATCTGCTCTTCGTGCGCGGCGCCGTTCCCGGACCCCGGCGCGGCATCGTCGTCGTTCGGAAACAGGGAGGCCGGAGCCGCTATGCTTGAAGCTCAGCTCTACACGGCCGCTGCGGAGGCGAAGGGGAGCTATGCGCTTCCCGGGGAGTTCGACGGTCGCGTGAACGAGGCGGTGCTGTATCACGCCGTGCGCGCCTATCGCAACAACCAGCGCCAGGGCACCGCGTCCACGAAGACGCGGAGCGAGGTTTCCGGCGGTAGTCGGAAGCCGTGGCGGCAGAAGGGAACCGGTCGGGCGCGGCAGGGGACGACCCGCGCCCCGCACTGGCCGGGCGGCGGCGTCGCGTTTGGCCCACGACCCCGCAGCTACCAGACGGATCTTCCGCGCAAGGTGAAGCAGCTTGCCCGGCAGTCCGCGCTCAACGCTCGCGCGGGTGAGGGGGCGCTGTACGTCATCGAGAGCCTCGCGTTCGAGGTGCCGAAGACGCAGCAGCTGGCGGGCCTGCTCGCCAAGCTCGGGCTGGAGGCGCAGAAGGTGCTCCTGCTGACGGCGGAGCACCGCCCGGCGGTCTACCTGTCGGGGCGCAACATCCCGGACGTGCAGGTGATGCGCTACGCGGACGTGTCGGCGTATGAGCTGCTGTGGTCGGACGCCGTGGTGGTGGAGGAGACGGCGCTCGGCGGGCACGAGGTCGCCGGCAGCGCGCCGAAGCGCGCCGGCAAGAAGCCCGCGGCGGCGAAGCGGAAGGCCACGGGCCGGGCCGCGACGCGTGCGAGCGCGAAGCCCACGAAGGCCGCGAAGTCCTCGGCGAAGCGCTCCAGCACCAAGACGACGAAGTCCACGCGAAAGGGTGGCGGCGATGCCTGAGACCTATCGCGCCGTCGTGCGGCCGGTCGTGACCGAGAAGTCCTCGGCGCAGTACGCCCAGCTGCGGGAGTACACGTTCGAGGCGGACCCCCGCGCGACGAAGCACCAGATTCGCGAGGCGATCGAGACGCTGTTCGGCGTCACGGTCACGAGTGTGCGCACGATGGTGCAGCCGGCGAAGCGCCGGACGCGCGGCCGCAGCGTGGGCCGCCGCCCGCGGTGGAAGAAGGCGCTCGTCCGGCTCGCCGAGGGCGACTCGATCGAGGTTTTCGAGGGATAATCCCATGGCTATTCGACAGTTTCGTCCGACCAGCGCCGGCACCCGGTTCCGCTCGGTGAGCGATTTCGCCGAGGTGACGCGCGCCACGCCCGAGCGGTCGCTCCTGGAGCCCATGAAGAAGGCCGGCGGCCGCAACAACCACGGGCACGTGACCATGCGGCACCGTGGTGGCGGGCACAAGCGCCGCTACCGGCTGATCGACTTCAAGCGGAACAAGCACGGCGTCCCGGGCACCGTGTCGGAGATCGAATACGACCCGAATCGGACGGCCCGGATCGCCCTGGTGACGTACGCGGACGGCGAGAAGCGGTACATCCTGCATCCGCGCGGTCTGAAGGTCGGCGACGTGATCGCGGCCGGACCCGGCAGCGACGTGCGCAACGGGAACGCCCTGCCGCTCGCCGAGATCCCGCTGGGGACGACGGTGCACAACATCGAGCTGAAGATCGGCAAGGGCGGTCAGCTGTGCCGCTCCGCCGGCAGCAGCGCGCAGGTGATGGCCAAGGAAGGGCCGCACGTCGCGCTGAAGCTGCGCAGCGGCGAGGTCCGGCTGGTGCGGCGCGAGTGCACGGCGACCATCGGCGAGGTGGGCAATGCCGAGCACGAGCTTGCGAGCTACGGCAAGGCCGGGAAGACGCGCTGGCTGGGCCGTCGGCCGAAGGTGCGCGGGGTGGCGATGAATCCGGTGGACCACCCGCTGGGCGGTGGCGAGGGCAAGTCCTCGGGCGGCCGGCCGCCGGTGAGCCCGTGGGGCAAGGCGGAAGGCAAGAAGACGCGGCGCCGCAAGAAGCAGAGCACGAAGCTGATTCTCCGCGGGCGCAAGCGCGGCAAGGCCACGAAGTAACGACGGGACGCAGCCATGGCGAGAAGCGTGAAGAAGGGGCCGTTCATCGAGCCCTCACTGATGAAGAAGATCGACACGATGAACACCGCCGGCGAGAAGCGGGTGGTGAAGACGTGGTCCCGCGGGTCCACGATCACCCCCGAGTTCGTGGGTCACACCATCGCGGTGCACAACGGGAACAAGTTCATCCCGGTGTACGTCAGCGAGAACATGGTGGGGCACAAGCTGGGGGAGTTCGCGCCGACCCGCCTGTTCCGCGGCCATTCCGGCAAGCTGGCGGCGGACCGCAAGGCTGCGGCCACCGCGTAGTCAGGGACGAGCGACGATGACAGCCAGGGCGATTCAGAAGTGGGTGCGCCAGTCGCCGCGGAAGATGCGGCTGGTCGCCGATCAGATCCGCGGACGGGACGTCAACGAGGCGTACGCGGTTCTCAAGTTCTCGAAGAAGCACGCGGCGCAGCAGATCGAGAAGGTGTTGCGGTCGGCGGTCGCCAACGCGGAGCAGCACGCGCTCCGGAACAACGAGGCGTTCGACGTGGATCGACTGTTCGTGTCCTACGCCGTGGTGAACGAGGGTCCGACGCTGTCCCGGTTCCGGGCGGCGGCCCTCGGGCGCGCGGCCCCGATCCGCAAGCGCACGAGCCACGTGGAGATCCACGTTCGGCCGAAACAGGAGAGGGCGTAGTGGGGCAGAAAACGCATCCGTACGGCTTCCGGCTTGGCATCGTCAAGCCGTGGCGGTCCCGCTGGTTCGCGGGAGCGGAGTTCCCGGAGTTCCTCAAGGAAGACGAGCTGATCCGGAAGTACCTCAAGACCCGGCTCTCGCACGCCGCCGTCGCGGACATCCACGTGGACCGGAAGCCGGGCAAGCTGACGGTGACGGTGTTCACGGGCCGGCCGGGAGTGGTGATCGGCAAGCGCGGCGCGGAGGTCGACAAGCTGCGGGACGAGCTCGCGCAGCTGACCGGCAAGGAAGTCGGGATCAACGTCGAGGAGATCAAGCGGCCGGAGGTCGAGGCCCAGCTCGTGGCGGACAACGTCGCGCACCAGCTCGTGCAGCGCGTGTCGTTCCGGCGGGCGATGAAGCGCGCGGTGCAGAACGCGATGCGCATGGGAGCGCAGGGGATCAAGATCCGCTGCGGCGGACGGCTCGGCGGCGCGGAGATCGCGCGGTCTGAAGGGTACCACGAGGGCCGCGTACCGCTGCACACGCTGCGGGCCGACGTCGACTACGGCGTCTCCACGGCGAAGACCACGTACGGGACCATCGGGATCAAGGTCTGGATCTTCAAGGGTGAGATCGTCGACGACCGGCGCGGCCGGACGTACAGCACGGGGGCCTGACGATGCTAGCGCCAAAGCGAGTCAAGTATCGCAAGCAGATGAAGGGCCGCACGCGGGGGCACGCGACGCGCGGCAACACGGTGGCGTTCGGGCACTTCGGGCTGATGACCCTCGATCCGGGCTGGATCAGCAGCCGGCAGATCGAGGCCGCCCGGGTGGCGATGACCCGTGTGATGAAGCGCGGCGGCAAAGTGTGGATCCGGATCTTCCCGGACAAGCCGATCACCAAGAAGCCGGCCGAGACCCGGATGGGGAAGGGGAAGGGCAATCCCGAGGGCTGGGTGGCGGTGGTCAAGCCGGGCCGGATCATGTTCGAGGTCGAAGGAGTGGCGGAGGACGTGGCCCGCGCGGCGTTGGGGCACGCGTCGGCGAAGCTTCCGGTCAAGACGCGGGTCGTGTCCCGGGAGGACGAGTAGCGGTATGGCACTCAAAGACGCTGAGCGGACCCCGCTCACGGCTGGGCAGCTGCGGGAGCTCGCCGAGGACGAGCTCCGTGAGGAATTGCGGCGCCTGAAGGAAGCGCGGTTCCGTCTGAAGTTCCGGTCGGCGACGGAGGCGATCGACAACCCCAGCCAGTTCCAGGTCCTCCGTCGGAACATTGCGCGGATCGAGACGGTCCTGCGCGAGAGGAAGCAGGCATGAGTCAGGAAGCCCAGGCCCGGCCACGCCGCAAGACGCGGGTGGGAGTGGTCGTGAGTGCCAAGATGGACAAGACGATCGTCGTGGAGCTGACGCGGCAGTTCGCGCACCCGCTCTACGGCAAGCGCCTCACCCGCACCAAGCGGGTGCACGCCCACGACGAGCGCGGCGCGCGGCTCGGTGACACGGTACGTGTCATGGAGACGAGGCCGCTGTCCAAGCTCAAGCGGTGGCGGGTGGTCGAGATCGTCACTCGAGCTGAGTAAGCGAGGCGGACGTGGTACAACAGGAGACGATCGTCAGGATCGCGGACAACTCCGGCGCCCGGAAGGCGCTGGTGATCCGCGTGCTGGGCGGGAGTCGGCGGCGGTACGCCGGCATGGGGGACATCGTGGTCGTGGCGATCAAGGACGCGCTGCCGACGGGCCAGGTCAAGAAGGGCGACGTCGCGAAGGCGGTGATCGTACGGACGGCCAAGGAGACCCGTCGTCGGGACGGGAGCTACATCCGGTTCGACGATAACGCCGCCGTCCTGATCAGTGACAACGGCGAGCCCCGGGCGACCCGAATCTTCGGGCCCGTGGGCCGAGAGCTGCGCGAGAAGCGATTCATGAAGATCGTGTCTCTCGCGCCGGAGGTGCTGTAGCATGAAGCCCCTCGTCTACAAGAAGGCGCGGCGGGAGCGCGGACCGAAGGCGGAGCCGCCGCGGAAGATGCAAATCACGAAGGGTGACCGCGTGCGCGTCATCCGGGGCGCGAGCAAGGGCACCGAAGGGACGGTGCTGCGCGTGCTGCCGCGGAAGGGGCGCGTCGTGGTGGAGGGGGTCAACGTGGTGAGCAAGCACCGGCGGGCGACGCAGCAGGGCGAGGAGGCGGGGATCGTGCATTTCCCCGCACCGATCGACGCGTCGAACGTGATGCTGCTCGATCCGAAGTCCGGTGCGCCGACGCGAGTGCGGCGGCAGCACGACAAGGACGGAACGCTGGAGCGGTTGAGCGTCAAGTCGGGTCAGCCGATCCCGAGGAACCGCTAGGAAGACGACGATGGCGGACAAGAAGAAGAAAAAGGGCCAGGCCGACACGCCGCCGCCTGCGGAGCAGGTGCCGGCGCCGCCGCCGCGGCTGCGGGACTACTACCGCGAAACGGTGCGGCCGAAGCTCGCGCAGGAGTTCGGCTTCGACAACCCGCACCGGCTGCCGCAGCTCGACAAGATCGTGATCAACGTCGGGCTCGGCGAGGCGACCAAGAACGCCAAACTGCTCGACACGACCGTCGAGGAGTTGGCGGCGATCGCCGGCCAGAAGCCGGTGGTGACGCGGGCCAAGAAGGCGATCTCGAACTTCTCGCTGCGGCAGGGCATGCCGGTGGGCGTGCGCGTGACCCTGCGCGGCGCCCGGATGTTCGAGTTCCTCGACCGGTTCATCAATGTCGCGGTGCCGCGCATCCGCGACTTCCGCGGGTTCCCGACCAACTCGTTCGACGGTCGGGGGAATTACACGTTGGGTATCAAGGAGCAGATGATCTTCCCCGAGATCGACTACGACAAGGTCGAGAAAATCCACGGGATGGACATCACCTTCGTGACGACGGCCGGTCGTGACGATCTCGGAATGGCGCTGCTGCGGGAGATGGGCATGCCGTTCCGGGGCCGCACGCCAGTGTCGGTCGGATAAGGGAGCCGGCTGGATGGCAAAGAAGTGTCTCGTAGAGAAGGCGAAGCGGAAGCCGAAGTACGCGGTGCGCAAGTACCATCGCTGCCAGCGCTGCGGTCGGTCGCGCGCGTACATCCGCAAGTTCGGGCTGTGCCGTATCTGCTTCCGCGAACAGGCACTCCGGGGGGAGATCCCCGGGGTGCGGAAGGCGAGTTGGTGAGATGACGGATCCGATCGCCGATATGCTGACCCGCATCCGGAATGCGTGCCAGGCCGGGCACCGGCGCGTGGACATTCCGGTATCGAAGTTCAAGGTCGAGGTGGCGCGGCTGCTCCGGGACAACCGGTACATCCAGGAGTTCGCGGTCCTCGACGACGGCCGTCACGGCCTGCTGCGACTGTACCTCAAGTACGACGGCGAGCGCCCCGTGATCCACGAGGTCCAGCGCGTGTCCAAGCCGGGCCTGCGGCGGTACGTGAAGGCGCGGGAGGTCCCCCGGGTGAAGAACGGGCTGGGGATGGCCATCCTGTCCACGCCGCGAGGCCTGATGAGTGACCGCGATGCCCGTCGTGCCCGCATGGGCGGCGAGCTGGTCGCGGTGCTCTGGTAGGAGGGATCATGTCGCGAATCGGCAGGAAGCCCGTGACGGTCCCGCAGGGTGTGACGGTGACGCTGGAGGGCCATCACGTCGCGGTGAAGGGGCCGAAGGGCGAACTGCGGCGGACGCTGCCGGCCGAGATCCGTGTGACGCAGGACGACGGCACGATCCGGGTCGAGCGACCGTCGGACTCCGGACGGCATCGGGCGCTGCACGGGCTCACGCGCACGCTGGTGCAGAACATGATCGACGGCGTGACGGGCGGCTTCTCCAAGCGCCTCGAGATCCACGGCGTCGGCTACAAGGCGGAGCCGTCGGCGACCGGCGTGCGGCTCGTGGTCGGATTCTCCCATCCGGTCGAGTACAAGGCGCCGGCCGGGATTGAGATCAAGGTGGACAACCCCACGCTGGTGACCGTCCACGGCGTCGACAAGGAGCTCGTCGGGCAGGTGGCCGCGGAGCTGCGGAAGGTCCGTCCCCCGGAACCGTACAAGGGGAAGGGCATCCGGTACGTCGGTGAACACGTGCGCCGCAAGGCCGGGAAGACGGGAGGCTAGAGATGCACAGGTTGACACGGAAGCCGAAGACCCGCGAGGAACAGCGGATGCGCCGGCATCTGCGCCTGCGCAAGAAGGTCGTCGGGACGGGCGAGCGGCCGCGTCTCGTGGTCTTTCGCTCGCTCAAGCACATCTACGTGCAGCTCGTCGACGACGAGCAGCGCGTGACGCTGGCGTCGGCCAGCGACCTGGCGAAGGACTTTCAGCCCGTGGGCGCCGGCAAGATCGGTATCGCCACCGGGGTCGGCAAGCTCATTGCCGAGCGCGCGAAGGGGCTCGGAATCACACGCATCGTGTTCGACCGCGGCGGCTACCCGTATCACGGGAGAGTGAAGGCGGTGGCCGAGGGCGCGCGAGCAAGCGGATTGGAGTTCTAACCGATGGCGCATGACAGGGATCGATCGCCGCGCAAGGAGCGCGTCGAATCCGAGCTGGTCGAGAACGTGATCAGCATCAACCGCGTCGCCAAGGTCGTGAAGGGCGGACGGCGGTTCTCCTTCACCGCGCTGGCCGCGGTGGGGGACGGCAACGGCAAGGTCGGCGTCGCGACGGGGAAGGCCAACGAGGTGTCGGAGGCCGTGCGCAAGGCGGTGGACGGCGCGCGCCGTGGGATGCAGTCGGTGCCGCGCGAGGGCACGACGATCCCGCACGACATGGTCGGCGAGCACGGGGCCGGTCGGGTGCTGCTGAAGCCCGCGACGTCCGGAACGGGCATCATCGCCGGCGGACCGGTGCGCGCCGTGCTGGAGTGCGCGGGGATCACGGACATCCTCACGAAATCTCTCGGGTCGGCGAACCCGAACAACATGGTGTGGGCCACGATGGACGGGTTGAGCCGGCTGGTGACGCTCGATCGCGTGGCTCGGCTGCGCGGCACGGACCCGGCGGAGCTGGACTACCGGCCGCGCCAGGAGACGACGAATGCCTGAGAAGTCCAAGGCGGGCACGGGCGCCTCGAGCCGCAAGACGACCGCCAGGAAGACCACCAAGAAGACCACGAAGAAGGCCGCGGCGCCGAAGCGTGCCGCGAAGCCGAAGGCCAAGGCGACGGCGTCCGGCGGGAAGCTTCGGGTGAAGCAGATCAAGTCGGGAATCGGTCACGCCGCAACGTATCGGCGAACCCTGCGCGCGCTCGGCATCAAGCACCACCAGGACGAGGTTGTCGTGCCTGACAACCCGTCGATCCGCGGCATGGTGTTCAAGGTGCGGCACCTCGTGCGGGTGACCCCCGAGGAGGCATGATGGCGAAGAAGGAGCAGCTCGGGCTGCACAACCTCCCGGCACCCAAGGGTGCCCACAAGGAGCCCAAGCGGAAGGGCCGCGGTCCGGGCTCGGGGCTCGGCAAGACGGCCGGGCGGGGCGAGAAGGGCCAGCGCGCCCGGGCCGGCGGCGGTACCCGCCCCGGCTTCGAGGGAGGGCAGATGCCGCTGATCCGACGCGTGCCCAAGCGCGGGTTCACCAACCCGTTCCGGGTCCCCGCCCAGGTCGTGAACGTGCGGGACCTCGGCAAGGTCTCCGGCGAGACGGTGACTCCGGCGATCCTCGCCGATCTCGGGCTCGTCGGTTCGGCCGGCAAGCCGGTGAAGATCCTCGGCATGGGTGACGCGCCCCGGGCCTACGTGGTCCAGGGGTGTCTCGTCTCCAAGGCCGCACAGCAGAAGATCGAACAGGCGGGCGGCCGCATCGAGGCGTAATCGACCATGGCCGTCCCCAAGATCCCGAATCTCTTCGCCGTTCCGGAGCTGAAGGAAAAGCTCCTCTTCACGCTGCTGTGCCTCGCCGTCTACCGGGGCGGTGCGCACATCGCGACCCCCGGCGTGGACGTCCAGGTCCTGGCGGACTTCATCCGCAACCAGGGCGCGGGCACGTTCTTCGGCATGTACGACATGTTCGTCGGGGGCGGGCTGTCCCGCGCCACCGTGCTCGCGCTGGGGATCATGCCGTACATCTCGGCGTCGATCATGTTCCAGCTCGGCGGCGCCGTCTTCCCGATCATCGACAAGCTCCAAAAGGAAGAGGAAGGCCGCAAGAAGATCACGCAGTGGACCCGCTACATGACGGTGGTCCTCGCCACCTTCCAGGCGTACGGGTTCGCGATCTTCGCGGAGGGCCAGGGAGCCGTCCCGAGTCCCGGCCTCGCGTTCCGGATGACGACCGTCCTCACGCTCACGGCCGGTGCCGTGTTCATCATGTGGCTCGGCGAGCGCATCACCGAGCGGGGCATCGGCAACGGCATGAGCCTCATGATCTTCTTTTCGATCATGGAAGGCTTTCTGCCCGGGACGTTTCTGACCCTGCAGTTCCTCAGCACGCGGGTGATCACGATCCAGCGCCTCGTCGTCCTCCTCGCCGTGATGGTCGCGGTGATCGGGGCGGTGATCGCCGTGACGGTGGCAGCGCGACGCATTCCCATCCAAATTCCGCGCAAGGTGATGGGGCGGGGCCGCATCCGCGAAGGCCAGAAGACCTTCATTCCGATCCGGATCAACTCGGCCGGCGTGATGCCGATCATCTTCGCGCAGGCGATCATCGTCGTGCCGGGCACGCTGGCGACCTTCTCGAACCTGCCCTTCCTGCGGGCGGTATCGGAGGCGTTCCGGCCGGGATCGGGCGTGTACTATCTGAGCTACGGTCTGCTGATCATCTTCTTCACCTACTTCTACACGTCGATCATCTTCAACCCGCTGGACATCGCGGAGAACCTCAAGAAGCAGGGCGGCTTCATTCCCGGCGTGAAACCGGGGGCGGCGACGGCCGACTACATCGACGAGGTCCTCACGCGGGTGACCCTGCCGGGCTCGTTGTTCCTCACGGCGATCGCCCTGCTGCCGTTCTTCATCTTTGACCTCTTCAACGTCCCGTTCCGGTTCGGTGGGACGGCCCTGCTCATCGTGGTCGGCGTGGCGCTCGACACCTGGATCCAGGTTCAGCAGCATCTGCACCTGCGGCACTACGACGACTTCATGAAGCAGGGACGCGTGAAGTTCCGCGGCCGGCGCGGCCGCTTCATGTAGCGCGGGGGAGGCCGGGCGGCATCGTCCGGCCTCCGCGGCATCCCGGATTCCGAGCACGTCCACGACGCACCATGAACGTCATTCTCCTCGGCCCTCCCGGCTCCGGCAAAGGCACCCAGGGCGCGCTCCTCGCCGAGCGCGCGGGGGTGCCGCGCGTCTCCACCGGTGACCTCCTCCGGGCCGCAGTGGCCGCTGGAACGCCGCTCGGCGCGCAGGCCAAGGGGTATATGGACCGGGGCCTGCTCGTGCCGGATGACGTCATCCTGGGGCTCATCGGCGAGGTGCTGCACGCCCCGGCATCGGCACGCGGGGTGCTGATGGACGGCTTTCCCCGGACCGTCCCGCAGGCCGAGGCCGTGGATCGGCTGCTCGCCGAACGTGGGGAGCGCATCGATTACGTGCTCCGGATCGACGTGCCGGAAGAGGAGCTGGTGCGGCGCATGATGGGGCGCGCCAGGGCACTGGGGCGCAGCGACGACACTCCGGAGACGATCCATCAGCGGCTCCGGGTCTACGAGGAGCAGACCGCGCCCCTGGTGGCGTACTACCGGGAGCGGGGCGTGGTGGTGGACGTCCCAGGCGTGGGGTCGATCGACGGCATCGCCCGGTCGATCGGCGAGGCACTCGGCCTGTGATCACGATCAAGTCGGCGCGGGAGATCGAGACGATGCGCGAGGCCGGGCGGATCCTGGCCGCGACGCTCGCCCTGCTCGCGCGCCACGTGCGGGACGGCGTGAGCACCGCCGAGCTCGACCGCCTCGCCGAGGATTTCATCCGGAGCCACGACGCCGCGCGCCCGTCGTTCAAGGGGCTGTACGACTTCCCGGCCACCCTGTGCACGTCGATCAACCACGAGATCGTCCACGGGATCCCGTCACCCGACCGCGTGCTGCGGGACGGCGACATCATCAGTGTCGACTGCGGGGTCTGGCTGGACGGGCTCCACGCCGACTCGGCAGTGACCATTCCGGTCGGAACGGTCGAAGCCGAGACGGCCCGACTGCTCCGCGTCACCCACGAGGCGCTCGAGGCGGGCATCGCGGCGGCGGTCGTCGGCAATCACGTGGGTGACATCGGGCACGCCGTGCAGCGAGTCGTCGAGGCGGCAGGGTTCAGCGTGGTGCGGGAGCTGGTGGGCCACGGAATCGGCGCCAGCTTTCACGAGGAGCCGCAGATCCCGAACTACGGCAAGCCCAAGCGCGGCCCGCGGCTGATGCCCGGGATGACGCTGGCGATCGAGCCGATGGTGAACGTGGGAGGGCCCGAGATCCGCACGCTGAGCGACAAGTGGACGGTGGTCACCGCCGACGGGTCGCTCTCCGCCCACTTCGAGCACACGGTCGTGATCGACAAGCAGGGACCGCGCATCCTGACGGCGGCCCCGGTGTCGGTCGGGAGCTGACGCGCGGCGGTTGCGGGCCGACCCTCCGACCGCTCGACCGCCCCCCCGGGTTGACGGCCGGCACGGACCCATCAATCTTCGCCTGTTCCCGGACCCCTTCCCCTACGCGAGGTCGCATCCATGCGGCTGTTCGCACGCAAGACCGTAGCAGAACTGCAGGCAGAAGCGTTTGCCGCCGAAGACGAGCACTCGCTCAGGCGCGCGCTGAGCGCGCTCAATCTCACCACCCTCGGCATCGGCGCCATCATCGGTGCCGGGATTTTCGTGCTCACCGGGCAGGCCGCCGCCCAGTACGCCGGCCCGGGGATCGCGATCTCATTCGTCCTCGCGGGGACCGCGTGCGCGTTCGCGGCCTTCTGCTACGCCGAGTTCTCGGCGATGATCCCGATCGCGGGGTCGGCCTATACCTACGGCTACGCGACGCTCGGTGAGCTGTTCGCGTGGATCATCGGCTGGGATCTCATCCTGGAATACCTGTTTTCCGCCTCCACGGTGGCGGTCGGCTGGTCCGGATACGTCGTGTCGTTTCTGCGGGATGTCGGACTCGCGATTCCCGCGGCCTTCACGTCCGCGCCGTTCGAGCACGCCGCCCCCGCCGACGCCGGGTGGAACGTGTGGCGGCTCTTCGCGGAAGGCTGGACCCGATCCGGCGCCGTGCTGAACGTGCCGGCCATGGTCATCGTAGCCGTGATCACCCTCCTGCTCGTGATCGGCATCCGGGAGAGCGCGCGGTTCAACGCCGTGGTCGTCGGCATCAAGCTCGCCGTCATCGCCCTCTTCATCGCGGCGGGCATCGCCTACGTGAACAAGGGAAACTGGACGCCGTTCATCCCGCCCGCGGAAGGGCCGGGACGGTTCGGCTGGGACGGCATCCTGCGTGCCGCGGGCGTGATCTTCTTCGCCTACATCGGCTTCGACGCGGTGTCCACCGCCGCACAGGAGGCGAAGAACCCCAAACGGGACATGCCCATCGGGATTCTCGCGTCGCTGGCGATCTGTACCGTGCTCTACATCACGGTGTCCCTGATCCTGACCGGCATCGTGCACTATTCGCAGCTCAACGTTCCCGATCCCATCGCCGTCGGCATCAATGCCCTGGGTGAGGGGATGGCGTGGCTCCGTCCCATCGTCAAGATCGGCGCGATCGCGGGACTCTCGTCCGTGATCCTCGTGATGATGCTTGGCCAGCCGCGGATCTTCTTCACGATGGCGAAAGACGGACTGCTGCCCCCCGTATTCGCCGCCGTGCATCCGCGATTCCGGACGCCGTGGCTCGCCACGTTGCTCACCGGTGCGGTCGCGATGATGGTGGCCGGCCTCTTTCCGATCGGCCTGCTCGGCGAGCTGGTCTCGATCGGCACGCTCCTGGCATTCGTCATCGTGTGCGCGGGCGTCCTGGTGCTCCGCATCACCGATCCCGAGATCCCGCGGCCGTTCAGGACGCCCGGTTACCCGGTCGTGCCCGTGGCCGGGATCGTCGCGTGCGGCTACCTGATGTATGGGCTACCGCCCGATACGTGGGCTCGGCTCATCCTCTGGATGGCGATCGGGCTGGTGATCTACGTCCTGTACGGCCGGCGACACTCGGCCGTGCAGCGGCGGCTGGCGCGCGGCGGGGTGTAGGAAGGAGGCGGTCCGGTGGTGGGGCGGTCAGGCCCCGGTGAACCCTGAACGGGGGCCGGGCCGGTGCGGTCAGGGGGGCACGAATCCTCCAACCGCCCTACTCCCGCAGCACCCCCATCAGCCACGCGTGGATCGCGCGGTTGCCCGCCACGAACGCGCCCTGGCGCACGATCTCCTCGTTGCCGTCGAGATCGGTGACCACGCCCCCCGCCTCGCGCACGAGCAGCGCCCCGCCCGCGACGTCCCACGCGGAGAGGTGGAGCTCCCAGAACCCGTCGAACCGGCCTTGCGCGAGATCGGCGAAGTCGAGGCACGCCGCACCGGCCCGCCGGATCCCCGACGTCCGCAGGAGGAGGGTGGAGAAGTGCCGCAGGTACGCGGGCAGCAGATGCGGCACCTTGAACGGGAACCCGGTGCCGATCAGGGCGTTCGCCGGGTCGCTGGTGGCCGACACCGCGAGCCGGCGCTCCCCGCACCAGGCCCCGCCGCCGCGCATCGCATGGTAGAGCAGGTCGCGTGCGACATCCGCGACGACGCCGACCGAGAGTTCGCCGTCCACGACGGCGGCGATGCTCACGCCGTACGCCGGGTAGCCGTGGAGGAAGTTGGTGGTGCCGTCGAGCGGATCCACGATCCACACGAGGTCGCCGCGCCGCGCTTCCGGGCTCAGCTCCTCGCCTTGCACGACGGACTCGGGGTACGCCGCCGTCAGCGCCTCGGCGATGAGGGCCTCGGTGTCTCGGTCCACGCGCGTGACGAAATCGCTCTGACCCTTGAGCTGCCAGGTGGCGGGATCGGGTCGGTCGAAGGAGCGGATGAGGGCCGCGCCACGCCTCGCGGCTTCCCGCGCGACATCGAGTAAGTGCTGGAATTCACTCACCTTGCGGTCCCTCTACCCCTTCCGTAGCTTCCGCCCGTTATGCGGATATTCTCTGGCATTCAGCCGTCCGGCGAGCTGCACATCGGCAATTATCTCGGTGCCGTGAAGCACTGGGTGGCGCTCCAAGAGCAGCACGAGTGCGTGTTCTGCATCGTCGACTACCACGCGATCACGCAAGACTACGACGTCGCCGCCCTGGAGCGGCGGACCTTCGACATGGCGGTCAGCCTGCTCGCCGCGGGGATCGATCCCGAGCGTTCCGTGCTCTTCGTGCAATCGCACGTGCCCGAGCACACGGAGCTGGCGTGGGTGTTCACGACCGTGACGCCGGTCGGCGAGCTCGAGCGGATGACCCAATTTAAGGACAAGTCGCAGCGGCAGGTAAGCGTCCTGGCGGGACTGCTGAACTATCCCGTGCTGCAGGCGGCCGACGTGCTGCTGTATCGCGCGCAGGGCGTCCCGGTCGGAGAGGACCAGGTACAGCACATCGAGCTGATGCGGGAGATCGCGCGCAAGTGGAACGCGCGCTACGGCGAGGCGTTCTTCCCCGAGCCCGACGCGCTGCTGTCGACCGCGCGCCGCATCGTCGGCCTCGACGGAAATGCCAAGATGTCGAAGAGCCTTGGCAACACGATCGGCATCCTCGAGTCGCCCGAAGAGATCTGGCAGCGACTGCGGCCGGCGGTGACCGATCCCGCGCGCGTCGCCAAGAAGGATCCGGGCAACCCCGAGATCTGCAATCTCTACGCGCTGCACAAGCACTTCTCCTCGGAGGGGACCGTCGAGGAGGTCGCGGCGAAGTGCCGCAGCGCGGGGTGGGGGTGCCTCGACTGCAAGAAGGTGCTGGCGCGCAATATCGCCGAGGAGTTTGCGCCGATCCGAACGCGCGCCGAGCAGCTGCGCAGTGACGAGGCGCAGGTACACGCCATTCTCCGTGCCGGCGCCGAGCGGGCGCGGGGATTGGCGTCGGCCACGATGCGGGAGGTGCTGCGCCGCATGGGCTTCCTCTCCCCCGACGCCGGGTGACGATGCGGCGACACCGCAGCCGCCCCATCCCGATCCAGTCGGCGGGCGTCCCAGGTGTCCCGTGCCACGGGTGCCGGCGAGCACCCGCCCGCTCCGCATGAGGCGCGCGGTCATCGATCTGACCTCGACGCAGCCCGTCTGGTCCGTGCCGGACTCCGTCGTGAGGCGCATCGCACGCGCCTTCGGGCGGGGGTGGGAGGTGGTGGCGGTCACCGAAGCGTCCCCGAGCGACGGCGACGGCGCCGGGGGCTCGGCCGCTGGTGTGCGCGCGGCGGCGGGCGCGGAGGCGTATCTCGGCTGGGGGGTCGCTCCGGCGGTGGTGGCCGCTTCGCGGAGCGCGCTGCGGTGGGCGCATACGGCGGCAGCCGGCGCGGGCGGCAGCATCACGCCGGCGTTCGTCGCGACCCGCGCCGTGCTGACCAACTCCCGTGGCATCCTGGCGGAGCCGATGGCGGACTGGGCGGTCGCGGCGATCGGCTTCTGCCTGCGTGGTTTCCATGAGGCGGTCGCCGCGCAGCGAGCGCGACGGTGGGCCAAGCCGGCGTTCACGGACGGGTCGGTTCCCGTCCGCGAGCTCGCCGGCACCCGGATCGGCATCGTCGGGCTGGGCGGCATCGGCGCCGCGGTTGCCCGGCGCTGCGCCCGGCTCGGCATGGAGGTGCGGGGGGTGCGCCGCCGGCCGGAGCGCCGCAGGCCGGCGGGGGTCCGGTGGGTGGGAGGCCCGAACGACCTGAGCCGGCTGGCGCGCATGAGCGACATCCTCGTCATCACCGCGCCGCACACGGGGGCGACGCGGCGGGTCGTCGACGGAGCCGTGCTCGATGCGCTGCCGCCCGGCGCATTCGTGCTGAACCTGTCGCGGGGCGCCCTGCTCGACGAGGACGCGTTGCTCGCGAGGCTGGAGGCGGGCCGCATCCGGGGGTGTGTGCTCGATGTGCTGAGCGAGGAGCCGCCGCCCGCGCATCACCCCTTCTGGGAGCATCCGCGCGTACTGCTCACGCCCCATGTGAGCGGTGTGTCGCAGCGGTTTTGGGAACGGGAGTCAGCCCTTATCCTTGAGAACGTCCGGCGGTATCGTGCCGGACGGAGGCTTCGCAACGTGGTTGACCTGCACGCCGGCTACTGAGCATGGAAACGATCATCAAGGTTGCAGTGGAACGCGGGGCGTCGGACCTGCACATCAAGGCGGGGGACGTGTTCCGCGCCCGGATCGACGGCAAGCTGGTGCCGCTCACCAAGCAGCGCCTCACACCCGATCAGACGAAGGCGATCGCGCTCCGGCTCATCCCGGTCGAGGAGGACCGGAAGCGGATCGATCACCTGCGCGATTACGATTGCTCGTGGGGCGCGCCCGGGATCGGGAGGTTCCGGGTGAACATCCTGCGTCAGCGATCCTCGTTCATGGTGGTGATGCGGGTGATCCCGTTCGAGGTGCCCACGTTCGAGCGGCTGTCGCTGCCGCCCGTGCTCGAGCCGATCGCGGAGGCGGACCGCGGCATGGTCCTGGTGACGGGGGTGACGGGGAGCGGCAAGAGTTCCACGATGGCCGCCATCGTGCACCACATCAACCAGAAGCTCAACAAGCACATCGTGACGCTCGAGAACCCGATCGAGTTCCTGCACCGTGACCTGAACAGCTCGGTCACGCAGCGGGAAGTCGGTGCGGACACCGACAGCTACGTGGTCGGGCTGCGGGCGGCCCTGCGGCAGGACCCGGACGTGATCTTGATCGGCGAGATGCGCGATGCCGCGACCGTCGACACGGCGATCAAGGCGGCGGAGACGGGGCACGTGCTGATCTCGTCGATGCACACGCCCGATGCCACCACGACGGTGGCACGCCTGGTCGCGATGTTCCCGCCCGACGAGCAGGAGGTCGCCCGTGTCCGGCTGTCCGATGCCCTGCATGCCGTGGTCTCGCAGCGCCTCCTGCCGCGGGCGGATGACCAGGGACGATGCCCGGCGGTCGAGGTGATGGTCTGCACGCCGGAGATCCGCGAGCGGATCCGTGACCGGACCCGTGTCGTCGAGATCCGGGATGCCATCGAGGCGGGGCGCGAGGCGTTCGGCATGCAGACGCTGGAGCATCACCTCGCCGCATTGGTGACGGACGGTGTGGTCGCCGTCGAGGCGGCGAAGGCCGCCGCGATCCACCCGGCCGACTTCGAGCACCTGCTGCAGGAGGCGAGTGCGGGGCCGAAGAAGCGCGGCAAGGGGGCCAAGTGAAAGAGCAACCGCGCGGTGTGATGGTGGCGATTACGACGCCGTTCGACCCGGCCAGCGGAGACGTCGCGCCCGTCCACCTGCGGGACAACGCCCGGGCGCTGCTCGATCGGGGAGTGGCGGGCATCGTCGCCGCAGGCTCCACCGGGGAGGCGTCGCTCCTCTCCGAGGGGGAGTTCCGCCAGGTGGTGGGCTGGCTGCGGGACGTCGTGCCGGACGACCGGTGGCTCATCGCCGGTGCCGGTCGGGAGTCCACGCGGGCGACGATCGCGGCATGCCGGACGGCCGCCGACGAGGGCGCCGACGGCGTGCTCGTGCGTGCGCCGAGCTACTACGGGCCGCTGTTCACGGTGGCCTCGCTGATCGACCACTTCCACCGAATTGCCGACGAATCGCCGATTCCGGTGGTGCTCTACAACTTCCCGCGCTACACGCACGTCACGCTGACCGAGCAGCTGGTCGCCGCACTGTCGCGGCATGAGAACATCTGGGGGGCCAAGGATTCGTCCGGCGATCTCAAGAACTTCGTCGCCTTTCGGGAGGCCGCACCGGCGTGGGCGCTGCTCATCGGCCCGGGTGCCCTGTACTACCCGGCGCTGGAACTCGGGGCCGCCGGAGCGGTGGCGGCGGTGGCGTGCTTCGCTGCGGGGATGACCGTCGCGATCGGCGAGGCGTTCGCGGCCGGCGATCGCGCCAAGGCCGGAGCGCTCCAGGAGCGGGTCGCCCCCCTGCACAAGCTCATCGTGGCCGAGCTGGGCATCGCGGCCGTCAAGACGGCGATGGACGCGGTGGGCCTCGCCGGCGGTCCGCCTCGCGCGCCGATTCCGCCGCTCGGGGACAAGGACCGTGCCCGAGTCCACGAAGCGCTCAAGGGAGCGGGACTCGTCGACGCCTGATCCCGGCTCCGCCTCGGCGCGGGACCTGCTGGTCCGCCTCGCGGTGCCCCGCCTGCCGGGCTCCGCCGCGCTCACGCGCGTCGAGTCGCTCCTGATCGATCGGCTGCGCGGTCTCGGATTCGAGGTGACCGCGACGACGTTCACGGCGACCTCCGCTCCGCTCGATGCCGCCGGTGCGCTCGGTGCCGGCGTCGGCTGGATCGCACTGTTGCTCGTCCCGCTCCTCGTCGCCCCGGTGCCGGGCTGGAGCGTCGCCCTCGTCACGGTAGCGGCGATGTCCACGCTGGCGGTCGTGACACGGGGCATCGCGCGGGGGCACCTCCGGGCGGCGCGCTGTCGCGGGGAGGTGCGGAACATCGAGGCCTGTCGCGGCACGCCGCGGGTGTGGCTCGTCGCGCACAGCGACAGCAAGGCACAGGCGCTGTCGCTTCGCGCACGCGTGCTGGCGGTTGGCGCGATCACCGTGGGAGCCGTGTGCCTCGTGATCGGACTCGCCCTGCGATTCGGCGACGCGCCGTTCGGATGGCTGCCCGCGATGGCGATTCCGCTGCCGCTCCTCGTCGGGGGCGCGCTGCTCTCACGCGGCAGTCCCACCGACGAATCCTCCGGTGCCGTCGACAATGCCTCGGGTGTGATCGCCGTGCTCGCGGCGCTCGAGGTGCTCGGGGACCGGGACGACGTCGGGGTGCTCATCACGGGAGCGGAAGAGTTCGGCATGGCCGGCGCGCGCGTATGGAGTGCCGGTGTGGTGCAGGCCGTGCCGTTCGTGAATTTCGACGGCATCGACAGCCGCGGAGCCTATCGTGTCATGGTGCATCGGGCCGGAGCGGACCCCGCCGTGGAGCAGGCGCTCGCCGAGGGGATCGCGGCCGAGCTTCGCGAGGCGCGCCGCCCC
>Ga0209536_100005403_pt1 | contig 19864 bp, 14 predicted proteins | sample DeeMarSeWOR28_12_FD_187461 | JGI IMG/M metagenome (GOLD analysis project Ga0209536, IMG submission 187461) | Marine sediment microbial communities from White Oak River estuary, North Carolina - WOR-2-8_12 (SPAdes) (version 2) | ecosystem: Environmental > Aquatic > Marine > Intertidal zone >...
ATCAACTTCGATCGTCTTCGCCACGTCGCAGAACGGGCCGAGTTCGGCGAGCGCCGCGAGGCCCTGTTTGCGGTGCAGATCCCGGAACGTCCCGGCAGCTTCCTGCGCTTCTGCCGCGACCTCGGCCGGCGCAGCATCACCGAGTTCAATTATCGATACGCGGACCAGACCCGGGCCCAGATCCAGTTTCAGGTGCCCGCTGATCGGCGGGTGGACCAATCCCGCCTGGAGCTGCGCTATTCACCGACATTGGCCGGCGCCATGGTGGATGCCCTGCCGTACCTGGTCAGCTATCCATATGGCTGCACCGAACAGACCTTAAACCGATTTTTGCCCACTGTGATCACCCAGCAAACCTTAAAACGCATGGGTATCGATCTGGCTGACGTACAAAACAAACGCACCCATTTAAACGCCCAGGAAATCGGTGATGACGCCCGACGTGCGGCCCAGTGGCGACGCTATGACCACAACCCGGTGTTTGACGAAGACGAAGTGGCATCCATGGTGGCTGCCGGCGTCCGGCGGCTGGTTGCCATGCAGCTGTCCGACGGCGGCTGGGGCTGGTTTAGTGGCTATGGCGAGCAGTCCTATCCACACACCACCGCTCTGGTTATCCATGGGCTGCAGATTGCCCGCGAAAATGGCGTCACCATTCCCGGCGACGTGCTCGCCAGGGGTGTACAGTGGCTCAGAGAATATCAGGCCAAAGAAATTGACCGCCTGATGCTCTGGGACCGCACCCAAAAGAAGGGTAAAGGCCAGGCCGACAATCTGGATGCCTTTGTGTATATGGTACTGACCGATGAAGGGTTGGAAAACGAAAAGATGCGCGCCTATTTGTACCGTGATCGCAACCGGCTAGCGGTTTATGCCAAGGCGATGTTCGGCCTGGCACTGGTCAACGTTGAGGACAATGAAAAACTGGCCATGATCATTCAAAATATTGAACAATTTCTGGTGGTCGATGATGAAAACCAGACCGCCCACCTGAATCTGCCCAACAACGATTATTGGTGGTACTGGTACGGCTCCGAGTACGAAGCACACGCCTATTACCTTAAGTTATTGACGCGCACTGATCCGGCCAGTGAAAAAGCGCCCGGTCTGATCAAATATCTGCTCAACAATCGCAAGCATGCCACCTACTGGAACAGCACCCGGGATACGGCGGTGATCGTGGAAGCCTTTGCCGATTATCTGGCAGCCAGTGGTGAAGCCGCACCGGATCTCACCCTGGACGTCTTTTTTAATGACCAAAAGGTGAAAACCATTCGGATGAATGCCCAAAACCTGTTTACCTTCGACCATAAATGGGTGCTGGAGGGCAAGCAGATTGCGGGCGGCGCCCATTCGGTGACGCTTAAAAAATCCGGTCGGGGTCGGATTTATTTTAACGCCTATCTGGATTATTTTTCACTGGAAGATTTTATCACCAAAGAAGGTTTGGAGATCAAGGTCCAGCGGCGTTTATTCCGCATAACAGAAATCGACACGAAAATGAAAGATGCCGGTTCGCGTGGGCAGGTGGTCGACCGCCGGGTGGAAAAATATGAGCGCCAGCCACTTCAAAACCAGGCGACTGTAAACAGCGGTGAGCTGGTAGAAGTTGAGTTGATCATCGATAGCAAAAACGATTATGAATATCTGGTCTTTGAGGACATGAAGGCTGCCGGCTTTGAGCCGATTGAGGTGCGCAGTGGCTACACCGGCAATGACATGGGGGCCTATGTTGAATTTCGGGATCAGAAGGTCGCTTTCTTTGTGCGTCGCCTGGCACGCGGCAAACACAGTGTCAGCTATCGCCTGCGGGCGGAGATCCCGGGAAAATTCAGCGCATTGCCCACCAGAGCCTACGCCATGTATGCACCAGAGCTGAAAGCCAATTCTGATGAAATTAAACTGTTGATCCGCGATGAGTAAGGTTCGTCCGGCTGAGCGGGGCGGATGGAAATAAAGGCAATAGTAAACGGTTTTAATGAATTCATCAGGGGAGGATTTCAACGGGTTGGCGGCAACAAAGATTCAGCGGAATGTAGGTCACCTCTTCGGCTTGCAGCCGGTTTTTTCAACCCATCAGCAGCTTAGAAACGCGGCAGGTGCAGCTCGTCAATATGGTGCTTGTTTTCCCTGACAAAATGGTGGACATACGGCGGAACCACCGAGTGGTTCAAATATTGTTTAAAATCCGCCTCGATTTTATCTTTGGAAATGGTGGCCACCGGCCAGTCCTCAGCTGATTTACAGAAGACATCATATTCGCTGTGTCCGGTCACGCGCGATATCTTATACAGATAAAATTCCATTGAATTTTGATGCTTCTGTATTTGTCTGGCATTTAACTTGTAAAGGGCCGCCAGTCCCATTCCCACCAGCAGGGCTATGCACACACTGCCAATTCCATTTATGATTTCAGCAAACATCGGCCTATCTCCTAAAACTTCCACACCAGTTTATATATCGGCCAAATGGGTTATACCCTTTAGCCAAATAAATAATGGCATTCCGTCCAGCGGTATGTTTGAGCGATAACGGTTTTAGTCCAGCCAAAATATTAGGGGTATATGATAAGCACGAATTTAAAGCTGCAAATCATATGCCATTCATTTTGCAAATTAGCGGTCAGACCGAGCGTAACCATTTGTGCGCTTTCTAATGAAGCTGCTTTTGCTATGTAAGGTATTTGCTAATCATGATATGGTCTTATGTCTTCATAAGGTTGTCTGTCATACATGATTTGATGTTTGAGCACTCAATCGAGGGCAAATTTATCGCGTTTAGGAGAAAACGATTTCCACCCCCTATTTTCGATGCTGTGTGATCGTTTTGGATAAGCATTGAAAAATCTGTCAAATTCTAGACCCTTCTTCCGATCCCCCACGTCAGGATTTTGGCGCAACAAAATCCATCAATGTGAAGCGCCAAAGAAGATTTTTATGTAGCGCCGGACAGCGATTCGCTGGCTGTCGGGTATTGATCGCCAATGACCCTGTTGCAGCGCAAAGGCTTGCCTGAGACAACATTGATGCTTAAGGTTTTCACTGATCAATCAGGCGAATCTTCGGGTGCAGGCTGCACCCCCCGATGTGTGCAATCTAAGTTGAAAGGATTATGAGCGTGACACCGGATATTATCCTGGTATTGTCGATTTTAGCAGTCGCGATCGTGTTTTTGATCAGCGAATGGATCCCGATGGAGGTCACCGCCCTGCTGGCACTGGGCGCTGTGGCCTTAACGGGTCTGGTCAGCCCGGTTGAAGCGCTGGCCGGATTCAGCAACCCGGCTGTGATTACGGTGTGGGCGGTGTTTATCCTAAGCGGCGGTTTGACCCGCACCGGGGTTGCCAATGTTATCGGTCGTTTTGTGCTGCGCCTGGCCGGTGACAGCCAAACGTTCATGGTCATCGTCATCATGATCACCGCCGGGGTGATGTCGGCCATTATGAACAACGTAGCAGTGGCCGCCCTGATGTTGCCGGTGGTCATGGACATAGCCCGCCACACCGGCAGTCCGCCCTCCCGGCTGTTGATGCCCCTGGCATACGGTTCGCTGCTGGGCGGCCTGACCACCCAGATCGGCACCCCGCCCAACATTCTGGTCACCAATGCCCTGCGCGATGCCGGACTCCCATCCTATTCCTTTTTTGATTTTACACCCATCGGTCTGGTCATCATGTTGGGCGGCATCGCTGTCATGACCTTTATCGGCCGATACCTGCTGCCGCAACGCGATGTGGCCAAAGAATCATCGCGTGCCAAAGGCGTTGACTGGGCGTCCCAGGATGATCAGGGCGAGCAGTTGTTTAAGGTTCGTATCCCGGCGGCTTCGAACCTCATCAACAAAACCCTGGCGGACAGCCGCATGGGATCGGTCCTGGGCTGGAATGTGATCGGTATTACCCGCCATGAAAGCACCATTTTAGCGCCCGGACCTTCTGATCGGTTACAGGCCGATGATCTATTGACCGTTGAGGGCCGCATCGAAAATTTAGACGAAATGAAAAACTGGCAGCAGCTGATTGTGGAAGATAAAAAAATCGATATCACCGCACCCTATTCAGATGAGATTAAAATCGGCGAAGTGCGCCTGCCACCCGCCTCCCCCTATATTGGCAAAACGTTAAATGTCATTGGTTTTCGTAATCAATTCGGCGCCAATGTGCTGGCCATCCAGCGCAACGGCAGCACCAAACGCACCCATCTGTCGGATGAACCCCTGCAGCCCCAGGATCGGCTGCTGCTGGCCGGCCATGAGGAGCACTTAGCGGCCCTCAAGGAAAAAACCGGATTCGAGCAATTTCGTTTTGTTCCACGGCAGGAACTGATCGATGTGTATCATTTACATGAACGCCTGATGGTCATGCAGGTGCCGCCGGACTCGCCGCTGGCCGGAAAATCGCTCAAAGAAAGTCGACTGGGAGATGCGCTCGGCAGCCGGGTATTGGGAATCATGCGCGGCAACGATCCCATCGTCATGCCCGAACCCTCCGAAATCCTGCAGGCCGGAGATCGGCTGGCGGTTGAAGGCCGCCTGCGGGATTTTAAAGAATTGGCTGATCTTGAAAATCTGCAAATTGAACGGCGCACGCGGCCGGACATCCAATCGCTGGTCACCGGCAATGTCGGTCTGGTGGAGGCCATCCTTTCGCCTCAGACCACCCTGGCGGGAAAAACGCTGCGCCAGCTGAATTTTCGTGAAAAATTCGGTTTGAATGTTCTGGCCATCTGGCGCGGCGGCAAGGCTTATCGCTCCGATTTGCGGGATATGGACCTGCGCTTTGGGGATGCCATCCTGCTGCTGGGACCGCGTGAAAAGCTCCAGCTGCTGGGCCGTGAGCCGGATTTTGTGGTCTTAACGGAAATGGCGCAACGCGAGGTGCACCTGGAAAAGATGAAAATCTCTCTGATGATCATGGCGGCGGTTCTTTTTCCGGTCATCATGGGCTGGGTGCCCATTTACATTGCTGCGGTGGTGGGGGCCGCTTTGATGGTTCTGTGCGGCTGTCTGACCATGGAAGAGGCCTACCGGCAAATTGAATGGAAGGCCGTTTTTCTGATCGCCGGCATGCTGCCCCTGGGAACGGCTCTGGATCAAACCGGCGCCGCCCGGATGATTGCCGAGGGGGTGGTGGCGCTGGTGGGGCCATACGGGCCCACGGCGGTGATGTTCGGTTTGGTGGCCCTGACTTTTGCAGCCACCTGTTTTGTGCCCACCGCCGCCCTGGTGGTTCTGATGGCGCCCATCGTGTTAAATACCGCAGCCAACGTGGGGCTTTCACCGCAGGCGCTGCTGATGGGGGTGGCCATGGCGGCCTCGGCCAGTTTTATGACCCCGATATCACATCCGGCCAACATATTGGTCATGGGACCGGGGGGTTATCGGTTCCTGGACTATATCAAGGTCGGCGGCCTGCTGACCCTGGTTATTTTACTGATCATCGTTTTTATTTTACCCTTTTTCTGGCCCCTGACCGGATAGCATGATCCGGATAAAACACGAGGGCTGATCCCATTTCAGAAATAAACTAACTGACGGTCAAGCAGCCTGTACACGGTTATACATAAACCCTCCCATTAAAACTGCCAGATTGGCTTTTTACCTCTCATAATTTTCATCTCTGTTGCTCGCAATATCCCATTCGATGTTACTGGTAGGAAATTTTTGCATCCAAACCGTCATCAAATCCAGCTTGTTGCCATATAACTTTCTTAATTTTATAGATATTTGTTTTTTATTCTTTTTGGCATGAACCCTGCAGACAGAGCTTCCAGTTTCAGGCGACCCCATTGTCTGAAGTCACTTTTTCCAGATTCTTTTTCGAGGCTGACGGCAAATACTGCCCGTTATGTCTTCTTTCCTTCAGCTCATTAGACTTTGAAATTTAGGCCGCAAAAAATGCCGGTCTCATTTGTGACATAAAATCGAACAGGAGGTTTGACAATGATGCACGCTAGGTTACGACGTTTTGCAGCGCGGTACCGATCAACATCAGTAGGTAAGGGAACGATGTGTTTTTCTAAAAATGGCGTTATAAGTTTAATGGTGGCTGCCTTTATGGGCTTAGCCCTTTTGAGTGCTTGTTCCGGCGACGGCAGCAGCGGTAGCAATAACTCGGGCTCCGTGGACGCCCTTTCTATGCCTAATCGCATTACCATGACTCAGGTTGAGGATGCAGGCGCGGGCGCAGGCTCAGTCAATGCGGCGGCCGATCCATTTAGGATCGGCATTGATGCTTACGATGACCCCGGCAGCGACTATTCCGAACAAAACAAAGATACCTGGGTGGAAGATACCGATGCCTTGAATTTAATCAATGATATCTTAGGCGTCGTATCCGATACCGCCTATGATCAGTTTCTGAACGCCGGCCCTTACAAAGCGCTGGTCAGAAAAGTGGATGATTCGGTAGAAACCCAGAGCGGTTCATCCTCGACATCCTCAACGACCGAAAGTCTGATGGAAATCACTGTGGACGTCAGCCGGGAAGACAACGCGTCTCCGATGATTGTAAAGGTCTGGGTCGACGAGCCTGGAGATGGAGACGGAGCACCGGCTCAGAGAATCAGAGGGTATTTTGAAGTGTATGAAGGCGTCAGCGACACCTATCCGCTGGGTCGCATGGAGGCCCACTTCAAGGCCAACCTGCTGGATGATAATGGGGACGAAATCCCGGGCGACCCCGTATTTACCATGGCACTCAGAGTCGATGCCGATGTAGACGGTAATGTTACGGTTGAATCCGTCGATATCGGCGAGATAACCGTCGGTCCCATGGAGGAACGCTGGGATAATCAGCTGAACTTAATTGCCAATGTCGATCTATCGGTGGGCCGAGCCTATTTTTCCGAATATGAATATTGGACCGATGGCTTTGGCGTAGATGAAGAAAACTATGAAGGCTATGTGGCCTTTAATGCCGATTTTTTCAAGGAAAAAGAAGGGACCGATCCAGAAGAAACCTTCGACAAAGATAATCTATTTCACAAGGTCTATCGCTATAAGCTGTTTGATGCGGAGACCGGCAACGCAATTGAATTGAGTTCCGGATTTCCCATTCAAACCGCCAACGATGATTACGGATACATCGGTTATTACGGCTTGTGGATCGAACACGGTGTTGAGGTTCAAGACGGCGATACCGTAACCGATATGGACGGCAACTCCTATGAGGTGTTTCAGGTGGCCGGCAAGCTCAGAAAGCATACAAAATCATCCATCACATTAGGTGAACTGACGGACGTGGAGATGTCTTACTATGAATGCGCTGGGTCCTGTACGGATTATGTCATCGCCTGGGATGGCATAGCGTTTCTGAAGCTGGGCGTAAGAAATACCCAAACCGGTCAAATCGATTATTTGGATACGCCGGTTGCCTTTGTTTTTCCAGATGAATGGAGCGGAGCGTGGTGTCAGGCCTTAAATGCCTATTTGACCCTGGGGCGTTACCCGACTCCCACTAATGCTACGGTCATATCCTACCATGCCGAAGAAACCATTGATCCAGAAAGTGCCGCAAATCTAACCCTTTATTACTGGGGCCCGCCTTTGGGTACGACACATGATGACTACTGGGGCGGTACTGTGACGGAAAAAATATACAGCTTTGATGCGCTGAGCATGGTCTTAATCGATGAAGTTAGCCAGCCGATTTTAGATACCATAAGCGAAACGGGTACCACCATCAGCCCGCTAACCCTGACCTCTTTAGATCAGGCGGAAATGTGGACCGCTTATGATCAGGATGTCTATTACTCCTGGACCACCGGCCCTGACAGTTGGCAGCAGTTTACCACTATTATCGATGCTAACCAAAATTTTATGACCTTTGATCCGCCCTTGCATTTTGCCTATACCCATACGCAGGCAAACGATCTCAACGGTGATGACACTTACGACGGGCAAAAGTTTAGCCTCGAGTATGATGGCTTTGAGCTGCGCGTGCCCTGGAATTTTGATCCGGAAGAAGAAGAGTGGCAACCGGTCATTAATCTCAAAGACGGCACGCTCCTCACCCATGAGAGCTCCCAATATGTCGTTAAAGGCACGGAAATCGGTGTTATGATGCAGTTGGCGGCTGACCCGTCGGCGGCTGACGGCCTGATCCTTGATACAACCATACCGGCGCCGTCGCTGGTATATGATGCGTCGAAAACCGATCTTATAGGAGCGGTTCCGGCGGCAGAACTGGAAGTCATCAAGGGAGAGTTGGTGGATTAAAACGCACGCTCACCTGTATCAATAAAAAAAGCGGGACCGCTGGGTCCCGCTTTTTCTTTTTTCGCGTAATCCTTTTTAATTACGGCAAGTACACCCCAGCAACACCCCTTTTTTAATCTGCCCCGCTTTCATTCAGAAAGCACTGGGGTGTACAAGCCGTAGCTGGATTTACTGGTGGCAGATGCACCTACCCAAAAAACAAGGCGACGGTCCCGGTTGATAAAGGTGCTTTTGAAGCGCCAAGACTGATCCGTCCATGGGTAGCGCCCGGATAGGTCCCCCGATGATCCGCACGCGTACGCCTAACATTTGAAATTGTCTCAACGGCCTGCATAATGAAGAAGAAGAGACAAATGTAGTAAAAAATGACTAGTCATGTATTATATAAGGACTGGTTAACCAGTGAGGATATGGCTGGTCAACCAGCGCAAACAAATGGCGCCTTCCATAAGAATGCCGTTTTGTTTTTGTAGCGATGTTCAGATGATCGCCAAAAACAACCGCAATGTTACTGAGCAGAAACAAAGCCTTCACCATTCCTTCGAAAAAACGCGTCGTCCGGAAACAGATTCGTTATCGGTTGTTAGCCCTTTTTCCGGGCAGTATGGAGCAAAAGGGGCACGAGGCAGAAAAGATGTAAAGGGGCAAAGGGGAATAACTTAACCCGATCCAGGGACAAAAGCAGAATTGGCAAAGAACTTGTTTATTAGGCGTCGGCTTCCTTTAATAAACCTTCCTCTATCCGGTAAAGTGTATCCCCCCTGAGGACTGCATGCTGTTTGATGCTGCTTTAAACGCCTTATCAAGATAATGCGATGATAAGTGCTCGTCGCTTTTAGTGGTTGTTAAAAAAACGTTCCGATATTCAATCACTTTTTTCTACAAACACCGTGTTGGGCCGAAGCTGAAAGCGAAGACCAATTATGCCGCACTTCCGAATTGTAAAACAATGATATGGGAGGCGCTAAAACAGCCATTTCAGCATGGACACAGCCACCTTAACAGACGAAGGTCTGAATTTCAATAAAAAAAATGATTTATTATCAAATGTTTACAGCATTTGACAGCATTTGACAGCATTTGACAGCATTTGACAGTTCAACATCGTTTTCAATCTAAACAGCATCTCCGAATTGAACGCCCGGTATTCAAATTTTTGAGCAAACGAGCACTATTGATGTTGAAAAGCGTCTAAACCGAGAGGTGATGACGGCTTTATGAGAAGCTTACAACCAGCAAAAATAATAACAATGCAGACCAAAAAGCGAATTTTTTAACAGAAACACTTAAAAAATTTGGATCCTTTTTTGATTTAATTTTACAGCATTTTACTTAATTTTACAGCATTTTACAGGTTATGGATGAATTTAAAAAAAGTACTTCACACAGACGCATTTATCATTTAAAGCTTACGTTTAAGGGTATTCGTTTGGGTTTTCTCGAAAAAAACATAAAGAATAACAAGTGATTTACCGATAATAGTTTAGGCAAATCGCCAGGGGTAGATTGCGACTAATTAAAGACATCGGGTGATTTTTATGATTAATGATCACATCTTACAGCGCAGAAGCGGCGAAGATCGACGCAAAAAAAGCGACAGGCGCAGTGGTTTTGACCGGCGAAACGGAAATTTTGCCAACGGATTTGATGAAGCCAGCGAGGAAAATGTTTATACCACCAAAGAGGCCTGTGAATATCTTAAAATTTCGCGCCCCACTTATCTCAAATACATCGCTGAAGGCCGCATCCGGGCCATTAAAGTCGGTCGCGGCTGGCGTACCCTAAAAACCGAGCTCGACCGCTTTTTACGCGGAGACTAAAACTTTCGAGCATTAGATCAATAACCATTCAGCAGCCGTCTGCTTTTCTTTCTTGCACCCAACCTTGATTCAAAAGCATCACCAACCGCTATGCTTCAATGTATATACCCATCCATGATTCGTGCAGTCCTATTTTGAAAAGTGAATAAAAAAAGTTGTCAGGTGAAGGAAATCATCACTCACAATAAAAAAGTGTATTTACGTTCAGTTAAGCGTACGGAAAGCATTGTTCTGAGTTGGTGGTGAAGGCAAAACCATACACCCGGCCCACTCAATGATCGAACGGGCATAGTTAAAATAGTAATTAAAAACAGTTGTTTATAACTTTCTTAGCACTTTGGCATTCGCCTTGCTTTTATAGTCGGTAAAGATAAAGGAGATGGCTATTTTGTTCTAAAAAATCCTATCCATCAGAAGATTTCAAAGCAGGGTTCGCCTGCAAGCGAAAGGCGCCATGGCGAACCGTCGGCTGCAGCATTGAGAACAAATGGATACAAGCGGGCCCAAAAAAAGATACGCAAATAAGCAATTGATATTTTTATGAATTGCACCATTAAAAGCCATTATGCTGTCCCGGACTGTCATAAAATATATACAACTCAATGCCTAGTGAAGGCCTTAAAATAAGAAAAATAAAATTATATCAATTAGATAAGCATATAAACGCCGTCTGGCACAGCCCTTGCTCTTTCAAAAAGCGGTATCGGAAAGATCCGATGATATCGTTCAGTCCGGTAAAGCCAGGCTCACCTGGTATCGCATCGGCGCTGATGTTTGAAGTGGGCTGACACACGGCAAATCAACCCGAACCGAAAGGAGGTAAAATTCGCGGGTGGAACCTTTCTAAAACAAACATCATATTGAATCAGAATGATTCAATTATACACAAAAAGGAGAAAACCAATGCGCCAATTAACATTAAACAAGCCCATTTCAATGTTGATCATTACCCTGATTGCCATTTCATTCGCAGCTGTTAGCGCTTCCCAGGCCGCCGGCCCCGCTCAGGCCATTAAAGGCGAGGTGGTTTCGGTGGACCCCGATACCGGTATGCTTGAAGTGATGAGTCCAGAGGGTAAAACCATTATGCTCAACGCCGGCCCGCAAATCGAAGACTTGAAAACCCTGCAAAAAGGTGATCAGGTAATGATAGAATACGACAAAGACAAAAATATTCAATCCATCAACAAAGAAGGCTAGCCAAAGGTCTTCTTTGAACAGGATAAAAGGGGCACACCTGTTGCCCCTTTTATCCCTATGCCGGCGCGCCTTTGGCTCGCTTGACCCCACTCCCCTTCTCGGATCCGTCCCAGTACCTACATCCATCGGTTGAGCCCGTTACCTGCTTGTCCGCCTCTGGTGGATTGACCCGTTTTTCCGGTTGAAGATAAAATGAAATTGATACCATTTCTTCACCACCGGAAATCAAAAAATTGTCCGACGATTTTAATCGCATGTGCGAGCGTCTTAGAGAATTAGATGAGATGAAAAAGGATTTTATCAGCCATGTTTCCCATACACTGCGAACGCCGTTGACCGCCATGAAAGAAGCCAGTCGCATGCTAATGGACGGGACCTATGCCGCTATTCCCGCTAAGCAAAACGAACTGCTGGCCATTACCCATAAAGAATGTCAACGCTTGATCGATTCGGTCAATCGCATCCTGGATCTGTCGCGCATGGAAGCCAAAATGATGGATTATCAACTCAAACCGGGGCAGGTGTTTGCGATTATTCAACAAACAATTTTAAAGCTGGCGCCGATTGCCCAGCACAAAAAAATTGATCTTGAATTAAAACCGTCACGCAATTTACCGCTAGTCAAAATGGATGAAGAACGCATCGCCCAGGTCATGGAGAACCTGCTCGGCAATGCCTTAAAATTCAGCGCTGCCGGCGGCAAGGTGGTCATTGAAGCAACTCTGAAAAACAAACTCAGCCACTGGATTGAGGTTTGTGTGGCGGACAGGGGCTGCGGTATTACACACGAAAATCTGGGAAGAATATTTGATCGTTTTCAGCGTATCGAGGGTGGACGAAAAACCCCCCTGGGAACGGGATTGGGGTTATCGATTGCCAAACACATCATCGCCGACCACGGAGGAAAGATATGGGTGCAAAGCGAACCCGGACAGGGCAGCACATTTTTCTTTACCCTGCCTGTTGGGTGATCTTATCTGTAATCGTCATGGGATGTCTGCATGGGCCGCCACCGCCACAGGGGGATCAACAGTTGCTCGAGGCCAGACAGTTTATGGCCAGGGGCGATTACCGCAGCGCTCTTGCGATAAACCAGCGCGTTTTAAGGCAGTATTCGGAAAATCTGGCGGATCAGGCGTTGTTTCAGCTTGGCCTGATCTATGCCCATCCGGCCAATCCGGACTGTGATGTCCAAAATGCGGCTGAAGCTTTTCAAGTTATCATCGATCGCTATCCCGCCAGTCAGCTGCGCCCGGAGGCCGAATTGTGGTTGGTGGTGCTGGGTAACCTCCGCGCACAAGAAGATCAGATCCGGGATTTAAGGCAACGCAACGCACCTTTGGAAAAAATAGTAAAAATTCAAAAGCAAAAAATAAACCAGCTGCGGGAACAGCTGGAGAAATTCAAACGCATCGACATCAAGATGGAAGAAAAAAAACGCAACGCCATCCCCCGGTCAGAAGAACTACAGGAAAAAAAGAAATGAAAAAAATTCTGGTCGTTGATGACGATCCCAGCATTCTCAAAGTGATTCGCATGCGGTTAGAGGCCCAGGGTTATCAGGTTGTCACCGCCATCGACGCTCAAAAGGCCATCGCGCTGGCAGCCGAAAATATGTTTGATATGGCGCTGCTCGATCTGAAGCTCAATGGCAAAGACGGCATCGAGCTGATGGAAGATTTGCATCAACTCAACCCTGAGATACCGGTCATTATCCTGACCGCTTACGGTTCGATCAAAAGTGCCGTAGCGGCCATGAAAAAGGGGGCCTATAGTTATTTAACCAAACCCTTTGATCACGAAGAACTTTTGCTGCAAACGCAAAATTGCCTCGAACGCAGCGGACTGACCAAGGAAGTCAAAAATCTAAAAAAAATCGTCAAAGAACGCTACGGCTTTGAAAACATTATTACCAAAAGCGAAAAAATGGAAACGGTCCTGGACCAGGTCGCCCATGCGGCAGAATCAGACGCAAACGTATACATTGAAGGCGAAAGCGGCACCGGCAAAGAATTGATTGCCCGAACCCTGCATTTGGCCAGCTCGCGCAAAGACGGGCCCTTCGTGGCCATCAATTGTGCCGCCATACCGGAAACGCTGCTGGAAAGTGAGCTTTTCGGTTACCAAAAAGGCGCTTTTACCGATGCCGCCAACCATAAGAAAGGGCTGTTTTTGCAAGCCGACCAGGGTGCTTTCTTTCTGGATGAAATTTCGGAAATGGCTTTATCGATGCAGGCCAAATTTTTGCGTGTGCTGCAGGAAAAAGAATTTTATCCCGTCGGCGCCCAAAAGACAGTCAAAGTGGATACCCGCTTTATCGCCAGTTCAAATAAAAACCTGGAAGCGGAGGTCAAGAAAGGATTGTTCCGGGACGACCTATTTTACCGAATCCATGTCATTGTTCTACAGCTACCGCCGTTGCGCCAGCGCAAAGATGACATCCCCTTGCTGGCTAATTATTTTTTAAACAAATACGCCCGGCAGACGCAAAAAGAGATCACCGGCTTTACGCCTTCTGCATTGCAGAAACTGATGTTACACAATTGGCCGGGAAATGTGCGCGAGTTGGAAAATACGGTTGAATGTGCAGTGGCGCTGGCCACCCAGAATGTCATCTCGGAAACGTTGATCTTACCCGGTCAGGACACTGCCCAAAAGGGGCTGCAATCCCTGAAAGATGCCAAAAAGAATTTTGAGAAAAATTATCTGATCCAACTGATTGAACTCACGGGCGGAAATGTCAGTCAGGCCGCCAAACTGGCCGGCAAATACAGGGCCGATCTCTATAATTTACTCAAAAAATACGGTATCAAAGCAGCCGATTATCGCAAATCAGCGGAAAAGAAGTTTTGAAAGGACTGCTAGTTGATAAAACTGCTACCGCCGGAAACCTTGCTCTTGCTGACTTTTCGAACGATGCCGTCTTTTTCAAAATACACATGAATAGACAAATTGTCATAGCGGTCATATATTTAGATTTCATGTTTTGTTCTCCTTTCCCATAAATGGCGTAGGAGCCTATAAACCACAAAACCCATACTACATTAAGAAAATAGGCCCGGAATATTGAATGACAACCCCAGAAATGAAAGCCATGTCAATCGTCAACTTTAAACCGATTGACCGTAACCATATCGAAAAGATACCTTCAGCTGGAGATTTATAATGCGACCTATTAAACTGGCAACCATGGGTTGTAAAAAAGTCTGTGCGGAAATCGGTGATTTTGTCATCGATGTGGTGCAACAGGCAGCTTCCAGTGGATGTGTGATCGGCTTATCCGGTGGAGTGGATTCGAGCACGGCAGCGGCACTGATTAAAACCAGCTTTGATCGCTATAATGCCAAAAGCACCAGAGATGAGCAGGCGCTAGAGCTGGTGGGCTATATTTTGCCGTCGCGCGTCAACGTGTCGATGGACGAAACCGATGCCGTATTTGTTGCCAAACATCTGGGGCTGCGCTACGAAATCCACAGCATCGAGGCGCTGGTGGAATCGTTCAAATCGACCAACCCGGAAGCCTTTGAAAATAAATTTCATAAAGGCAATATGATCTCCAGAATCCGCGCCAATGTGTTGTCAACCAAAGCAGCAACGGAAAACAAAACCGTGGCCGGAACCGGAAACCGCGATGAAGATTTCGGTATTGGCTATTATACCCTCTTTGGGGACGGGGCTGTGCACTTCAGCCCGATTGCCGGTTTACCCAAACGGCTGGTGCGCGAAATGGCCGCTTTCCTGGGTCTGGACAAAAAAATTATCCAGCGCGAGCCGACAGCCGGTCTGGAACCGGGCCAGAGTGATTTTAAAGACCTGGGATATGATTACGATGTGGTCGAACGGGTCACCGAAGGCCTGGCGCAGGGATTTTCCAGAGAAGAATTGATGAAGCACCCCCAAATCGTTCCATTGATTGAAAAACAAATCCAACACTATCAATCCGTTTTCGGCATTGCAAAGTTCGACGCGGTAGCAACTGTGGTGGACGATGTGCTCAACCGGCATCAGCAGGCCAAAGACAAGATGAAAATCATCCATCCGCCGACACCCCAGATCACTTTATCGTATGAATAGAACCCGTCTTAAAAATGCATTTAAGGTTCTTGGGTTGAGCCCGTTACCCGCTTGTCCGCCTCTGGTGGATTAGCCCGTTTGCCGGTTAAAGAATAAAATGAGACTTTTTCCTTTCTTAACGGGCCTAATCCGCCGGAGGCGGACTCAACGGGAAAACCCAATAGGAGAAGATCATGTCTGCAGAAGATTTGCGTAAACAATTATATGCCGCTTTTAAAAACCGCGCCATGATGTACTGGCATATTTATGCGACGCTCAAAAACGAAATCGGAGAACCCAAAGCGGCTGAAATCATCAAGCGCGGCATTTATAACCGCGGGTTGGAAATCGGCAAACCCTTTAAAAAATTCGCGCCTGCTGATCTCACGGGGTTAAAAGATGCATTCTTGGCGTTTATTCCAGACGGCGGCAAGATGTTTGATCCTGAAGTGCGCAGATGCGATGACAACGGCCTGGAAATCAAGATGCGTCGTTGCCCCCTGAAAGAAGCTTGGCAAGAAGCAGGATTGACAGACAGCGATATTGCGCACATGTGTGATATTGCCGCCATTGTTGACAAGGGCACCTTTGAGGGTGCCGGTTTTGTCTTTTCTATGGAAACCTGGAGAGCGGGGCAGAAAGGTTGCTGCCTATTGAAAATAAAACCCGGTAAATAAAATTATTGCTCAGCGAAAAAATACTAAAGTTAATCGCATTATGGCAGATAATAATATCGGGGGGATTATGATTTTACAGCGCTGAAATGCCGATCGTAAAATCACAATTTTCTTCGTATCAAATGATCCTCCCAGCGGTCAGACAATCGATCCATTTAATATTGTCAAGCATTGGGGGGCCATGATGCGCAAATCTCTCTACCGTTTCGTTTTGATACTGGTCGTGGTCGGTTTTGCCGGCCTGATTGGCGGCTGCAACTCGATACCAGTGCCGGAAGACAAAAGATCTTATATCGGAACTTGGGAAGGTGTCGGATTTCAACTGACCATAGACGACAATGGCAGCGTGAATTACCGCCGGGTAAATGGTAAACGTTCAACCAAGGTCTCCGGTCCCCTGAAGAATTTTGAGGGTGACGACTTTATTATTGGTGTGTTGTTTTTTACCACAACCTTTGACGTGCATAAACCACCTTACATGGATGGCGATGACTGGTTCATGGTGATCGATGGTGTTGAATTGAGAAAAGTTGCCGGACCGATTGCCTAATCCCTTTTTATCGCCCATTTCTGTCTTCTATTTTAGCTGCCACTATTTTGAGCTACCGCTTTTTCTTGTTGTAATACCCGTATTTTGCTAATACCTGAATCTTGCATGAAAATAGATGAGAATATATTTCTATTATTGGATGATAATCCATTTATTTCTCATCTATTTTCACCCGTTGGGCGAGCCGGAAGCTTCCATCTGCGGCGTTATTCAGGGCGAAGCATAGTTCACTATAGCTTCACCCTGAAGTGCCTTGCATATGAAAGCTTCCGACGCGTGCAAAATTCAGGTCATACCTGAATCTTGCATGAAAATTAATGCGAAAAAGGAGCGGCAACATGCGGTTAAAATGGGCCGGCCTGGTTGTTCTTGTAGTTATTGGCATGGTATCCTGCGTCACCGATTCCGGACCGCGCTTTCACAGTTTGAGGGCTAAGGAGCAACAGCAGATCCAGCAGGATTTGGAGAACAACTGGTCTCAATATATTATTTACTACATTCCACAACACGCCGTTTTATTTGATCCGAAAAATGACAATAACACCTTGAAGGTGAGCGGACGTTGGACCCGGGTGGGTGATGGGGCAAAAAAGGCCTGGATCGACATCTTACAGGAAAACACCCAGACCTCGGACAGTGCTTTCAGCGTCTGGATGGGGGCCACCAGCGGCTTTCTCAAAGTCATCGGACCTGATGAACAGTTATTCGGCTTTTTGGTCCACGACCCAAATGATCTGGTAGCGCTCAGAATCCTCGACCGCAATACGATGCGTATTTATTACTCGCCACAAAGAATCGATGCACCTTAATAGAAGCCATCTCAAAAGCGTCTTTTGATATGACTTCTAATAACCTAACTTATTATTTTTTGTTTGGATGAGCTCCTAGACCAACCTTTTTTTAATCAGCTTTCCCAGTTCGGCCACTGCGGCTGCAATCACCGATTCACTGGATTGAGAGTAGGACAACCGAAAGGTGTGGGTTCCGCTGCCGTCGATAAAAAAAGGTTCCCCGGCCACAAAAGCCACATTATTTTCAATGGCTTCGGTTAAAAGCGCTGAAGCATCTATATTTTTGGGCAATCGAACAAATATGAAAAATCCCCCATGGGGTCGATTCCAGCGAACCTCTTCGGGAAAATGGGCTGCTAATTGCTGGAGCATAAAATCCCGTTTGCCTTTATAATACTGATTATTCAGTTGAACGCGCTTTTCCCACAACCCGCTTCGGATAAATTCCAGCAGAATATACTGGGCCAGGCTATTGGTGGCGACATCGACAAACTGCTTGGCGACCACCATCTTGCGTATCAATTCAGGCGCACCAATGGTCCAGGCCACGCGTAGCCCCGGTGCAAAAGTTTTGGACATCGAGCGCATATGGACGACGCGACCATAGGTATCCAGCGATATGATCGGGGGAAGACGCTCACCCTCAAATTGTAAATCGCCGTAGGGATCATCTTCGAAAATAACCAGATCGTAGCGCTCAGCCAGTTCTACGAGGTGTTGGCGACGCTCAAGTGATAACGTGGTCCCAGTGGGGTTTTGAAAGTTGGGTATGACATAAACCCCTTTGGCGCGCTGACCCCCTTTTTTTAGCCGTCGCAGTTGCGCCTCCAACTGTAGGGTGTCCATGCCCTTATCATCGACGACCACCCCCAGCAGCTCGCCGCAAGCAGCCATGATTGCGCCGGTCCCGCCAAAATAGGTCGGCAGGCCCACGAAAACAGCGTCTTCAGGATTTATGATCACGCGGCAGGCCAGATCCATTCCCTGGGCCGAACCGGCTGTGACGACAATGTCATCCGGGCTGCAGCCAATACCATAGCGATCTGCGGCCAGGTGGATCAGCTCTTCTCGCAACTCGGTCAACCCCTCGGTGGTGCCGTATTGCAGGACCCGATCCGCCTTATCTTTAAGCAACGCGCTGGTAATGCGAATAATATCCTCACCCGGAAAAACGGCCGGATCCGGCCAACCACCGGCCAATGATTTCATGCCCGGCGAATCGATGAGCTTATTAATTTCACGGATGGCCGATGGTACCGCACAACAGGCGCTTTTTGAATATAAATGAGCTAGACTTGATGGCGACATGCTGAACCTCAATGATGATTAATTATAGTCACTGCCAATAATATTATATCACTAGTTTATGAATATAGTCGAATATGATGTGATATTCAAACCATTTGAACATCAAAAAGACGAATGATGGATGGAACCGTCATTTTTAGGCAGGTTCAATTGTCTGCAGGTTGTGTCGCGATTGAAAAAACCAAATGAACAATATGTGATGTTCTGCCGATGATGACACAGTTTGGTTGGCAACGATGTGAGATTAGGTTCGCAAACAGCGCAGGTTTGCCAGATCTTCCGCATAGCCGTAGAGGTGCAGCCCTTTGCTTTCAACAACCATTTGGCCGTCCTCGACGCCGATTTCGGCGGCCATGTACTCTTTTAGATTTTGAATGGCGGCCAAGTTGGCCGGAAAACCATTCCATAGGTCCCATGAGCGAAAATAAACAAAAAAGCTAAGGCTGTTATTCTGAATACGGGTGTCAATGGACCGCAGGCAAGGCGGATCCAGCAAGGTCAGATCGGACGGGTGGGCCACTTGAAGGACCAGTTGATTGTTGCGCTCGCCGAACTTGCGATAAGTATCAATCACCCATTCAATCTGGTTTAGATATAACCGGCCATTTTCCTCAAAAACAATTTTCCCGTCAGTTTCGCGTTTGTCGATAATTTCGCTATTCGATGTTTGCCACCAGAGGAGTTTATCGCCGGACAGCGGCACCCGTGTCAATCGTTCACCATAGGTATAAGACTCGCCGGGTTCCTTGCGGGCCGACATCAAATACTCAATATAGGCCCTGTCATAACCTGGGCCCCCGTAAATATAATCGTGTTCCACCGGGTTGGGAATGCCGCAGGCCGGTGGAATGTCCGGGATCAACGGTTGTGTTCCGGGGTATTTCACATGACCCGTAAAATAATCGTATTCCAGACGGGTTTGCCCCGCATAAGATCCACGGTCGATGACAAAACGCTTGCCATGATCCAGTATATCATGAACCGCCTGAAACCATAGATCCGGCAAGTCCCGGGCGTGAATGGTGTGGATATTCATATCCTTCCTTCTATTGACAATGTTATATTTTGCTACATTACCGTTAGTCAAATTGTCTTGGGGTTGGTTAGCGGGTTCAAAGGTTCAGGATTTTGGGTTTTGCTATTAACACTGTTTTTTCCATTGCCCAGTATATGGATTTTATAGACAGAAGTGCAGTTTTGAGATAATTTCTAAATATCCAGCGAGCTGACTTCTAGAGCATTACTCTG
>Ga0209536_100005404_pt1 | contig 19861 bp, 22 predicted proteins | sample DeeMarSeWOR28_12_FD_187461 | JGI IMG/M metagenome (GOLD analysis project Ga0209536, IMG submission 187461) | Marine sediment microbial communities from White Oak River estuary, North Carolina - WOR-2-8_12 (SPAdes) (version 2) | ecosystem: Environmental > Aquatic > Marine > Intertidal zone >...
TATGATCATTCCTAAAGAGGGTGTTACTGAAGGTATGATTCAAACTGAATTTTTTCCGTTATCAGGATATAATGGGATTCAATCGATTACAAAAATGGTTAAAGTATATGAAGAGCTTATCGAAATGTTTACATCAATTTTTGAGGTTCTTCAATATGTGGTTTTGCTATTAGCACTATTAATTGTGTATAATACTACATCAGTTAATATTGATGAGCGAACACGAGAACTAGCCACCATGGGAGCCTTTGGAACGCCTATTCGAACTTCTATACGTATTTTGATGGTGGAATCATTGATAATGGGTATTTTAGGGACTATTCTAGGATTCTTTGGTTTCGGGCCTATTGTAATAGATATTCTCCAAATACGAGTGACAGAGGCTATGAATGAGGTTCATTTAGCTGCCTACCTCTTTCCTGAGAGTCTATTCTTGGTCTTAAGTATTGGTATTGTTTTAGTGACTTTTATACCCTTTTTATCAATTCGTAAGCTTATACGGATGGATTTGCCCTCTGCTCTTCGAGTAGTTGAATAGATTCAACTAAAAATATCAGGGTACTTGAATTGGTATGTCATTAATAGATCCCAATGCAAAAGGATATTTATATTGGTATTTCTCATGATTCTAGTGAATTTTTATGTCGGATTCCGAAAATATTCCTAAACCTGGATCATGGATGTATAAGATGACTGTTGATCAAAAATCAAGCAAGAGATTCCTGAAACTCTTTAAAATAATGAATAAAATTATCGTACCACTTTATCGATTAAGGATTCTCCCATTATTTGGATTTGGATTTAGAATCTTAGTGCTCACAACTATTGGTCAGAAGACAGGAAAAAAAAGAAGAACTCCCGTTGAATATTTTAAAATTGATGGAGTCATTCATATTGTAGCAGGTTATGGTAAAAAGGCTCATTGGTTTCAAAATATTAGATCAAATCCCGAAAAAGTCTCGGTACAAGTTGGTTTTCGAAGCTTTCATCCTAAAATTAAAATTCTAGAAAGTGATAAATTAGAGGAATTTTTCAAATGGATGGTACGAAAAAATCCGAAATATTCCAGTTATGCATTTGGATGGAATCCTAAGACTGATGATCCTGATACTGCTGATTTTTCCTATCTAAGCAAAGCGATGCGAGTGATAAAACTAGATAAAAGAGAGAGTTGAATCAATGTATGGAAAATATTACTCTGATGTTAACGAATTCTACGATTTGTGCTATTCTTTTCTAATTAAACATGAAGCAGAGAATAACTTAATATTTGGCATCCTTGATGCACTCAAAGTCGATATTCATGCTTATGACCCGACTCATGACCCTGTATTAATCTTAATCTATGATAATTCGGAAATTGTGCTAGCTTCAATTAGAACACCTCCCTACAATCAAATTATTTCTGTGACTGACCAAATAGAGTCAATAACTGTATTAGTTGATCTTCTTATTAGATATAATCATGAAATTCCTGGTATTCATGGGTTTAAAAAAGGAGCTCAAGTATTTGCTGAGCTTTGGAAAGCTAAAAAGGGGAAAAATCCAGTTTTATACATGAATGAACGTATTTATCAGTTAAAGGAAGTCAATCAACGTATACAAGACAGATTTTTATTTGAGAATGCTTCTGAAGGAGTTAAAGAGTTGCTTATTAAATGGGGAAAACATTTTGTCAAAGAAATTCATATAAACGCTCCCCCCGAGCAACTTGATCGAATTGTTCAACGAATGGAAGTGATTATACCTAAATCAATACAAAAGAAAAATATTTTTATTTTGAAAGCCCATGGTACAATTGTTTCTATCGCTAGAGCTTCAAGAGGTACTCCTAATGGTCAAGCTATCACACTAGTCTATACTCCTCCTCAATACCGTCATCAAGGTTATGCAACTGAGTTAGTAGCAAAATTATGCACTATTGTATTAAAAAGTGATAAGAAATTTTGTTATCTATACACAGATCTGAGTAATCCCACTTCTAATAGCGTCTATATTAAAGTTGGGTTCCAACCAGTTATTGATGTAGATGAGTATCGGTTTGAATGAATCGTCATGATTAATAATTCATGATTCACAATTTTTGCATATTCCGTAAAATATGGTCTCAGTGGATTGAATTTTAAAGTCTTTCTGGTTTCTAATCATCTGAAGAGCATAATCTGTTAATTCCTGAGAGGCAAAATCAATTATTTTTGCACAATTTTTGCATATAATATGATGGTGGGGATCTATTTTTGCTTCGAACCTTGTGACTCCTTTCACATTTACTTCCTTAATTAATCCTTCAGATAAAAGAACCTTTAAGTTTTTATATACTGTGGCTTTAGTTATTCTAGGCAATTTAGTTTTCACTGCATTGTAAATTTCATCCGCTGTTGGATGATTGAGATTATCTTCTAGGAATTCCTCGATTGCCACTCTTTGATTGGTTATTTTAATTCTAGGTCAACTCTGAAATTGATTATAGTTCCCCTTCTTTATTAGCATTTAAAAATTTAGTAAAAAAAAAGAGAGAGGATGTAAATCCTCAATGAAGGAACTTTGAAACATAAGGACTATTAACACCAGTGGGTCTTAGAAAATGGCCTGAGGGACCTTCCCCTAAGAATTCAGTGAACCAGGCTTCATGTTCAATCTCTTCATGTAAGATTGCCAGCGCAAGGTCATAAGTTCGATGATCTTTTCCAGCAGTCATATTGCAAATTTCAGTGTAACCCCGTACAGCACATTGTTCAGCTTTTAATAAAACTTTGACAATTTCTTTAATATCAGTGATATCTTTTGGTAAATATGCTGGAGGACAAGCTGAAATATCATGAAATGCTTTCATATCCTCTGGTAATTTTCCACCAAGCTCATAGATACGAGGGACTAATGCTTCAAAGTGATTTCGATCTTCTATTCGTGCATCTTCTGCAATCTTCTTCAGACCTTCTCCATCAAATCCAATTAGATTTGTTCGTAAAATGGTATAATAGTAGTATGTGGTCAATTCTGCTGCAGCGTTCTTTACTAATAGGTCTAGTAATTTATTAACGTCTACACCAGCTTTTTCAACCATTGTTCTAGCAACTTTCGCCGTCATTTTTTTCATATCCTTTGTATTTAGGTATTAATTGGTCTAATAATCCAACTAATAGCAATTATATTTTGATATTTGTTATTATTTAATAATGGCTCTCCGAAATTCAAATTTTATATTTAACTTAGATTTCAGTTAATTTATTTTAAAATATCTAAGAAGACTAAAAGGAACACTTTCTTGCTGTACAGCATTATCTCAAGATACCTTTGAGGAGGCGTTAGCTTTTGATGATTTTCCTGATTATTTTGGTGTGCATACCGAGGAAGAGAAGAAGAAATTTTACGATGATGTAAGAGACAAGAGAGACCATTATGTGACAGGTCGTTATAAGGTTCTCTTAAGAATTACTCTCCTAAAAAAGCACAAAACCTTAAACTTCGATACACTTACTGTCTTTCCTCACAATCTAGTCCTCTTTAAATTTCTAGGTTTTCCCTCTGAAAAAATCATCCTCCCTCCTGAATTAGAAGAATATGTATTGGAGCCTTGTAATCGTATTTTAGCCTAATAACTTCCCTTTCTTTAATATGATAGTGTTGAAGGATAAATTTAAGCAATCCTTTTCCAAATTAATTAGAATTAGTCATGATTAATGGTTTTCGTTCTAACACGAATGAAGCTTAAATGATCAAACCATGTTAAGTTGGTAGGACATGATTAATATTGATAATGCCATTAGAATTAATTTTTCTTGGAACTTCTCCGTTAGCGATACCATTATTTTTTTGTCAGTGTGTCACCTGTGAATCTGCTCGAAAAAATCCCCAAGAACGACGCACAAGAGCATCAATCGCAATTATTGGAAAAGAATTGACTATTATTGATCCTGGACCTGATTTAGAACATCAACTTGAAAGAGAACAGATCCGACAACCTATTTGTAATATTTTAATCACTCATTGGCATTATGATCATATTGCGGGTTTAGGAACCTTACGTGAGGTTAATCATTTAGCTAAATGGGAATCTATAAAGGTTTATGTTCCAGAACAGGTCATATTCCACTTTGATCAGGAATTAGCTTATCTAAAACCAGCTTTGAATATTCATAAGATAAAGGTTGGTGATATAATTAATCTACAAGACTTTTCTGTCGAGGTTGTAAAGACTGAGCATATTGATCACAGTATAGGGTTTATTTTATCCAATATTAAACGTATCGCCTATCTTGTTGATACCACTTATCCATCGGAGGAAACAAGAAGTAAATTAAAGAATCTGGACATAATTATCATGGAAGCGACCGTCGATGAGTTAGTCGCACCAATTCCTTGGCAAAATTTTTCGTTAGAGCAAGCGTTAGATTTCTGGGAAGAACTGAAACCATTCAATAAGGAATGTATCTTTACTCATCTTTCAAACCATCGGTGGATCAACGGTGAGCTACTCTCTGGTCTTACTAGGACAGAAAGGAAAACGATTGAAAGTGAGAATCCTGGATTAACCTTCGCATATGATGGATTAAAAGTTCTTTTTTAACCTTACTCGATGTCTAGAATTTCCTTCGCTAGATTTATCTTTTTTTCCATCTCAGCTTGACGAGCAATCATAATTCTCTGAGCCTGGGGACTCCCTGCGCCATGAAGAGATTCGGTTCTATAACTTGGCGAAGTTAAACCCATCGCAAAGCTCTCAATAAACCGAATTAATCGAAACCGATCTTTAGTAGGAAGGATAGCATTTGTAGAAAGATATTTTTCTAATAATTTTGAAGTATTTGGATTCTTTAAATCAGATTCAGAGGGTAGAGTGCAGATGATTCCTCCAGCAATATCCTCAGCTAGGCGAACAAGCTCATAAGGGAACCGAGTCACATTTTGTTTGTTGACATTGGCTAATAACATATCCATCTCAAAGTTTCCTGCAGGACGTTTGAATCCCTTTGCACTACATGCGACAGCTGAACACCAGAGGGTTTCATTGAGATGAATCATTTCGATTAGTTTGTCTTTAATGTGTGATGCGTCTTGGGTTCCAAGTGATTGAGCTGATAGGGCTGCAGCTCCAATAAGCACATCTCCCACTCCTGTTTTACAGGCATAAGATTGTCGGTGATATCCAGCAAATCGATTCACTAATTCTCCAGTGAAGTTAATTTCCTTATTCATAAAGACATGCTGATGGGGGATAAAGCATTCATCAAATATTACGAAAAGCTCTTGTCCACCGTATTTCCAATTTCCTACATCCATTTTTCCTTCTTCCAGTTTTCGCTTGTCTGATGCTTGACGTCCATAAATCATGGTAAGTCCTTTGACATTTGTGTCAACTCCAAAACTTACTGCATACTCCTCTTCTCCTTCTCTCATGGCAAGAGTAGGCATAACCAATGCACGATGTGAATTCAAAAATCCTGTTTGATGAACTTTTGCTCCCCGTACTAAAATTCCTTTGTCATTTTCTTCTACTATATGCAAATAAGCGTCAGGGTTTTGCTGGTCTTTTGGTCGCTTGCTTCTATCTCCTTTTGAATCCGTCATAGACCCAGCAACAAACAAATCTTGGTGCTGTACTTCTTTCCAATATTCTTTAAAACGTGTATGGTACTCTGTATTATATTTTTGATCAATTTCATAGGTTATACTATATAATGCATTAGCTGCGTCATACCCTACACATCTCTGAAAGCAACAGGCAGTTTTTTGCCCTAATAATCGTTGCATTTCGACTTTTTTTATTAAATCCTCGATTGATTGATGGATGCTTGTAAAACGATTTATAACTTCTCCTGTTAAATGAGATGTAGTGGTCATAATGTCTTTATATTCATCGATTTGCGCTAATTCATAGATTTTTTTCGTTGTAGTGATGCTTGGTTCTATTATTTGATAATATGGATGCTCCCAGAACCTAGATATCTTTTCTCCAAACATATATAAATTCACCTCCCGTTTTATACTTTCTTCATATTCTTCAGGTGTTTTTAATGGCAATGATTTCACCAGAGTTATTCTTATCTAAGGTAAATTCATTCAGGTTTTTTCTTTTTAGATATTTTTTATCATTTAATTAAAATTTCTTGCTTGTAATCCATTTGTCATTCTTGAGAGTTTTTGTCTTCAAAAGACGAAATAAAAGTATTAATGCCTCAAACAAGGAATATTTAAAAAATTAATAAAAAAACCTCAACAGTGGAATGAATGCTGAGAGAGAAAAAACAGATTGTGAGAATTATTCTAGTTATCCTTTTGATTTCTTTTTCATTTGGATTCATGGTCCAATCATTAAGTCCCAGTGATGTTTTTGTTGAACAGTCGATCATTGATTCACAAAACATCTTGTCAAGACGTATTCAAGTTTCTAATATTCTTTTACCAGCTGATTATCAGTTAAATTTGAGAGTGAATTGTAATGCTAATTCTTCTGCCTGCAAAGTCTTCTTTATTTCTCATAACGATTTCTTATTAATTGAAGGAAACTACTCATTACTCGAAAACGAGATAAATGGTTCCTCAGATCAAATGGGTTTATCTTCGATTTTTAGATATGGGAAAAATGAATATTCAATAACCAAAATCGATTTTCATTTGGTTATTATCAACCTATATCAGATAGATTTAACAATTTTTTATCATATAGGAGTAATTCCAAATTATTATTATATTGGTATAATTATTTCTATTATTTCACTATTTTTCCTTCTTCCTTTAAGTTTCTTTTATTTTTCTGACGAGAAAAGATATTTTATCTTCCCCATTGGTCTAAACCTTTTATTAATTCTCTTTAGAATGTCAACATTAGGTCAATATAACGGATTAAATCTTCAATATTCCTATGATTTGATTTTTCCTCAAGTAATTACCCATGAGTTATGGAATGATTATGAATTTTGGTATAGCAGTTGGATTGATCCATTAATGAATGGTACTTTTATCTATGATATTGTGGGGTATGAATTTCCACCGCTCTTTATTCTTACATTAGGAATATTTGATTCTATCCCCTTTTTTCCTATTTGGAGAAATGCAATTCCGATATTCGGTTCTTATCTAGCATCTGGAGTTGTTATTTATTATCTTATGAAAAAAATAACTCTTTCCTTAAAATATGCAAGAGTAGCTATGCTACTATTTTATGTAAATCCTATAAATCTGGCGTATGGAGCGTTTTGTTGGTTAAATCCTCCTCTTTTCATCCTTTTTTCACTAATAGCGTTTTATTTTATGTTAAGAGATTCACCATTTCAGATTGTAGTTAAAGAAAGGGTAATAATCATTAATGAATTCTACTTAGGAATGTTTACTCTTGCTCTTGCGACAATGTACAAGCAATTTGTGTTTATTTTCTTTGTTCCTTTCATTATTCTTTATTCTAAACAAAAAAAAATAAATAGACTGTTTTATCACATCATTGCAGGAACTTCAACCTTTTTTGTTACCATTTTCATTATTTTATTCCCCTTTTTACTCCAAAGTCCTCTAAAAACGATTTCTAGGACTCTTGGTTCTACAACTCAATTCTCAGTTGAACATACTAAATATCTTTATCTAAACTCCCCTGTCACTTTCAATACTTTCTTCGTTGCAACAGGATTAGATCATCTACTTCCTGGATTCACAGATATTATTGGGTTTCTTTTAACTTGTTGGATCCCTTTAATCCTTTCTGTTCTAATAATTTATTATCTGATGATAAATTTACCTTTTACAGATCGCAATAAGTCCTTAAACCATTTTCTATTGTTGCTGAATATTTTAGTCATTACTAGTCAAGTATTCTATCCTCGTGGTGTGTATAAGTTTTATTTTATGCTTTTAATACCTTTTTTCGCTTTAGCATTAAGCTATTACTTCTTCTTCCTAAATAGATCCTTAAATCAAAATTATCATCTATTAATAATAGCTTACTTTATATTAATTGTTTTACTGAATAGATTTGTCTATTTTATTCTCATCTATGGATTAGTGGTTATATTAATCAGACTGGTAATTAAAACTATCAGAACTAATGGTCATCCAACGATTTCATTTGGGGAAAAGTTTAGTTCATAATTTGGGAAGGTGAAGCAAATTACTCATCAGGAACATTTAGCCGGTTTCCTAAAGAATAATAATTATAATCACCACCAGTAGCCCAAAGTATGGGATTAACCTTTCTCATATCTAATTTACCATTTTTTAGACATTCAGAATTAATATAGGAATTGATAACTTCACCTATAATCCCCTCATTACGACCATAGTCTATAACATCAGCAACTTTTAATTCCATGGTTACAGGACATTCTTGAATCATTGGTGCTGTTTTTAATTCACCATAAAAAATGGTGAATAACATACTCTTGTCAATATCGCGTCCTGATTTGGTACCACATATATTTGTCTTATTTATAAGGTCTACTGATGGAATATTAATACTAAAAGTTTGATGTTCATGAATACCAATTCGTGTGTATCGTTTTTTATATAAACTGAAGAATGTATATTTTCCAAAGTCAAAAGGGGAGCTATATCCTATAACAAGGAAATTTGGTTTACTATTAACTAATGAACCAACTAAAATAATAGGTAAAGGACTTAGTAAATTTCCTTTGACAATTTCTTTCGATTTTGAGATCATTTTTGATCCTCAAGAATATTCCATTGAAATTTAATTGAAAGGATTTGGATTATGGCAAAATTCTAAGATTTTGCAATAAGAGAGTAAAAAATTTAAACAGGGGTTCAAATATTAAAAATTATGGAATTTCAAAAATATCTTAAGATATTAAATAAAAATAAAAAAAAAGTTATAAAATATGGTCTGATTACTATTTATATAATTTTTATAAGTCCAGTTACTTTCTTTGGGGCCTGGATAGTATATAATGACATACGACCTCCTCCTTCCTATACTTATAATAGTATCTTACAATTATCACACTGGACTGTTGTACCTGCTGGGGATGATCCAACCAAACAGCATAATTCCAATACTGATATGATTTTTTATAAAGGTAGCTTTTGGTTGGTTCATGCTCAAACTAAATGGCATCTAGAGGATCCTAATGGAGATTTAGTAATCTGGAAATCTGCAAATGCTGTTGACTGGGAAGAAGCAACTAGAATAAATTTACCTAATACAGATGTAAGAGATCCCAAATTTGCTGATATTAATGGAAGGTTATTTCTATATTTCCTTCCAAATTATAGATTTGATCCTGGACCAAATACGACATATTTTACCTATAGTGATAATAGTTATCTTGATTTTCCTGTTCCACAAGAATTAAAAGTCAATATTACTCATGATGCTGGAAATGGAACATTGATACATACTTTGGAAGGTGGATGGAATTTTTGGAGACCAAAAACAAATGACAATGTTACGTGGTATGTTTTAGCATCTGGAAGGAAAATCGGGGAGGCGTTTTCAAGTCATGATGCAGATGTATCGAACACTATTACTGTTCTATTAGAATCAAACGATGGACTTTCATGGTCAGAGGTAACAGAAGTTTATACTAAATGGGGGAATGGTGAGGCATGTATAGAATTCTTATCCAATGGTGAATTAATATCTACTCATCGAGTTGGATCTATGGGAAAATCAGGGTATGCGTTAGGGAATCCTGATGGTTGTACCTTGATAGGGACATCTAATAATTCATTAACAACTTGGAATTTTGAGCAAGATAAACAAACACGCTTAGATGGATCTACATTATTTTCAATTAATGGAAGGATTTTTGCTGTTGGACGAAATCATTTAGGACCACGATCTGATATGGGAAACCATATGGTAACCAAAAGAACTGCTTTTTACGAGGTTAAAAGTGACAAACTCATCCATTTATTTGATTTACCTAGTAATGGAGATACAGCATATACTGGAGTCGCTATAAAAGATGGATGGATATATACAAGCTATTATACAAATCCAATTAATAAAGATTTGCCTTGGTTTGTTGGATTAGCTTTATTACCCGCATCTGAAGTTAGAATTGCTCGTGTAAGTGCTATGGGGTTAATTACCTACGCAGATACACTAGGAGGGTGATAATAATGACAAATAAGATAAAAGATCAGAATAAAGATGGATTTAGAGGAAAATATCTAAAAATGCTCTTAGAATTGATTTTTATGGGTATTATTGGTTTTTTAACATTATATCCCTTTATTTTATTCTTAACAAATTATCTACGATGAAGGAGGAGAAAGAGCTGAATAAAGTAGAAGAACTGAAAAAAAATCAAGTTTGGAATATTATTAGATGGGTATATTGGACTATTATTTTTTTAATAGCAATTGTTTCCCTCTTCTTATTGTATACCGAATTTTTAGGTCATGATATCCTTCTTTTCTATAAACCGGTTATTAGTACTCTTAATTTTCTGTCTTTAAATTTTTCTGCAGTTTTATTTCTATATTTTAGTATAAGAAGTGTTATGCCAGTTACAAGAGAAGAAAAAGTTGGACAAAAAGCATGGGATGACTGTTATCAAGATCGGTTAAGATTAAGTTATGTCCTTTCATTAATGGTTATCAATATGTTTTTATGGATTTGGTTCCCCATTGAAGAATTAAAATTGTCTATATTTCAGAATAATATGGTTGGCATTCTAATTGCAATATTTATCCTCATTCCATGTTCAATTATACTCTATTTTGCATTGAAACATGGCGGTATTGAACATATAAAGCCTATGAAAAAAACAACACTTCATGGGGGAATATATCAATTTATTCGTCATCCAGGTATCTTAGGAGAAATGCCTTTATATATTGCGATTGGATTCTTTATTAATTCACTATTCATAACTCTTTGGGCGACCTTTTTGGTGGTTTTTTATGTTCCAGTGTATATTTACTTTGAAGAAAAGGATTTATTAAAACGATTTGGGGAACCATACCGCGAATATAAAGAAAGGGTAGGTGCGTTGATTCCAAAGTTATTGCGAAGAAAGAATGAATAAACAATAAATATTTAAACATTTAAAATTCTTAAATATTGAATCCAAGGGCCAACGGATTCTTTGTAACGGATTGCATAGGACTCGATGATTTGAAATAAATGGGTTAAATCATGGACAACCCATGTAGCTAGATGTTGCTTTAGTGTGACTTCACCTAATTCAGGATGAAAACCTGTATTGTTAAGATCCTTACTGGTTACAGACTCTTTTAAAATTTCAATATTATTTTTTCGTAAGGTCTCAAACAGATTTAAGCGCTCATCAAGACCTAAAGCCTTATCAAAGCCTTCTCGATTAAAAGGAGGGAACTTCTTTTGCTTAGTTTTACCAAGCATTATCTTCATTCTTAGAATCCAATCAGTTTGTTCTCCTGCAATAAGATGACCGACAACCTCAGAGGGAGTAAAAGCAGCATCGTGTTTCTTAAAATTCACCCAATTTTCATTCAAACCTCCCATTAGTTCACGGAGGACTTTTGGAGTTCGAGATAACAGTTCAATTGCCTCTTGTAAATCATATACCATTATATGTCACATCTTCTTGGAAAAGTAATTGCTAGCATGGATTTTAAGAATCTCACGATTATGGTATTTTAACAAAAATAATAATAGGTAAATAATTCCTTTTTACCTTAACTATTTATCACAAGATTTGATCACATGTCTTAATGGCGATCATATATGTCTTATACAATAGCTGATTTAACAAAAGAATATAGTATGGGTGAGTTGAAAGTCCCAGCATTAAAAGGAGTGACTCTTGAGCTTGCACAAGGAGAGTTTGTTGCAGTATTAGGTCCTTCAGGCTCTGGGAAAACAACCCTTCTTAATATCTTAGGGGGTATTGATAGACCTTCCTCAGGGAAATTATTTTTTGATGAAATAGATCTAACCAAGTTAAAAGAAAAAGAATTAACCCAATTTAGACGGTTAAATATTGGATTTATTTTCCAGTTCTACAACCTAGTCCCTAGTTTAACCGCATTTGAAAATGTTGAACTAACTGCTCGTCTTACTAATCCAGTAAAGGAGGCCCGTCATAAAACCAAATTTCTCCTCACAGAAGTCGGTCTTCAAGATCAAATGATGAAATTTCCAGGTCAATTGTCTGGTGGGGAACAACAACGCGTGTCAATTGCTCGAGCACTAGCAAAGAATCCTAAAATTCTTCTTGCTGATGAGCCAACAGGATCTATCGATAGTGTTACTACTGGGAAGATTTTGAAGCTGTTTCAGAAGATTAACCAAGATTTTGAAATGATAATTGTTTTTGTGACCCATAATGTAGGTATTTCCTATCTTGCAGATCGGACCATTTATCTACGTGATGGCCAACTTTTTGGTACTTCTAGTTATGACCCATTGAAAGAAAAGGAATTTTGGACACAACTAGCCACGCCACCAGTAATTGATGAGATCTGAGGAGGTACGAAATCTTATGAATTTATTTTTCTTAAAATCCCTCAGAGATATTCGTAAAAGGAAATTACGGTCTCTTCCAATTCTCTTGATCATCATTATTGGTGGAGTAATTTGTATCCTTTATTCATCCCTTTATCTAAATTGGATGGAGATTGAAGAAAGTTCATGGAATGGCTTATACTACCATCATCTTCTATTAACATTCAAACCATCAAATTCATCTTATCCAGAAAGTATCATCAATACTACTTTATCAGAAACAGGGATTGAGGCTCAATACGAACTAAGGTCATTCTTGGAGACACAAGCATTTTCTGATCTGTCAGACAGCCCTGTTGCAGTTCAACTTTTTGGTATCCGGAACCAAGAACTACTGGTGGATAATTTATATTATTATTCAAACTATATTACCCGATTGTATGATTCAGCAGTTCCAAATCAAGTAGTTGTTGATCGAATTACCGCTCAAAAGGAGAATTGGGAACTTGGGAGTAATTTATCAATTACTACCTCTATGGGATTGTTAAATACCACAATAGTCGCTTATGTTGAGTCTCCTGAGTTCTTAATGGAACCAGGATTGGTTACTGAATTCTATGGTGGATGGGATGGTCCTGTAATTTGGATGCGAAGGAGTGATTTAACTAGTCACTTAAATAGCAGTCAGCATATTAACCAAGCAGCGTTTTATCTCCCTGATCCTACACAGAAGAATCGCTTACTTGAAAGTATTTTAACACAGATGGGTGTTGATTCTGTGTTACAGATTAATGGAAGGGATAGTTTCCTAAGTGCTATCGCACCAACATTTTCTGGAATGGCAATAATTTTTATTTGTCTATTCAGTGGGATCGCTGCAATAATGATATTGATTGTTCTTAAACGAGTAATTGAGGAAGAATTAAGTGTCTTAGCTCTGTTTAAATCACTTGGCTTCACAAATTATGAGGTTGTATCAGGGGCATTTTTCTATTCATTAATAATTGGAAGTATAGGTGCTGTTCTAGGGGGGGTTTTAGGGTTCATTCTAGGGAGTTCTGTTGGAGGTATGTATATTGAAATGGCAGGAATAAAAAGACTTCCTACATCTTCTGGGGTTACTATGGGATATTTAATAATCCCAGTAATGAGTTATATCGTTTTTGTTTTAATTTTTATAATCTTGGGGGCTTTTCTTGCTTCACGCAGACTAATTAATCTTTCACCTATTGAAGCGTTTCGACCACTTGCATCTTTACGTTCTGGTCATAAATCAATTGTCGAATTATTAATCCTGAAAGTCAATAAAACCCTTTCACCTCTTTCTAAATTTTCACTCAGATCTATTTTCCAAGAAAAGCGAAAAGCCTCCTTCATTATATTAGGTCTTGTACTAGCGACTTCTTTATCGTTTTTTGGAGCTACTACTAGCATTAGTTTTCTCTCAAATATGGAAAAAAACTTTGGTTATTATCAGACATGGGATGCTCAAGTATTTCTTAGTTCATATCAGAATGAGACCGAAATTTCTCAATTGATTAAGGATATTGAGCTCGTGGAGTATGAATCTTTTATTTCAGCTCCAATAAGACTGAAAAATGATTTAACACAAATTTATACTGTGATTGGGCTTCAACCTGAAACAAAAATGAGAAACTTTGATGAGGGAGGGGTGCCTCCCAACCAAGAAATTGTTATTTCAAAAGACCTAGCCATTAAGTTTAACTTCAAAAGAGGGGATGCTCTTTATTTATATGATCTATTAGCCCAGGAACACACCTTTAGAGTGGCCAGTATCCTTAATGAAATGACAGGATCAGCGTTATACATATCTATCTCTGCAGCCAGATCATTGTTGAGCCTTGATGCGTCTGAAGCAAATGGTATCTTTATTCAAAGCAAAAATACTTCATCTATAAAGCTATCCCTTGAAAATCATCCACTTATTACAAAATTGGTCTTGAAAAGTGATTTGGAAAAATCATTCAAAGAAATAGGCCAAATTGCTATTGGGTCTTTTCTTTTTGGTGCCACAGGAGCAGCTTTAGTACTTGGCGTTTCAATCACAGTTACCACAGTTTCGATTTCAATATCAGAGCGGAAATATGATTTTGTAAATTTTCGTGCTCTTGGTTTTTCAAATAAGGAGATATTCTTAACTGTTTTATATGAACTAGTGCTTGTTGGAATAATTGGAGTGTTTATTGGTCATTTTACAGGTTATTGGATCACTAATGCAATGTTTACTTGGGCTGCTGATTTTGGTGTTGTTTTTGTAATGGAAGTTTCCATAATGAATTCAATAGTTCCAATCATCACTGTTGGACTTGGAATAGTAATTGCAACTTATTTATCTCTACGTTCTCTCTTTCGTACTACTATATCTGAAGAAACAGTTAGCCGATTAATCGGCTAATTTTTTTTATCCAAAAAACTTTTTAATACAATTTGGGCAAAGAGTTACCTTACCTAGCTCTGCACGATCAATTTCATGAGCATGTACTGTACAAATTAAATTTTTACAGGTAAAACAAGGCATTTTAGCAATATTATTATGACAAATAAAACAAGTTTCTTTTTCTAGTGATCCAGCTGATCCCAATGAAGGAGAAATCCGTTCCTCGATGGCTTGAAATAAACTTTCCAAGATTTCAAGACTATGGAGGGAGTTACGGAATGTCTGCCATGTATCAAGTGTAAGATTTCTTTTTCTCCATCCCTGAAGAAATTTAGCTAATTTTTTTTGATCTCTAACAGGTTCTATGAGTCTGTCAGCAAAAATTAGAGCCGAATAGGTTATAAAAGTCTGTTTTATCCCATTAATGAATAAGGGTAGCTCGAATATCAAACCAGCATTTTTCATTATCTCTAGATGATGATTTAAACTGGCCCGTTTCAGATCGAATTTCAATGATAACTCATTTTTCGGTACAAAATGATTTGCCCTGATATATTCATAAAGTTCTCTTCGCCGTTGGTTGTCTAATGCTTCGAAAATATTAGCATACTCATCCAGTGGCATTTGCTAATAATCTCCTTGTTTTTTTTATATTATACTCAATTTTTTCCCGAAAGTACTTAAAAAATAGAAATAATTTCCTCAATATAAGGTTCACGAAGGAATATAATGGAAGATTTCCTAATTTTTTGTTTGATGGTTATTTTAATTTTTGGTTTTGCTGCTTTAGCTGGTGCAGTGGGTATCGGTGGCGGAGGATTCTTTACTCCTATCTTAATACTTATTGGAGGAATGTCAATTTTCGAAGCTATCCCTATAGCTAGTGCGTGCATTTTTGGGGTTGGTTTGGCTTCGACATTGGTTAATATGAAAAATAAAACAATTGATTACAAGCTTGGACTAATTCTTGAACCAATGACTCTTTTTGGGACGGTTATTGGTGTTCAGCTACATTTAATTTCTTCAGAAGAAATTATTTTTACCATTTTTCTAATTATTATGTGCGTTTTAACTTATCGTAGTTATTTACGAGCTAAAACTGTTAGAAATTCTATTAATAATAGTTCTATTGAGAATTTTAATTTTAATTCGAGTCTCCCAATTCCTAAACTTATTATCGGAATGGTCGGTTCTTTCAGTGCTGGAGTTATTTCCGCTCTGATTGGGATTGGTGGAGGATTGATTAAGGTTCCTATGATGAATGAACTCGGATTATCTTCTGTCATTGCTAGCGGTACTGGGAGTTTTATGGTAACATTTACCTCCTTCTCTACAACCATTCAATTTTTTGTGTTCCAACGGTTGGAATTAATAGCGGGAACTCTATTCTTTTTTGTTGGCTTTTTCGCGTCTTTTATTGGAACTAGTCTCTCTCGTACTATTAAACGTCCAGAAATATTATATTATTTTTTAGCTCTAGCAATAGGAATTTCAACTGTACTTGTTTTTCTTCAATGGATTCTTTTCTAGAGAGAATGAAATAGCGTTCAAATTTATCTCTTTGAGTTACATTGTCTATCGAACTATTTACTATATCTAATCTTATATATCTGTAAAAAAAACAGACGATAATCATTCATCTAGAGAATTAAAAGCCGTCAAAATATTCTCTGGGGGAACATCCGCTAAGATATTATGCGCCATGGCAAAAATATATCCTGTCTGGTCTCCACCTAACTCGTTCATAACTCGTTTAATTTCTTCAGTTATCTCTTGAGAAGTTCCATATGGTAAGACATATTGGATATCTACTCCCCCATGAAAACAGATTTTCTTTCCATAATTTGCTTTTAAAAATCTGTGATCCATACAGGGTTGTGTTGGATTGAGAATATCGAATCCCAGTTCGATAAGGTCAGGAATTATAGCATGAATCATCCCACAGGAGTGTAGCTGGATTTTAACATCCCTGTTAATTTTCTTAATTGTGTCAATTAATTTTTTAACTCTAGGTTTTGTCAAGTTCTGCCACATTTTTGGTCGCATCATTAATCTATCTTGATTCCCATAATCATCCCCGTAAATTAGGATATCTACATACTCCCCCAAATGATCCAGGTATCGTTCAATAATTTCTTGCTGGTTTAACAAAGCAAGATCAAGTAATTCTTCAATAAAATCTCTATTATCATAAAGGTCGTAAAGAAATTGTTTATTTCCTCGGAGCCATGTAGCTTGCTCTTGGATCCCTCCTGATAACGGATCTGCTACTACAGCATAGTTAATTTTCTTTTTATGATTTCTTGCTTCTTGTTCACATCCTTTAAACCAGTCATCAGTGGGTTTTGGCCATTGATAGTTACGAAGATCTTGTAATGATGCGTTTGCTAATGGAAAAGCTACGTTTTCATAATAGAGTACTGGGAATTCCGGGATTCCGATTTTTTGATATTTTATATCGTAAGGATCGATGAAAGCATCTGCATTTATCATTTGTGATTTCCCTCCTTTTGCTCGAACATGTCGTGTATCAATCTTAAATCTCTCTAAAACTGGTTCCGTAATTTGCGCTAATTGTTGAATAGTATCTGAAATTTGAATGTCTACTACAGGAAGATTCAAATTTTTTAATAATTTTATATAAGCAATCTTAGAAATTCCTGAAACCAACCCTCCCAGATCCCGGGGAAAACGATCAATTTCTTTGTGTTCAACTGCATATAGCACTCGGTCTCTTGGTTGCATTTTTAACTTCCTCTGGAAAGATTATGATATGATTATGGTAATCCTTAAAGCAATTTAATTAGTAAATTGCCTAAAAATATTTGAAAGATTGTTATCAATTAGAATTTCCATTTTTTCTCTTTGTTTTCTAAGTTTATTAACCCCAACGAGATTATTATATAGGTGTTCTCTATCTCTTAGAAAGACGGATTCGTGCGATTGGTTAAGGAAAAGTTCAGTAATAAAAGGTATTTCGGAAGGATTTTCAGATGGCAATGCCTACTCCTCATCGATCAACAATTATAATCTTATTTATTGGAGCTTTTGGTTCATTAGTTCTTAGTTTGGCGTGTGTGATGGATTGGATTGAAAAAATAAAATTAGGAAAGGATTATACTCTTAATCTCTTATATCATCCCATCTTGGGCTTTTTTGGACTTTTGTTTTTTGGACTTTTTTTATTCTTGGTTAGAGAGCGATGGGGGCCAGGCAGATTTACGATTCTTCAATCAGAAGTAGCACAGTATCGTTATTTTATTTTTTTCTTTAGCGTTTTTACAGCTGTTCTATCATTCGTTGGCTTAATCCTTATTAATTCACCCCTATTAATACAAGAAACTAGTTTGGGTTCATCAAGCCTCATTTCAATTGTTTTCCATATCTCTTTGGCTTTTTTAATTGCATTATGTTTGTTGATATTTTTAATACCCTTTTTCTATAAAGTATATCTGGGAAATCGCCCCCGTACTCGTATTATAACTATTTTAACAGTAATAATAGTTCTTTCTGTTGGGATCTTAACTGTTCTTCTCGGAAGAGCATTGGGTCTCTTAGCAATATAAGGATTCGACTATAGGGAAGTATAATGTCTTTTAAAAACTTTAATACACATACTTCGGAAGTACGAAAGCAAATTGATCAGTATTTCAAGGATTCTGAAGATTCCCCACTTACAGAAGACCAAAAAAATGCCTTTCAAGGATTAAATTATTACCCAGCTAATGAAGGATATCATTTTATTCTAAAATTGCATAAATTTCGTCATCCACAAGAAATCAATATGGTAGCATCCAAGGGGGATGAAAGGAAATATATCCGTTTTGGATATTTTGAGTTTCAAGTGGATGGGAAGCTATATCGCTTAACTGCTTATAAACTACCTGATTCAGAATATATACTTGTCCCATTTAAAGACGCGACTACAGGAATAGACACTTATGGAGGTGGGAGATATATTAATATTGATCACGTAAACTCAGATTTATATAAATTAGATTTTAACATGGCTTATAATCCTTATTGCGCTTATAATCCTGAATATAGTTGTCTATTAGTTCCTTCAGAGAATATTTTACCTATTGCCATACCTGCTGGGCAAAAAAAATTATAAATGATTAATTAACCTTAATTTAGGAAAACGCGTTGCGTAGACAAATTGCTTCGATATTTTGTTCAATGTACAATATTTTTTAGTATATTTAAAGTAAAACAACATAAAAGTAAATGAATTTTAGAAAAGGGATTCCTAAAACTTTATAATAGAAGGATGTTTCTGAATTTTCCCGTTCTTATTGAGGAAGAATCGAAAAATGTCGCGCACTTTAGTTCGCCATAAACCTGCTCCCTTATGTGATCGATGTATTGCGTTCCTTATTGATGATATATTGACAGGCTGTGGTCTAGGACTCATCTTATACCCCTGTTGGAAAGATGGGATACGTGATGGAAGATCCTTTGGTAAGGGAATGATGGGACTCCGTGTTGTCAAATATGGTACACGACAGAGTGCAACAGTAAAGGACTCGTGTGTACGATTATGTTGTAACTGGTGTGCCTGTCTACTCTGTGTTACAGGAGACCGTAGACATCTCGGTGATTATGTCGCAGGGACCATGGTTATTAAGGACAGATAAGAGATTAGGAATTACTTATTCTGTTCGTTTCTTAATCATTATTGATCGAGACGTTCAGGGGGAAGTGAAAAAGGGTCTTTGACTCCCCCTAAATGGATCTGAGTTCGAACTAGTTCTTCTCGTTCGGCATAATTTTGATAACCACTACAATAAGGCTGAGTGGCATATTCGCTGCATTGCTGACATACCTGTTCATTATGGTCCGCACGTCGCTTATTTAGGTATAAATAACCAGGAATAAAATTAATTAATATCCACGCTTTAATTAAAAGATTGGGAGTGAATATTAATAGAATGAATGCGATAGTAAAGGACATTCCTAATAGAAATCGGCTAAAATCTTTCATTTTTCGGTTTTTAACTAGAAAAGTTGTTATTATTGTAGGAATAATCAAGAGATATAATATAATTCCAATTTGAATGTCTGAAAAATGTGACCAAAAG
>Ga0209536_100005405_pt1 | contig 19860 bp, 16 predicted proteins | sample DeeMarSeWOR28_12_FD_187461 | JGI IMG/M metagenome (GOLD analysis project Ga0209536, IMG submission 187461) | Marine sediment microbial communities from White Oak River estuary, North Carolina - WOR-2-8_12 (SPAdes) (version 2) | ecosystem: Environmental > Aquatic > Marine > Intertidal zone >...
CTGGCAGCTCGTCGGGCTCATAACCCGAAGGTCGCAGGTTCAAATCCTGCCCCCGCTACCAAGCTTTTCTAGAGAAAGCCCCGCTGGGGCTTTTTCTATATCTGGAACCGGGTAAAGCCGTTCCAGCGGGGCCGGGCAGCTTCCTGTGGGGAGCCGTACCCGGACTCCAGGGAAGAGTGGGCCTCATGGCCCACTTTTCGTTTAGACGAATTGATATGAACGCCGCTGAACTGACCAAACTGTTGGAACCCGAGGTCAACACCCTGGGCTACGAACTGGTGGACCTTGAGGCCCGTCTGGGAGGGCGGAACGGTTTGATCCGGCTGTTCATCGACAGCGACGAGGGCATCACGCTGGATGACTGCGAGCGCGTGAGCCACCAGATCAGCGCGCTGCTGGACGTAGAGGATCCGATACCGGGCCGCTATGTTCTGGAGGTCTCGTCGCCGGGCGTGAATCGCCGTCTCAGGAGGCCGGAGGACTTTCGGCGTTTCCTCGGCGAGCGAGTCAAGGTGGAACTTGGCGCCCCTCAGGCAGGCGGCAGGCGACGATTCACCGGTCGGCTGGAGGCGGTCGAGACGGAAAAATTTGCTGTTGAGGTGGACGGTCAGGTCCATCACATCAGATTTGACGAGGTAGAGATGGCGCGATTGGCGCCGGAGATCAAGGTCTAACGGATTGAGTGTGACCATGAACAAGGAAATCCTGATGGTTGTCGACGCCGTTTCCAATGAGAAAGGCGTGGACAAGGAAATCATTTTCGAAGCTATCGAAGCAGCTTTGGCGTCCGCTACGCGTAAGCGTCATGGGGACAACATCGACGTGCGGGTGGCGATCGACCGGCACACCGGCGATTACGACACTTTCCGTCGCTGGAAGGTGTTTGCCGACGACTCCACTGAGCTCGAGGAGCCAGACAGGGAGTTGCGCCTGGAGGATGCCCGGGACATCAATCCCGAGGCGGAACCGGATGATTATGTCGAGGAACCGATGGAATCCATCGCCTTCGGCAGGATTGCCGCCCAGACCGCCAAGCAGGTCATCGTTCAGAAGGTCCGGGAAGCCGAGCGGGCGCAGGTCGTTGAGGAATTCCAGGAGCGTGTCGGGGAGATGGTGAGCGGCCTGGTCAAACGGGTCGATCGGAACGGCGTCTACGTGGATCTCGGTGGCAACGCTGAGGCATTCGTGCCTCGCGAGGACATGATTCCGCGGGAGCCCGTGCGTCCCCAGGACAGGATTAAGGGCCTGCTCCGCGAAGTGCGTTCCGAGCAGCGTGGACCCCAGCTGTTCTTGACCCGTACCTCTCCCCAGTTTCTGATTGAGCTTTTCAAGATCGAGGTTCCCGAGGTCGGCCAGGGCCTGATCCAGATTCTCGGCGCCGCCAGGGATCCCGGGCTGAGGGCAAAGATCGCGGTTCGCAGTCTCGATCAGCGTATCGATCCAGTGGGTGCCTGTGTCGGTATGCGCGGCTCCAGGGTCCAGGCCGTGTCCAACGAGTTGGCCGGAGAACGGGTCGATATCATCCTGTGGGACGACAACCCGGCCCAATTTGTGATCAACGCCATGTCACCCGCTGAGGTGGTCTCCATCGTCGTGGACGAGGAGGACCACAGCATGGATGTGGCCGTCGAGGAGGAAAAACTCTCCCAGGCCATCGGGCGGGGTGGCCAGAACGTTCGCCTTGCCAGCGAGCTCAGCGGCTGGGAACTCAACGTTATGACTGCCGAGGACGCCGAGGAGAAGAGCGAGCGGGAAGCCCGCGAACTCGGCGAGAGCTTCATGAAGCAGCTCGACGTGGACGAAGAGATCGCCCTGATCCTTGTTCAGGAAGGCTTTTCGAGTATCGAAGAGATCGCCTATGTTCCCGAGTCGGAACTGGTAGAAATCGAGGAGTTCGACGAGAACATTGTTACCGAGCTGCGTAACCGTGCACGGGACGTGTTGATTACACAGGCGATCGTCAAGGAAGAGAAGATCGACGAGGCAGAGCCTGCAGAGGATCTGCTGAGTCTGGAGGGGATGACCAAGGAACTGGCCTACATTCTAGCCAGCAAGGGCGTGGTGACACGCGAGGATCTGGCGGAGCAGTCGGTGGACGATCTCGAAGAGATCGAGAGCCTGGAGCCGGAGAAGGCTGCCGAGCTGATCATGGCTGCGCGGGCTCACTGGTTCGAGGAAGCCGAACAGGCAGAGAGCGCCTGAGACCGAGGACGAGAGATTTATGAGTGACGTTACCGTTGCACAGTTCGCAGAGGTACTGAAAGTGCCCGTCGACCGACTGCTCACGCAGTTGGAAGAGGCCGGTATTTCCGTGGGTGGCCCGGACGACAGAATCAGCGACGAGGCCAAACTGGAACTGTTGACCTTCTTGCAGCGCAGCCACGGTCGCAAGGCGGATAATGCCGCTCCCCGCAAGATCACGCTCAAGCGCAAAACGCAGAGTGAACTCCGACAGGCGGCCGGCCAGGGCCGCAGCCGCATGGTGAATGTGGAAGTTCGGCGCAAGCGGACCTACGTCAAGCGTGACGTCCTGGAGGAGCAGGCGCGCCAGCAGCAGGAAGAACTGGATCAGCAACGCCGTGCCGAAGAAGAGGCCAGGCTGGCGGAAGAGCGGCGTGTCCAGGAGGAAGCCGACAAGCGCAAGGCCGAGGAAGACGCGCGCCGCAAGGAACTGGAGTTCGAGGAACAGCGCAAGGCCGAGGAAGAAGCGAGGCTGAAGGCCGAGGAAGAGGCCCGTCGGCTGGCCGAAGCGGAAGCGCAGCGTCAGCAGGAAGAGCAGGCGCGCCGGTCGGCGACGGCTCGGCAGAGGGCCGAGACCCCGCGGGAGAAGGAATCCGTACCGGACCGCAAGCAGAAGGACGCCGGCGCCACGACCCGGTACGGCCGCAAGGAGCTGCACGTAGCGGGTGCCAAGAGCGGTCGCCGACGCAAGCGTACCCCCCAGCGCCGGGCCGTGTCGGTTTCCGTTGAATCCCGCCACGGATTCGAGCGTCCGACGGCACCGGTGGTCCGCGAGGTCGATATTCCCGAGACCATCACGGTGGCGGAACTCGCCCAGCGCATGGCAGTAAAAGCCGGGGAGGTCATCAAGGCCATGATGAGCATGGGTGTGATGGCCACCATCAATCAGGTCATCGACCAGGACACCGCCCAGATCGTCGTAGAGGAAATGGGCCACAAGCCCAAGCTCCTCAAGGAAAACGAGATCGAGAATGTCGTCGTCGATGCGGTCAGGCCCGAGGGGAAGGCCGTTCCCCGCGCTCCGGTCGTGACCATCATGGGACACGTGGATCACGGCAAAACCTCCCTGCTGGATTTTATCCGGCGCAGTCACGTGGCCGAGGGCGAAGCCGGCGGCATCACACAGCATATCGGTGCCTACGTGGTCGAGATCGACAAGGGCAAGATCACTTTCCTCGATACCCCCGGACATGCAGCGTTTACCGCGATGCGGGCCCGTGGGGCCCAGGTTACTGACCTGGTTATCCTGGTGGTGGCTGCCGACGATGGCGTTATGCCGCAGACCGTGGAGGCCGTCCAGCACGCCCGGGCTGCAGGCGTCCCGATCGTGGTGGCAGTCAACAAGATCGACCGCCCGGATGCGGACCCTGATCGGGTCAAGAATGAACTGTCCCAGCACGAGGTGATCCCCGAGGAATGGGGCGGCGACACCATGTTTGTCAACGTGTCTGCCAAAACCGGCGATGGCGTTGACAAACTTCTGGAGGCCGTGCTGCTCCAGGCCGAAGTGCTTGAACTGGAGGCCGTGCCGGAAGGGCCGGCCAGCGGTGTCGTGATCGAGTCGAGCCTCGAACGGGGTCGGGGTGCTGTAGCCACTGTCCTCGTGAAACAGGGCCTGCTCTGTAATGGCGATCCGATCCTGGCGGGACAGGAGTCCGGGCGGGTACGCGCCATGTTTGACGAGAACGGCCAGCCGGTGGAGCAGGCCGGGCCGTCGACGCCGGTGCAGATGCTGGGTCTCTCGGGAACGCCCAACGCGGGCGATGACTTTGTCGTTCTGACCGACGAGCGCAAGGCCCGCGAGGTCGCGGAGCATCGGCAGGACAAGAGCCGCGACGTCAAGCTTGCCCGTCAGCAAGCCGCGCGCCTGGAAGATGTATTTACCCGAATGGGCGAGGGCGCCGCCGACAGCGTGCAGCTGTTGATCAAGGCCGATGTGCAGGGCAGCGCTGAAGCCCTGCGCGATGCCTTGACCAGCCTGTCGGGAGACGATGTGACCGTGAAGGTGATCGGCAGCAATGTGGGCGGCATTACCGAGTCCGACGTCAATCTTGCCGCAGCCTCTGATGCAATCGTTATTGGCTTCAACGTCCGCGCCGACGCGGCGGCCCGGCAGGCGGTCAAGGATACCGGCGTAGATGTGCGTTACTACAGCATCATCTATGAGGCCATAGACGACGTGAAGGCGGCCATCTCCGGCATGCTTTCGCCGGAGATCCGGGAGCAGATTGTCGGGCTCGCGGAAGTTCGCGACGTCTTCCGCTCGCCCAAATTCGGGCAGGTGGCCGGCTGTATGGTCGTGGACGGTTATGTGCGGAGAAACAACCCGATCCGGGTGCTGCGCGACAACGTGGTGATTTTCGAAGGCGAACTCGAGTCCTTGCGGCGTTTCAAGGATGACGTCAACGAGGTACGGGCGGGCACCGAGTGCGGCATCGGCGTCAAGAACTACAACGACGTTAAGGCCGGCGACCAGATCGAATGCTACGAACGAATAGAGGTCGCCCGTACACTGTAAGCGGCGTGCGGCCGGCTCCTCGCGCCACCGAGGGTCACCGATGAGCAAAGAGTTCTCCCGAAACCGACGCATCGCCGAGCAGATGCGGCGAAACCTCAGCGAAATCGTTCGCCGTGAACTCAAGGATCCTCGGCTTCAGTTCCTGACGATCACCCGCGTCGATCTGTCCGGAGATTTGTCGCACGCCAAGGTGTTTTTCAGTTTGCTGCAACCGGATGCGGATCCGGGGCCGGCTGCCGCCGCACTGGACAGGGCCGCGGGCTTTGTCCGTTCTCAGCTGGGCCGCAGCATGCATATCAGGCAGATCCCCGAGCTTCATTTCATCCACGACACGAGCCTTGCCGAGGGCGCGAGAATCACGTCTCTCGTGGAAGAGGCGGTGGAGCAGGACCGGCGCCGCCACACGGACGATGAGTGAAGGCAGGCAGGGCCCTGCCGAAACCGGTCCCGGCGGGGTCGACCTCCGTGAACGCTCTCGGCGGCGGGACGTGAGCGGTATTCTGGTGCTCGACAAGCCCGTTGGCATGACGTCCAACGCGGCCCTGCAAAGGGTGCGGCGTCTTTACCGGGCGCGCAAGGCCGGCCACACGGGAAGCCTGGATCCACTGGCAAGCGGCGTTCTCCCGATCTGCCTTGGAGAGGCCACCAAGATCAGCGGTCTTTTGCTGGAGGCACCCAAGACCTACGAAGTGAGCGCCCGCCTGGGCGCGCGGACCGACACCGGTGATGCGGAGGGGCGGGTAGTGGAGCAGCAGGACTGGTCCAATGTCACGATGGACCGGGTACTTGCTGTCATGGACGCATTCCGCGGCCGGATCGAGCAGGTGCCACCCATGTATTCGGCCCTCAAACAGCAGGGTCGGCGACTGTACGAACTGGCCCGGAAAGGCGAGACGGTGGAGCGGCCGCCGCGCCCGATCATGATCTATAGCCTGGACGCAGTGAGTCTCGACGGACCGGATCTGGGTTTTCGGGTGCGATGTTCCAAAGGAACGTATGTGCGCACGTTGGTCGAGGACCTGGCTGCCGCCCTGGGTACGGTGGCTCACGTCAGTTACCTCCGCCGGGTCGAAGCCGGTTCCCTGGATCAGTCCCGGATGGTGGGCCTGACGGAGTTGGAACGGGTGGCCGAGAAGGGTCTGGACGCCCTGGATTCGCTTTTACAGGCACCGGACGAGGCCCTTCCGGAGGTGCCTGCCGTCCGTCTGGACGCCGATCAGGCAAGAAGAGTGCAATGGGGTCAGCGGATCGAAGGGACCGGAGACGGGGCGGGCACGGTGCGCCTGTACGGCCCCGATGGCATCTTTCTCGGTCTGGGGCAACGCGGTGAGAACGGTGTGCTCGCGCCCCGTCGTCTGTTTCGTACTCCGGGCCCCGAGGCCGGGGCGGGAGATGGAGAATCAGACTCGAGCGAGGTTGTGGCCGACAGTCACGGAGAGGTACAATAATGCGCTTTTGCCAGGGCAAATTAGCATATTTTCCGGGAGGATTTAGATGCCCATGAATAGTGATCGAAAGAAGGAGATTATCGAGGAGTTTCGGAGGGCTGGAACCGACACTGGCTCACCGGAGGTTCAGGTTGCTCTGTTGTCGGCGCGTATCAATGAGCTCACTGCCCATTTCGCCGATCACAAGAAAGACCATCACTCCCGCCGCGGCCTGCTTCGCATGGTCAATCAGCGGCGCAAGCTGCTCGACTATCTGAAGAGCAAAGATCCGGCTCGTTACCAGGACATCATTTCGCGCCTTGGTCTGCGCCGGTAAGCCCGACGTCACGTAACACGCGTCAGGCGAATTCATTCGTATTAACAGGTAGTCAATGTGAAGCCAATCAAGAAAACATTTCAGTACGGTGGCCATACGGTCACCATGGAGACCGGCGAGGTCGCTCGCCAGGCGGATGGCGCCGTCATGGTCAGCATGTCCGACACCGTTGTGCTCGTCACAGCGGTCGGGCGCAAAGAAGCCAATCCTGGCCAGTCGTTCTTCCCCCTGACCGTGAACTATCAGGAGAAGACCTACGCGGCCGGCCGCATACCCGGCGGTTTCTTCAAGCGTGAAGGGCGTCCTTCCGAAAAGGAGACGCTCACCTGCCGTCTGATCGACAGACCGATCCGACCCCTGTTCCCCAAGGGATTCCTGAATGAAGTTCAGGTGGTTGCCACGGTGATATCCGCCAATTCCGACGTGGATCCGGACATTCCGGCGATGCTCGGCACATCGGCCGCGCTGATGATCTCCGGCATTCCCTTCAAGGGTCCCATCGGGGCGGCCAGGGTCGCGTATCGCAACGGTGAGTACATTCTTAATCCCACCAATACGGAACTGGCCGAATCGGATCTGGACCTGGTGGTGGCGGGTACCGAAAACGCCGTTCTGATGGTCGAATCCGAGGCCAAGGTGCTTCCCGAGGACGTCATGCTGGGTGCGGTCATGTATGGCCACGAGCAGATGCAGACAGCCATCCATGTGATCAAGGAGCTGGCCGCCGAAGCCGGCAATCCGCCCTGGCCGTGGGAGCCCAATAACGGTGATCCGGAACTCGCCGAGGCGGTCAGCTCGCGGGTCAAGGAAGCGCTCGGTGAGGCCTACAGGATCACCGAGAAGCAGGCGAGGTACTCACGGATCGACGAGCTCCGTAGCGAGGTCCTTGCCGCACTGGCCGAGGGTGACAATCCTCGGTGGACTGCCGACGAGGTCAGGGCCGCTTTCGGCGCGGCTGAGAGCGAACTTGTTCGCGGTCGGGTCCTGGAAGGTGCGGCACGGATCGATGGCCGTGATCACAGGACTGTCAGGGATATCAACGTGCGTGTGGGACTGCTGCCCCGCACCCACGGTTCTGCCCTGTTCACCCGGGGCGAGACGCAGGCCCTGGTCACGACGACGCTCGGCACCGGGCGGGATGCCCAGATCATCGATGCCCTGGAGGGGGAGCGCAAGGACGCATTCATGCTCCATTACAACTTCCCGCCCTACTGCGTCGGTGAGACAGGTTTCATGGGTTCCCCCAAGCGCCGCGAGATCGGCCACGGCAAGCTGGCTCGCCGCGGCATCCAGGCCGTTCTGCCGGACATGCAGACCTTTCCCTACGTGATCCGCGTGGTTTCTGAAATCACCGAATCGAACGGTTCCAGTTCCATGGCATCGGTCTGTGGAACCAGCCTCAGCCTGATGGATGCGGGCGTACCCATTGCCGCACCGGTGGCTGGTGTGGCCATGGGCCTGGTCAAGGGCGAGGACAGGTACACGGTGCTGACCGACATTCTCGGTGACGAGGATCACCTGGGCGACATGGATTTCAAGGTTGCCGGTACCGATGCGGGGATTACGGCGCTGCAGATGGACATCAAGATCGACGGTATTACCCGGGACATCATGCAGGACGCCCTTGCACAGGCCAGGGAGGCTCGTCTCCACATTCTCGGCGAGATGAACAAGGTCCTGGCCAAGCCCCGGGAGAAGATGTCGGAGTGGGCGCCCACCATCATGACGTTCAAGATCGACCCGGAGAAAATCAGGGATGTTATCGGCAAGGGTGGTGCGGTTATCCGTTCGATTACGGAAGAGACGGGTGCCACCATCGATATCGAGAATGACGGGACCGTGAAGATCGCGTCAGTTGACGGGGAATCTGGCCGCGAGGCCTACCGGCGGATCGAGCTCATCACGGCCGAGGTCGAGGTGGGTCAGATCTACGACGGCACGGTGGCTCGCCTGATGGATTTCGGCGCCTTCGTCACCATTCTGCCGGGCAAGGACGGCCTGGTGCACATCTCCCAGATCTGCGAAGAGCGGGTGGAGCGGGTCAGCGACAAGCTCAAGGAAGGGGACCAGGTGCGGGTCAAAGTCCTGGAGGTTGATCGCCAGGGCCGGATTCGTCTGAGCATGCGAGGCCTTGACGCCGCCTGACAACGCGCTGGAACTTCGCGCTGCAAAAGGGCCCGAACGGGCCCTTTTCTTTTCCGTCAGGCTGCTTTAAACAGCAGGTATAACTACCTGTATGGAATAAAAAAAGCCCCCTCAATGAGGGGGCCGAATCTGGACGCTTAGAGCGACCATATGGAGGAGACGATTCGATGACGCAATGCATCATTGATGCATTGCACAATACTCTTGGGACGCAGGATTGTCAACCCCCGATGACCGGACCGCGGCCTCCGTTGGGGGAGGGCAATGGCCGGATTATTTACGGGAGCGGGGTTTCCGCTTGGGCGGCGGCTCGGGCTTCTCTTCCGTCTCCGACCTGGAGATGGTCTTGAAAATCTCTTCCTGGACCGATTTCCAGCGAGCGTAGTTCTTCTGGGCGATGTCGGTCACCATTCCCACCGGGTCCAGCCCGACCACGCTCTTGACCCGGTCCCGCACGTGCTGCTGCTGATTCATGAACATCTGGATGCTCTGGTCCAGGTAGCTGCCCACGAATCCCTGCATGGCCCCGCCGTATGACCGGATGACGTGAGAGAGGAAGTCGCGACTCATGATCGGTTCACCGCTCTGTTCCTGCTCGCTGATGACCTGGAGAAGAATATTGCGGGTGATGTCCTCGCCGGATTTCTTGTCGATAACGACGAAGTTGGTTTTGTCGAGAACGAGTCGCCGGACATCAGCCAGGGTGATGTAACGACTCTCTTCGGTATCGTACAGCCGGCGATTCGGGTACTTCTTTATCGTTCTGGTATCGCTCATGTCGCGTCAGTCCCCGTCTTTGTTGGGTCCATGATGGGTGCGCCCCCGCGGCGTCGGTAGGACAGAAATGCTGCAGTGATGCTCCGCAGCATCGTCGGGATAAGATAGTACATTATTGGTCCTGAGAGAAACCCTGCATTTTTGCCTGTCCGGGGTGTGCCGTCGCCGGCGACCTCCGACTGGCCCAGTGGGTGATACCCCAAGCGACGACGTCCTTCGCTGCGGCATGCCGCATCTCATTGGGCGGTGTCAGTCCGAGAAACGCCAGAGCTTCGCAGAGCGTATGGGCTGCGGAATCCAGGGACAGCGCCTGTGCGCCGGTCTGCTTGCTGAGCTTCTGGCCTTCGCTATTCGTGACCACCGGTAAATGCATGTAGGCAGGGTTCGGAAAGCCAAGTGTCCGCTGCAGGAAAATCTGGCCCGGCGTGGAATCGAGGAGATCCTGACCTCTGACGACCTCTGTAATGCCCTGTGCCGCATCATCGACGACAACCGCCAGTTGATAGGCGAACAGTCCGTCCCGCCGCTTCAGTGCGAAATCACCGCACTGCTGTGCGAGGTTCATGGCATACACACCGACTTCCAGGTCTTGCACTTCCAGTCGGGAGTCTGGCACGCGCAGGCGGAAAGCCGGCCGTCGATCCGACCTCAGCGGCCTGTCGCGACACAGACCCGGATAAACGGTGCTGGCAGACCCGATTCGCGCCCTGTTGTATGCCCGAATTTCGTTGCGGGTGCAGGAGCAGGGATAGGCCGCACCCTGGGCGATCAGTGTCTCGAGCGCCGCCGCGTAACGGTCGGTCCGACGGCTCTGGTACGTGACTTCGCCGTCCCACTCGAGCCCGAAAGCGGCCAACGTGTTGAGAATGTCACTGGCTGCGCCAGGCACCTCCCGCGGGGGATCGATATCCTCGATACGGACATACCAATGACCGCCGGAAGAGCGGGCTCGCAGATAGCTCCCCAGGGCAGCAACCAGGGAGCCGAAATGCAGTGGACCGGTGGGGGACGGGGCGAATCGCCCCCGATAGGTGACCTGCGGCGTACTCACCGGGTCTCGGTCTGCGTGGCGCGCCCGGACAATCGGCCGGGAGGGCGGATCTCGCTCAGCGATCGTCCCAGTCGCGGTATTGCTTCTCGGCAAGCTCCCTGCGTTCCTGGGCCTCGACCGACAGCGTCGCGACCGGTCGGGCTTCAAGACGCTTGAGACCGATTTCCTCGCCGGTTTCCGCGCAATAGCCGTAGCTGCCGTCTTCAATTCGTGCGAGAGCTGAATCGATTTTCCGAAGGAGTTTCCTCTCCCGATCACGTGTGCGCAGCTCCAGGCTGAATTCAGATTCCTGGGTGGCGCGGTCATTCGGATCCGGGAAGTTGGCGGCCTCGTCCTTCATATGACCCACGGTACGGTCAACTTCCTCCATCAGCTCCCGCTTCCATGCGAGCAGGATCTGCCGGAAGTGCTCCAGCATGTCGTCGCTCATGTAATCTTCGCCCCGACGCTGGTGGTAGGGTGCAAAGCCGTGCAGCGGGCCGTGAGCGCCGAAACGCTTCTCCCGCGGAGCCCCGGCTTTCTTGCGGGTCGCGGCTTTCTTGCGGGTCGCGGGTTTCTTGCGGCTGATGATCTTTTTGGGCGCGCTTTTCTTCTTGGCGGGGGCCTTTTTCTTGCTTACCGGCTTTTTCTTTGCGACCACCTTCTTTTTAGCACCAGCTTTCTTTGCCGCCACCTTTTTCTTGGTCGCAGGCTTTGTCGCCTTCGCGGTCGTCTTCTTCCGGACGGGCGATTTTTTCTTGGATGCGGTCTTCTTTTTGGAGGCGACTTTCTTTTTCACCGACGACTTCTTTCTTGCGGGCGGTTTCTTTTTCGTCGCAACCTTTTTTCTCGCAGCGGGCTTCTTTTTCGCCGCCGCTTTTTTCTTCGCCGCCTTGGGTCGCGTCGATTTAGCCTGCGCGCGTGCTTTTGTCCTGCTGGCGGAGGTCACGGCCTTCTTTTTGGCAGTGACCTTCTTTTTGGAAACTTTCTTTCTGGCTGGCATCAATTATCTCCGAGCCAATATGCTCTGGTGATTCAGGGGCGGACCCGTCGCTGAAGATTCAGATTGGGTTGCAGGCCGGGCCCGTCAGTCGCTAAACCGGGCTTTTTATCTAGTTTTCGCCTCAGAGTCCAGTCCCTCTTACTGAACTTCGCCAATTCGGGCGTCTCCCGGGAGCAACACTGGATCGGCGGGAGTCCAATTTTCAGCTCGATGCTCGGCGACCACGGACGTATAGATGCCGCCGCGCACATTGAAGTCGGCAGTCAGGCGCATGAACCGGGGCGAGATGGCGGCCACTATCTCGTCCAGGATCTGGTTCGTCACTGCCTCGTGGAAGGCGCCCTGATCCCTGAATGACCACATGTACAGCTTTAGAGATTTGAGCTCGACACAGAGCCGGTCGGGCACGTATTCGATCAGGAGGCGGGCGAAATCCGGCTGCCCGGTCTTCGGACACAGGCAGGTGAACTCGGGCACGTCGATGCGGATGGTGTAATCGCGTTCCGGGCTCCTGTTCTCGAAGGTTTCGAGGTCTTTGGAGGGACCGGGGCGAGGATCGGGGATTTCGGCTTCCGTCATAGCGGCATTAACTCCATGCAGGCCAGTCCGCCCGGTGTTAAAAAGGGCGGATTAATTTACACTACAGCGTTTTTCGGGGCCATTCGGCCTGTATTCCGGATAATTATGCGTCTGAGCAAGATCAAGCTGGCGGGCTTCAAGTCCTTTGTTGACCCGACAACGCTGCAGTTTCCCAGCAGCCTGATGGGGGTCGTGGGCCCTAACGGCTGCGGAAAGTCCAACATTATCGATGCCGTTCGCTGGGTGATGGGCGAGTCGTCCGCCAAGACACTGCGGGGCGATTCCATGGCCGACGTCATTTTCAATGGCTCCAGCGCCCGAAAACCGGTCGGCGCGGCCACGGTGGAGCTGATTTTCGATAATTCCGACGGAAAGATCGGCGGCCAGTACGCCGGCTACAATGAGATCTCCGTCAAGCGCGTCTGCTCCCGGGATGGCACCTCCAACTACTACCTGAACAACACGCGGTGCCGGCGGAAGGATATCACCAGCATTTTTCTGGGCACGGGCCTCGGGCCGCGCAGCTACTCGATTATCGAGCAGGGCATGATTTCGCGCCTGATCGAGGCCAAGCCCGAGGAAATGCGGACCTATCTGGAAGAGGCGGCGGGAATTTCCAAGTACAAGGAGCGACGCCGGGAAACCGAGAATCGGATCCGCCACACCAAAGATAATCTGAGTCGGCTGAACGACCTGCGGGACGAGATCGAGAAGCAGATCCGTCACCTGGAGCGCCAGGCCCGGACCGCCGAGCGATACAAGAAACAGAAGGAAAAAGAGCGCAGGCTCCGGGCTGAGCTGCTCGCTCTGAGGCTGGGGGATCTGCAGGCTCAGGAGGGAGAGCAGGCCAGCCTGGTCAGCGAGAGAGAAACCCAGCTTCAGGCGGCCATCGCCAGGCTGCGCGAAATCGAGGCCGATATCGAGAAAGCCCGCGAAGCCCACGCCGCGGACAGCGACGCTTTGAACGACATCCAGGGGCGGTACTACCGGGTGGGTGCGGAAATCGCACGCCTGGAACAATCCATCCAGCATGCGTTGGAGATGCGCCGCAGACAGGAGGCGGACCTGGGCCAAGTCGTCGCCGTGATCGAGGATCTGCGTCGGCACATCGATCGAGACGAGGCCCAGATCAAGGACCTGAGCCAGTCGCTGGGGGAGCTGGGCCCCGGGCTGCAATCCGCCCGCGCGGCGGAGAGCGCCTCCGCCGAGGCCTTGCGTTCTGCCGAGAAAGACATGCAGAACTGGCAGTCCCGGTGGGAGCTGTTCAATGAAGAGTCCGGTGAGACGAGCCGGATTGCCGATGTCGAGAAAGCGCGGATCGAGCAGATCGAGGCGCAGATGCATCGCCTGCTCGAACGGCGCGAGCGGCGGTCATCGGAGATTGCCCGGCTGTCCGGCCTCCTGGAGGGTGGCGAGATCGCCCAGCTCGAGGCCGAGGAACGCGAGAGCAACAAGCAGGCGATCGATCTGGAATCAGACCTGGAGGAGGCCCGAGAAGAGATCGAGAGCCTTCGCAAGGGCGAAAAGGATGGGATAGCGGCCCTCGACGGGACCCGTGGCGACCTGCAGAAAGTTGTCGGCGAGCTCGCCTCCCTGGAGGCCCTCCAGGAGGCCGCCCTGGGGCGTAAGGATGGAGCCGTCATGGACTGGCTGGAGGGCCGGGGCCTTGGCGATCGACCCCGACTGGCGGAGCGCCTGGTGGTCGAGGACGGCTGGGAGGACGCCGCCGAAACCGTCCTGGGGGGTTACCTGGAAGCGGTCTGTGTCGATGGCCTGGAGGACGTGGCGACGGCGCTCGATGAACTGACTCATGGCACCGTCAGTTTCCTCGAGGCTGCGGTTGCGGAGGGACCGACCGGCGGCGAGGGGAGCCGCATGCTGGACAAGGTGAGCGGTCCCCCGGGAACCGAACGGCTGCTGGCGGGCATTCGCGTGGCCGATTCACTTGCAGATGCCCTGGCCGCTCGGAGTTCCCTGGGTCCCGGGGAATCCATCGTGACTCGTGAAGGCGTCTGGATCGGCACGGGCTGGCTGCGATTCCATCGGGCCAGCGATGCCGAGGGCGGCCTGATTCAGCGGGAACAGGAAATCCGGGAGCACCGACAGCGTCTGGCAGACCTGCAGAGCGCCGTGGAGTCTCTCGAGCAGGGGCACGCGGAAATTACGGAGAATCTGCGAGCCCTGGAGCGGCGCAGGGACAGCATCCAGGGACAGATCAACGAAGCGCATCGTCGTCACGGCGACGTCCACGGCAGACTATCTACGGCCAGGGCGCGACAGGAGCAGACGCGATCCCAGATTACCCAGTTCAGGGCCGAGGCCGCCGAGATCGATGCCCATCTCGAGGAAGCAGAGGAAGAGCTGCGGACGTCGAGGCGGGCGTTGGAGACATCTGTCGGTCAGATGTCGGTTTTCGAGGCGCGTCGACAGGAACTGCAGAACCAGCGAGCCACGCTGACGACCTCTCTTGAGGCCGCTAGGGAACGGGCCGCGGCGGACAGGAATGCGGCGCACGAGATCGCGATCAAGGTGGAATCCAGGAAATCGACTCGCGATTCCGCGACGGTCGCCCTGGACCGGCTGAGAGCTCAGCTCGAACAGTCGGTCAGACGACATGACGAACTCAAAAGTCAGTTGCAGGAGGGCCGGGAACCACAAGAAGCGCAGCAGCGGGAGCTGGACTCTCTGCTCGAGCAGCAGGTCGGGGTCGAGGCGGAGCTCTCGGCCGCCCGGGACAAGGTTCAGGAAGTCGAGAATCGACTTCGTGCCATGCAGGAGAAACGACAGTCCAGGGAGAGGGAAGGGGAGGATGTTCGCGCCAGTCTTGACGAGTTGCGCCTCGCGGCCCGGGAGATTCAGGTTCGCCGACAGACGATCGCGGAGCAATTTGCCGAAACCGGATTCGATCTCGAGGTTCTGCGAACCGAAATTGATGAGGAAGCGTCAATTCCTCTGTGGGAGGAATCCCTGGAGAAACTGGCCGCCCGTATACAGCGGCTTGGCCCGATCAATCTGGCCTCCATCGACGAACTGAAGGAGCAGACCGAGCGCAAAGAGTACCTTGATTCCCAGTTCGAGGATCTGACGGAGGCACTGAACACCCTGGAGAACGCTATTCGGCGGATTGACCGGGAAACCCGAACGCGTTTCAAAGAGACTTTCGATCGAGTGAACGCCGGCATGAAGGACATTTTTCCGCGGCTCTTTGGCGGTGGTCACGCCTATCTCGAGCTGACCGGGGAGGATCTCCTGGACTCGGGAGTGACCGTGATGGCACGCCCTCCGGGGAAGAGAATCAGTACGATTCATCTCCTGTCCGGCGGTGAGAAGGCGCTAACGGCGGTGGCCCTGGTTTTCGCCATATTCCATCTGAACCCGGCCCCGTTCTGCATGCTGGACGAGGTGGACGCGCCATTGGACGATGCCAATGTGGGGCGTTTCTGCGATATTGTCAGGGATATGTCTGACAGGGTGCAGTTCATAGTGATCACACACAACAAAGTCACGATGGAAATGACCCATCAACTCGCCGGTGTGACAATGCACGAGCCCGGTGTCTCCCGCCTGGTCGCAGTCGATCTGGACGAGGCGGTGCAGATGGCGGCTATGTGAGCGGAGACTCCATGTCAGAGCTGCGCTGGATTATCGGCCTGATCGGACTGGGCGTGATAGCGGCCCTTTACTTGTGGGGCCGCCGTCTCGCCAGTACCCGGAAGGCGCGCGGGGATGATGGCCGCGTGGAACCCCGCCTCGATGGCGGTGCGCCACGGAATTCGGGCATCAGCGAGCGGTTGACCACACCGACTGACCGCCGCTGGGTGGAATTCCCTGAAACCGAGGTCCGTCGGGAGCCTTCCGGGAAAGGCGTCGGGACCTCATCCGTGTCCGCTGGGAGAAAGGCGCCCGAAGCCGGCGATGCGACCCCACAAAAGATCGTCGTGTTGCACGTCCGCGCGGCCGGCGGCCGTGATTTTACCGGCCAGGAACTCCTGGACGCCCTGACAGGCGAGGGACTGGAATACGGTCAGTACGGCGCCTTCCACCAGCTCGATGGCAAGGGCCGATCGATTTTCGCCATCGCGAACATGATGGAGCCCGGAAGCTTTCCGAAGGATGACATGGCGTCATTTTCCACCGTAGGAATCACCGCCTTCATGGTTCTTCCAGGCCCGGCCGGGGTGGACGGGCTTGCAAGAATGGTCGCCTGCTGCCGGCGACTGGCGAGCATCCTCGGTGGAGAGGTTCTGGATGAAAGCCGCTCGACGCTGACGAACCAGCGCGCTACCCACATGAAGGAAGAGATCATCGAGTTTCTCCGTCAGGCCCGTCTCGACCCATCGGGAATCGGCCCTGGAATGGCCTGACAGCAGTGGCGACCGACAAGAACGCCAAGCGTCGGGTTGCCGAGCTGCGCGAACAACTGAACTTCCACAACTACCGTTACTACGTGCTCGACGATCCGCTGATACCGGATTCGGAGTATGACCGGCTCCTGAGGGAGCTGCAGAAGCTGGAAGACGCGCACCCCGATCTGGTTACCCCTGACTCACCGACACAGCGGGTCGGGTACGCACCTGTGGCCGGATTCGTGGAGGTCGAGCATCTGGAGCCGATGCTGTCACTGGACAACGCCTTTTCGGAGGAAGAGCTGGCTGACTTCGATCGCCGTGTCAGGGAGCGTCTGGGAGCTGACAAACCGATCGAGTACGCGGCAGAACCGAAGCTGGATGGGGCAGCCGTCAGTCTCCTCTACGAAGACGGGATCCTGGTTCGGGGCGCAACGCGGGGAGATGGCGCTAAAGGGGAGGATATCACCCACAATGTGCGCACAATTCAGTCGATTCCCTTGCGCCTTCAAGGCGATCGACCTCCAAAATTGATCGAAATTCGAGGTGAGGTCTTCATGTCTCTCGAGGGGTTCGCGCAGCTTAACGAGGAAGCGAGGCGCGAGGGCAGCAAGACGTTCGTCAACCCGCGGAATGCTGCCGCGGGTAGCCTGCGCCAGCTTGATCCCAGGCTGACGGCGAAGCGGCCCCTCGAGTTCTATGCTTACGGGATCGGTGGTCGGCAGGGCGTGGAAATTCCAGACCGGCACAGTGCGGTGATGGACATGCTGCGTGAACTGGGTGTCCGTGCTTCACCGATCAATGATGTAGTGACTGGCGTCAAGGGCTGCCAGGCGTTTTTCGAAAAAGTGCGTGCAGCGCGGGAGTCCATGCCCTATGAAATCGACGGCGTGGTTTTCAAGGTCGACCGGCTTGATTATCAGTCGGACCTGGGATTCGTTTCGCGTGCGCCGCGCTGGGCCGTGGCATACAAATTCCCCGCTCACGAGGAAATGACGGTGCTCAAGGGCATTGAGTTTCAGGTCGGACGAACCGGTGCACTTACCCCGGTTGCGCGCCTGGAGCCGGTGTTCGTTTCCGGCGTCACGGTGAGTAACGCGACGCTGCATAACATGGACGAAGTGCACCGCAAGGATGTGCGGCCCGGTGACACAGTGGTGATACGACGCGCCGGAGACGTTATACCGGAAGTTGTCAGCGTGGTTCTTGACCGACGACCGAAAGGCGCCAAAACTGTGAAGCTTCCGGCCAGGTGCCCGATATGCGGATCCGACGTCATTCGTGCAGAGGGGGAGGCGGTCGCGAGGTGTTCCGGTGGACTTTTCTGTCCTGCGCAACGCAAAGAGGCGTTGCGCCACTTCGCGTCACGTAGAGCAATGGACATCGAGGGGCTCGGCACCAAGCTGATCGATCAGCTCGTCGACGGCGGGCTAACAAGCACCCCGGCCGATCTTTATAGTCTCGATGAGGCCCAGCTGGCTGATCTGGAGCGTATGGGGGCCAAGTCTGCCAAAAAGCTGGTTGAGTCGATTGCCACGAGCCGAGACACTACTCTGCCGCGATTTCTGTATGCGCTTGGAATTCGTGAAGTGGGCGAGGTTACAGCGCGATCTCTTGCGCAGCACTTTGGGGACCTGGATCCGCTGAGAAAAGCAGGCATCGAGGAGCTAAAGTCTGTCCCGGACGTTGGGCCGGTCGTTGCAGCCCACGTGGATGCCTTTTTCAAACAGTCCCACAACGTGGAGGTCATTGATGCGCTGGTCGAGGCCGGCATTCACTGGCCGCAGGTGACCAAGAAAGGAACCGATACAGGCGTTCTGGCAGGCAAGAAGTTTGTGCTCACTGGTACACTCGCCGACATGACCCGCGATGAGGCGAAGAAGCTGATAGAAGATCATGGCGGCAAGGTGACGGGGAGTGTCTCCGCAAAAACCGACTACGTAATATGCGGTAAAGACGCAGGATCCAAGCTGACCAAGGCCAAGGAACTTGGGGTCACAGTCCTGGATGAAGGGGAGTTCTCTGCCCTAATTCGGCGCGCTCAGCAGGAATGAAGAGAAACAAATATGCGTGACAAGAGCATCAGATCAGTGGTGCTTAACGCGTGCCGGGAGTTTATGAAACCACTGGCTCGCCTTATGGTGCGTTGTGGTGTCAGCTACAAGGAGTTTGCCCAGGTAGCTAAAGAAGTATTTGTTGATGTCGTTAGCGTGGATTATGGAATCCGTGGGCGCCAGACCAACATATCCAGAGTTGCAGTACTGACTGGACTAACCCGAAAAGAGGTAAGTCGCATAAGACGGTCGCGAAAAAATTCCACCGAAGTATTAGCACCGCCAAGGTGTCGTCCAGAGCAAGTTTTAGAAGCCTGGCACAGGCTGGACGATTACATAGATTCCAAGGGAGCTACATTGGCCATTCCCGCAGAAGGCGACACCCCATCTTTTTCCATGCTCGTTAGAAGCGTTGGTGGCGACATTCCCTATGGCGCTATGTTGAAGGAACTAGTAAGGGCAGGGTCAGTAGAGGAATGTGCGAACTACACATATCGGGCAATTTCCAAAACGTTCATGCCAGATGTAACAGATCCCGAATCAATTCTGATTGCGGGCGAGGCTATCCATGATCTAGCTGAAACTATTTCTTCAAATCTATTTCAGACCAATAGGGACGAAAAGATGCTGGAGAGAAGAGTTTACAGTGATCAACTGGGGCCACAGGAGGCGAAGAGATTTAGAAAAGTGGCGGAAGAAAGGGCAAAGGAACTGTTGGAGGAATTGGACGATCTAATTGCAGCCAACGAGACTTGGGCTCCAGACGGCAGATCACGGAAGAAGCAGGTAAGAGTAGGACTAGGTATTTACCTTTTCGAGGATCAAATCGATAAGTGAAAAAGAAGGGCGACCGTATTGGTCGCCCTTTGGCTGATTCAACGCACCGGAATCTACTGATGTTAGTTGGCTAGTATCTTTCCGTTGGGATTCGGCTGCACACCATTTACGAAAACATAATCTCCGACTTCGAGGGCAGAGATAGCCGTAGATGCGTTAACGTCAACAAGCACCCCCCCGACGATTATTGTTCCCGTAGAAGAATCTATTTCGGTAATGGTGCCTGCGAGCGTCACATTGCTAGCGCCCGGCGCATACGTCTCAGATATGGTCTGAATTGTAGCTGCAAAGATCCCATCGTCATAAGTCAAGCCGGCAATCGCCACATAGTCTCCAACATGAAGGTCCTGAAGGCGAACGCCTGGTAGTTCGGTACTGCCGAGGACGAACACCTCCTGACCAAGTACTGTCATCGATTCACGTAAGGGATCTATGCTCTCGATTGAGCCCTGTAGTACCGTTTGGAACACAGCGTCAATGATGGCGTTCTTGCCGGAACCGTCAATGGCGTTCTTGCCGGAACCGTCGATGGCGTTCTTGCCGGAACCGTCGATGGCGTTCTTGCC
>Ga0209536_100005406_pt1 | contig 19855 bp, 19 predicted proteins | sample DeeMarSeWOR28_12_FD_187461 | JGI IMG/M metagenome (GOLD analysis project Ga0209536, IMG submission 187461) | Marine sediment microbial communities from White Oak River estuary, North Carolina - WOR-2-8_12 (SPAdes) (version 2) | ecosystem: Environmental > Aquatic > Marine > Intertidal zone >...
AAAGCTGCCACATCAAATCCCTTGGCCTTATCCGTATCCCCCGGATTGTAGGCACTACCCTTGTATTCCACTTGCTCTTTTAATTTAAAGCTGGGAGCTGCACCTCCAAGCGCAAAGACCGGCTCCAGTTTCACTTTAAGGTACAAGGGTACACTGAGGGTATGGAGCTTTCTTTCCGTATTTCCGGAATATTTGAGTCCGTTCTGGAAATATTCCAGACCTGTGCCAAAATGGAGGATCGGTGCGATCTTGTTATCGTGGAAGATCCCCACATAAAAGCTGTTCAGGCTGTTGACCGAGTCTGGTTTACTCCCATCCGCCACCATGGTAGCTGAATGGAATCCACCTCTGATTCCACCTATTTTTTTGGTACCTTTATCCCGGGCTGGGACAGTGAAGGAACCGATCAGAAGGATTGTCAATAAAAATAATAGTTCTTTTTTCATTATTATCTGGATTTCCTCTTATCCAAACTTTTATGAGATCAGTATGAGAAAAATGTATTTAATCCGATCTAATCGGCCTTAACAAATTTCGCCTGTCCCAGCCTGAACCTGGCTGTGAATCCCCAGTTGCTGGATTTCCACTTAAAACTCTCAGTCACAGCAAAACCGGGTCTCCAGTCAAAACCAATGGTTAAAGGGAATTCAAAAGAATATTCAACTCCGAAATCACCCGCAATATGAAAGGCGAAATCATTCTCAAAGAAAAATTCAGGTCCAACGCCGGGATAAAATTTCAATCCGGTGGGACCGTTGGACAGGGCAAACATCCAGTCAAAATACCCTCCTACCCCAAATCGCTTGGAGATGTACACAGCAGGATGTAATCGCGGTGAAAGACCGACAGGAATGGTAGCATCGATGGCGAAAGCAACATCCCCAAAACGAGCCCCTATCTCCCAATTCGCCTGGGCCTTAATTTCTGTCCCCGTTATTATGAATCCAATGAAAATGAAGATAATAATAAGTGAATTGCGTAACTTTTTCATTTGTTTTTTCTTTTTTGAGTTTGATTGTATTTTTTATTAAAATGATTCTAATCCATATTTTTGGGGGGCAATCTGATTTTTACATTTGACAATAGTTCTTCTTCAAGCTCCTGTAAAGCCTTCTTAAATTCTTTCAGATTTTCATTCTTCTTTTGATCAGCAGATTCTATTTTCCGTATCGAATTCAGGCATAACACATAATCCTCACAGATCTCCTGGAAATTCTCACATTCATTAAACTGTTTTGTTATCTGGACAGACAGATCCGGAAATTCTTCAATGACTACCGATAAAACAGCATTCCTTCCCACCGCTTAATTGTTGACTTACATTCTTAATTAAATTGATCCATAAGTGAATATAGGCAGGTGATCATTAAAAAGTAAGTTATATACCGTGATTCACGGTGAAAAATCAACCCCCTCCATTCAGGATTGGGACCACCTGAACAGCAACGTTGCGGCTTTGGGTATGACTAGGTAAGAAATCGGGTTGAATCCCTAGGATAGTATTTTCCAAAGATCCACATCCTGATGGATGTGTCCATTTAAAACTTAACTGATGGCACAAGCAGTACCCTCATGATGAGGATAACTCACGCCTTATGGATTATCCACCCATTGCCCCACAGTGGAAGGACGTATCAGATAAGCATGGAAGAAGTACCATATCATTCAGGATATGGACAAAATAGACAGAAGAATCAGGTTTTTTTCCCTGAGGATGTAGGATACTGGGATACCTAACTAATACCCTGACATAATTATTCCAGATTACACAAATCCTCCAGGATGTGCCTATTGAATAAATAAAATTATATTTTGTATCAATTCAGGTATTTTGATATCTTGTGTTTAACTTTTTTATTTTAATATTTTGGGCACTTTATCGGAAAAAGAAATCCTGGCTCAAGTAAAAAGGATCTGTAATAACCCCGAATTCAAATCAAAATCGCTTCTCTGTCGATTTCTGAGATTTGTTGTTAATGAAACGCTGGTTGGACACGGCGACCAGCTTAAGGGATATATCATAGGGGTAGAGGTACTCGGGAAGGACACGGATTTTGATCCGGAACACGATTCCCTGGTGAGAATACATGCCGGCCGGCTCAGGCGGTTGTTGAAAATGTATTACCTGGAAGACGGGAAGGATGATCCTGTTGTGATCGAAATTCCAAAAGGCGGCTATCAACCGCAATTTAAACTTCGGAATCCGGAGGGATTGACAAATAAAACCACCATGGCAGAGGCATCCGGGGAAAAATCCAGCCCGCGCATTGAACCCTCCGTGGCTGTGATCCCCTTTAAAAATCTGACGGGAGACCCGGAAAAGGATTATTTCGCTCACGGATTTTCTGAAGAAATATCAATCGAACTCACCAAATACGAAAATCTTAGGATTATTAACTGCTGGCACAGACCGGATCCTAAATTTGAAAACGATAGGGATTTGATTGGCCGGTATGGCGCCCGTTTTTTAATCGATGGAAGTGTGCAACTAAATGGTGAACGTATTAAAGTGCTTGTCAAATTAATTGATGCATCGACAGGCATGCAGATCTGGGCAGAAAGATATAACCGGGATCTCTCATTGGAAAACCTGATCGACATTGAAGAGGATATTTCTGAGGAGATTGCCAAGATCCTGGGCAGTGAAATAGGTATCGTTTTTCGTCAATTAGCCGAAGAAGCAATCCGGCTTAAACCCGGTCGGCTGGATGTTTTCAACGCCATGCTGCATTTTTATTATTTTGAAGCCCATCAGTCTCAAGAGCTGGCCGTTAAATCTTGTTATATCCTGGAACAAGCACTCAAAAAAGATCCCGATTCCGGTGAAATAAATGCCATGCTGGCTGCGATATATGGTAATGCGTACGCTTTAGATCTCCCTAATAATGCCGGGACTCATGAAAAAATGTCCGATCTGGCAGAAAAAGCAATGGCTATGGATCCTGATAACCAGTTCATACGAATTATCCATGTATTCAAGTGTTTCCTGCAAAATGATTGGAATTGTTTTTTTAACGAAGTTAATCAATGCCTGGCAATGAATATATACTCTCCTATGAGACTGGGAATTCTGGGATTTTATCTCGCCTTATCTGGTGAATGGGATCAGGGGAAGACGATCCTTAATAAAGCGATGAATAAGAACATCGGATATCCTCTTTATTTGTATGGCGCTACTTCTTTATACCACTACCGTAAAGCTGAATTTATTAAAGCCCTTGAAGAGGCAAATAAATACGACATCCCGGGTTTATTCTGGGGCCCTATGCTTCGAGCGGCATGTTTAGGACAATTGAATCGAAAGAAGGAAGCCAAGAGGCAAATTATAAATCTTAAACAGCTAAAACCGGATTTTGAAGATAAAGCTCCGTATTTAATAAGTCGATTTGTTAAAGAGGATGACCTGGTGGAGAATGTGTTGGAAGGATTGAGAAAAGCAGGAGTGAAAATTTCAATAAATCCTGCCGCTTTTTAAATTTATTCCATCGTTGCCAATCTCCGTGCAGGCATAGGTGGTTGGGGAATTTTTTGTATCAACTCGACACGAGACATCTTCCGAAAAATTTGTAATCAACAATTTCTTTAAATAAAAAAAACCTGGTCTCCCAGGTTCTTATTGAGGTTGATTATTCTCCGATTTCATTAAGTCCAGCATCGGGCAGATGATGGCGAACATTAGCGCAAACTGGAAAGCCGTCCCCCAGCTGCATGCGCCTGCTCCATCGGTAAAAAAATTCCAGCAATAGGAAACAATAGCTGCAATGACAAAGGTGATAATAAATATCACTGAAAATTCGATAAAAAATGCTTTTGTTTTCATCTTCTATCCCGTTAAGGTTCCTACTCTTATAACAAAATTCAATCTAAAAAAATTTTAAAAATTACCAAATATTTGAGGTGTAATTTTACATATATTATAAAATATACTCGAAAAGACAGGTAAATATTAATTTAATTATAGATCAGGATGTTTTTTTCATAACGTAAAAGGCATATCCGAAATGATCATTAAATTGGTCATAAATCTGAATTTCTCTTTCGATGTACCGAATAAGTTCCATCAACCGTATGTTTGAGGCATGGTCTTTTTTCAACCGGAAAAGTCGTTTTTCAAGTGGCAAATAATACTGATCCCACCAGGCTTCGTTGGGCAGTAAAAAATCCCTTATCAACCGAAATCCCGAACGACCAATCATTTCCTTAAGCACCCCATTCGATTGCATGGCAGGATATTCATTTTTCCAGAATTCGACGGCCTCACGTGGTGGTTGATCACTGGTCCAGATCAATTCCGTCACCACCAGGTAACCTCCTGGCTTCAGGAATTTTCGCCATTCCTTCAATCCTTTTTCAAATCCGATGATATATATGCTTCCTTCTGACCAGATCAGATCGAATTCCGCTTCAGAAAAAGGAAGATTGTGCATATCACCTTTAATGGTAGTTATTTTTTTATCCAACCTTTCTTCCGCAGCCCGTCTGGTAAGATCACGCAGATAGGGTTCATGATTATCCAAAGCAAGGACCGCGCAAGGAGCTAACCTCGCAAGCTCAAGGGTTTGCATGCCGGTACCACATCCAATATCAAGTATATGCGCGGATTCCGGGAAAACGGGTAAGGTATAAAATGCTTTCCGGGTGGATAAATTATCTCCGGGACCTAGTCTGGGCAATCCATTAAAAATTAAATAAAATAGCTCTTCCATAAAATGGTGTTTGTTACCTTATTAAATTATCCCTTCGTGTAAATTATAGCTGTCCAACTGCATTCTTTTCCTGTCCACCGGACACTGGTAACCATACCCCTTATTTTTTCAGACACCAAGGCCCGCCAGCAGATAGGTGTCTTCATGCCATGGTCTTAACCGTACCTGGAAAATACCGGCATGGCTTTTAGTGGTTATGAATTCACTAAGCGAGAAAAAAATACAAGGATACATATTGTATTGATATTCAATGAATTATATTTTATAAATTAGTATATTTAATTCACACTACAGGTTAATTTAATAAATTTATGAGGGTTTATATAGGTTGTTCTGGATTTTATTATAAGGATTGGAAGAATGAATTCTATCCAGTAAGTTTAGCCAAAACGGATTGGATATCCTATTATGCCGAAAAATTTAATGCCGTTGAAATTAACAGTAGTTTTTACAGGATCCCTGCTGCGAAGGATTTAAAAAGCTGGATGGTCAAAACACCTGAGGATTTCAGATTTGTTTTTAAAGGATATCAATTCATCACGCATCGGAAAAAATTAAATGTGGACCAGAACCTGATCAGGTCCCTGCACGATTTTTATGATAGTCTTTCCACGATTGAGTCCAAAACGGCAGGAATTTTATGGCAATTTCCTTCCAATTTCCCTTTCGATTTTAGACGGATTGAAAAATTTTCCAGACATCTTAAAATGGAAATACCCAACTTTTTCGAATTCAGGAAATCCGAATGGTTTTCAAAGGAGGTGATGGCCCTATTGAATGACCTTGGATTGGGATTCTGCACGGTTTCGGCACCTGGATTGGATTGCCATGAAATTTATGCACCGAACCGGTGGACGTATTTAAGATTACATGGAAAATACAGGTGGTATGATTATCTCTATACTGAGAAGGAATTAAAGGAATTTAAGGCCAAAATTCAGGAGGTGAATCCAAATCAGGCTTTTGTATTTTTCAATAACGACATAGGAGCCAATGCACCCCGGAATGCCCGGCAATTGAGTGAATTATTTTCGCTGAAATAGTTCCTGGTAATTGCTATTCAATTCAATTCGGGACTTTTTTTCAGGTAGACAGCAATTCATCTCGTTTCATGTTTCTGTATCGGATAATATTTTTCGCCATCCCTTTAAAAATAAATATATGAAACGGCAATAATATATACCAATAGAGCCTGCCAATAATCCCACGGGGCCTGAAAGTTGCCCTCTGAATTAAAAAATCTTTATCCTCTTTTTTCTTGATCCTGAATTCGAGCCAGGCCTCTCCAGGCAATTTCATTTCGGCAAAAAGTAAAAGGCGGCCCTTGCTTTTATCTGCTAAGATCACCCGCCAGAAATCCAACGAATCTCCAGCCCGTAAATCGGAAGGACTGCGCCTTCCACGTCTTAATCCGACACCGCCGACTAATTGGTCAAGGAATCCACGAATTCCCCATAGGAAATTTCCATAATACCACCCCCTGTCCCCACCAATTGACCAGAGGTTTTCAATCACCTCCCCGGCATCCTGGTCTATAGGCATGACCGTTTCGTCAATCAGGCAGCCATGCTCGGGGACATTCACAAAATTCATAAAGTTGGATTCCAGACCTGAATGGTGTACCGCATCTTTCCAGCTGGATATGACAATGTTCTGCTGAATGCGGCTGAAAGCCCGTTCGATGGATTCACGGTACGTATAGAGCTTAAGAGGAAGTATTCTACGTATCCGGTTTTCCCTGCAAACCACTTCATTAATTATGCTGTCTACAAGGTTACGTGCCAGGGAAAAAGAGGTTGATGTAACAAAATACAACCATAACGAGGATAATCGGGGTGTCAAAACCGGAATGGTTATGATGAACCTTTTAAGTTTTCGGACTTCCGCATATTGAAGCAGCATTTGCCTGTAAGTAAGAATATCCGGTCCTCCGATATCAAAAGTCTGATTGTAGGCATTCTCGTTCAACATGACCCCCGTAAGGTATTCCAACACATTGGCAATGGCAATGGGTTGACATCTGCTTTGCAGCCATTTTGGTGTGACCATTACCGGTAATTTCTCAACCAGGTCGCGGATAATTTCAAATGAAGCGCTCCCGGAACCAATAATGATGGCCGCCCTCAAGACGGTTAATGGTATCCCGCTGGAGGAGAGGTTCTCTTCCACCTTCTTCCGGGATGATAAATGTTTGCTCAGGGATTCATCATTTGCAATGCCGCCCAGATATATGACCTGCCGGGCCAAGGTGCAGGTAAGATATTTACTGAAAATGCTGGAAGTTTTTTCCTCAAGCATGACAAAGTCGCTTCCCGTGGAAGTCATGGAATGAATCAGGTAAAAGGCAACCTCGATATCAGATGGTAAATCTTCTGTGGATGTTTCGCTCATGAAATCGGATTCATAAACCTGTATAAATTGCCTCAATCCCTGGTCAAAATCACTTAAGTCCAATCTGCGCCGGTCTCTTACTACACAGGCTACCTCATGACCAAGATTAAGCAGTATCGGTAGTAGCCGTTTGCCGATATATCCAGTTGCACCTGTTAGTAAGATTTTAGCCATGACTTAGTTATAATAAATATAACAGTATAATTGTTTTATTCATGGATAGAATTGTAAAGACTGACCTGGAATTTTTCAAATATGTTTTTCTCGTATTTTTAAGTTAGAGCTTTGAATGAAGAATACCCCTTATTTTTGGCTTTTGTTTCAGTAAGGTTAAATTATAATTAACCTGTTGTGTGAATTAAAAAGATTTTTACTATAAATTACTGATAATCAATTTTTATTTAAAATTTTAAATTGAACTAAGAAAAAATTCCCCTCCTGCTTTTGCCGCAGGCAGGCTTGGGAGGCTTGTCCCGGAACACTGGATCAGGTCCAGTACAGGCAGGTCCGGGATCCAGGGGTGGGTATAAATAATTGGTTACGAATGGTTTATATTTTTAAAGAATTTTATATAACCAACGTTGTATGCTAATTCACACAACGGATTATAATTTGTATATTGTTATTAAAATTGAATCGTGACAATACTTGAAGAAAAAGCGGCACAACGACTGATATATCTATTTGTGTTACTTATATTTTGCAAAATATTGAAAATGATTCAGGATATACTCAACAGGCCGAATATCCAGAATTCATTAAATCAACTAAATAACACCTCATATGACAAAAAATACCAATAAGAAAGATTCCGGATTAGGTACATTTCTTGAAGGGATCAAAGAACATATAAGTGAAGGTGCTCAGGCTCTCAGCAAAATGTCGACGGAATTAATCGAAGAACTGAAGGAAAGGGCTGAAGAACTCTATGAGGCAGGCTCAGATAAATTTGAACAGGCATCCGGGGTAGTTCAAAGTTATATTGATCGGTATAAGAATGATATTGAGATAAAATCATTAAATAAAGAAAAGACAAAACTTCATGCCAAATTGGGGGATGTTCTTTTTCATGAAATCAAGAAGAATGGAACCATTTCCAAAAGATTCTTAACCACCCGGAAAATGTCCACCATTCTATCAAGTATCGAAAAGATTGATAAAAAAATATTGCAGAAAGGAAAGGAACTCGATAATAAAAGTTAAAGTCAGGATGTATGACCTGGGCGATGAAATTAATTTTTATCCTTCTTCTTATCGATACACAACGGTTTATTAGTTAAAAACCGAAATAATCTAATAAAATCTATCTCAGATGCATGTACCTTTTGAATAATTTTGTAAAAAAATCGTCCCAATCGTGTTTCCGGAGGCAACTTACTACTCAAATTAACCACTGGCTCACAGTTCGAATACAGGGTAAACATCCGGTTCCCTGAAGAACAGTACCGGATGGACGGATCCTTGAGGATCTATCTGAATCAGGGAAGTTGATATTTACCTTTTTTTCACCATGACATAATAAAAAATAGCCGTTAAAATACTGAAAAATATGGCCAGGATACTCCAGACGATCTTTCCTGTATCGGTTAACGTACGATTGACCGCCCACACGTCATACAGTACCCAGATTGCACAAACGATCGCAACTAATGATATAAATGTTCCCATGATATTATGTTATGAGGTAATGAAAATGAGATGTAGTGACGTGGTTAGATACTATGATTCATCTCAATTCTTTTAATAATTCGTAATGTCTCCATTCCTGCCTTCTCATCGGATTGATAATCATTCAAATTCCACATCGAAATATAAGTATTTTTAATGCCTGATAAAATGAGATAAGAGTCTTTTTCAGGGGACCGCTGGTATATTTTCAAAACCAGTTCCGCATTTTAAAACTATATGGCAAAAATTAATGCCGGAGTAAGGAAATCCGATATTGTAAATTTTTATTATTCAATAAAGGTTTTTACTTCGTCCCGAAAATTTACAATCATTAATTGATATAGTTCAATTCTTGAAAACATTTTTAAATTTAATGCTGAAAAATCATGAAAAAATTATGTGTTATTGCCGTTCTGTTATTTTTAGGTGCTCAATTACATGCACAAAAGATTGGCATCAAGGTAGGTGCTAATTTAGCCGACGCCAAAATTGAAGATGGTGGAGTGAGCGTAGATACGAAATCTAAGATCGGTTTTCTTGTTGGAGTTTCTGCCGATTTTAAGCTTATCGGTGGGTTAGGTATCAATACGGGAATTGATTTTACACAAAAGGGTACCAAATTCAATGAAGACTTTTTTGGAGTTGAAGTTTCGACCACACTCAATTACCTGATCATTCCTGCCCGGCTTGCTTACACTTTTGAAGCGGGAAGCCTGGGTATTTTTATTGAAGCCGGTCCTTATTTTGGATATGGATTGGGAGGTAAAATGAAGGGTACTTATATGGGTCAGACTGAGGAAGAAGACATCACTTTCGGAAGTGAAGAGGATGACCTGAAAAATCCGGATATAGGAATATCCGCAGGGGCAGGCGTATATGTTGGCCCCATCCGTGCCGCCATTAATTACGATCCCGGATTATCAAACTTAAGTAATTTTGATAGTGAATCCATTAAAACCGGTTCGTTGATTCTGAGCGTCGCGTTCCTGATTATTAAATAAGTCCTATTATATTCCTGTAACAAACGCATAGAATCCCGGATTTTTCAATATAATCATGATCCGGATTTCTATGCGTTTTTATTATCCAGAATGATATCCAGCTATTGATTGGCCAAAAACCGATTGTTTACCTCTTCCCAATCGATGATATTAAAAAAATTAGAAATATACTCTCCTCTCCGGTTCTGGTATTTAAGATAGTAAGCATGCTCCCATACATCAATGCCTAATATCGGAATCCCACTGATTCCCACTATCCTTCCCATAAGAGGATTATCCTGGTTTGGTGTAGAGGTAATGAACAGTTCCATTTCTCGATTTATACAAAGCCATGTCCAACCCGAACCAAATACCGCAGCCGCCTCATTTGAAAAACTCTCCCTGAACAGATCAAAGGATCCGAAAGTCCTTTGGATCGCATCTGCAATTTCTCCTTCCGCCTCTCCGCCCCCTTGCGGACTCATAATGCTCCAGAAAAGTGAATGATTAAAATGCCCTCCTCCATTATTTCGAATGGCCGTATCATTTTCTCCAATCGTGGCCATTAGTTCCTCCAGGGTTTTCCCGGCAAATGGGGATCCCTCCATCGCTGCATTCAATTTAGATACATACCCAGCATGATGCCGGGTATAATGGATCTCCATCGTCCGGGCATCGATATTTGGTTCCAGTGCATTGTAAGCATATGGAAGATCCGGAAGTGTAAATGCGGTGGTATCCATTGCGCTTCCCGAATTCTTATCTTTTCTGGAAGTGCAGGACAGATAAGGAGCTACCAGGGTACCAGCAAAGGTTGCTCCGGCCAATTGAATAAAGCGTCTCTTTTTCATATTTAAAATATGATTATTAATGAATAATAAAGCATCTATCTCCCTAACCGATAATCTGTATAAAAAAATTCCCCAATATCCTTCAAATTACTATTCTCACTCAATCATTTTCAGGTTCAAAACGATATCCATACATACGCTGCATGGTTTTATTCATTAGGTAACTCACCGATTTTCTTGTAAATATATGGGACAATAGGGAAAAAATAATCCTGTTGCCGATTCCAGGTATATGCAATCCTTTTTTACCCAATTTTTTCAGGGTGGATTCGGCGACTATTCGCGGACTGGTCACCGAAGGTTTGATTATGCCGTATTTGGGAAATGTATTCCGGTAATTAGGGGTATCTGTAGCGCCCGCACAACAGGCTAAAATATCGATTCCTTTTGAGCGATATTCATGATATAATGCCTCCGCGAGGTTAAAATTGAAAGCTTTTGTAGCGCCATACGGAGCCACCAAATTGGTACCATATAAACCAGCCAGTGAGGATAAAAGAATTATACCGGCAGAAGAACCTTCGGGAAGATTTTTTATAAAATGAAAAGTCAGATGAAGGGGCATCCGGCTGTTCAGGTCGATGTAATAATCCAATTCACTGACCGAATGCTTAATAAAAGGTTTTACTGGCCCATAAGCGGCATTGTATACGATTAATCTGCAATCGAGGTCTTCTATTGATTCGAATATCGCCTGAAGACTACCGATCACGGAAAGATCAAGCAACAGCTTTTTGGTCCTGATACCGTATTTATTCTCAATAGTATCCGCTGTGGCATACAATTTTTCTTCCTGGTTATCAATAAGGATCATGTGCATCCCCCGATTGGCGAGCGCTTCGCTGAATGCTTTCCCCAATCCCTCGGCTGCACCGGCTACTAATCCCCATGATCCGTATTTTTCCTTCCAGGATTTCATCTTTCCAATTGTTAACGAAATTAAATGTACGAAAATCAAAATCTTATCCGGACAGATTCCAGGATTTAAAAGAACCTGATATAAAAAAGGCATCCTTATTATTTGGATTCCTTTCACCATCCCACTCCTGCCAACGAGTATCTGCCGGTAAACCAGACTGGTCCTTTCCCTGTCATAGCCTGCTTCACTTTCTAAACCTTCTGATCACAGTCAACTTACAAAATAAAACCAAACCATGAAACATCTTCATTTTAAAAACCATTTTCCCACTTACCATCCTCGAAGATATATTTTTGTAAGTTTACATATCCCCTCCTTGTGAGGAACCATATCTGGTTACCGGCGTCACGAGGACTATTCCGATATTCACTAAATCAAACCGCTTTTGTCCCTTGCGATACTCAACACCTGTTTGTCAATTCAATTAAATTGATTCCAAGAAAACCGATCTGACAAACTTTTCCCTCAACAATTCGCGTGCGACAATCATTATTGAATTAGCCTCCCTCATCATATTGCTTTAGATCGTATTCCTTTAACCCGCTTGTTTTCAAACCCGTATTTCAAATAACTTTATTGATATATACGGACATTTATACAACTAGATTTGGTGTATTTTATCATTTTAGTTGTATTTTTTAGACACATCCGGAAAGGATTAATCGTTTTATACTCCAATAAAGATGGTACAGGGAGTAATCATAATGGAACTTCCTGATCCTGTATTATATTTAAATCCGAATGGAACTACAGTATATTTTTCCTGGGAAGAAATGATACTATCTTTGTAGCTTTTTAAACATTTTCTTCGAATCCATTAATTCATAAACTATGCAGGGATTTATTTTTTTTATTTTCAGGTTGTATTCAGGGATCCGACATTTCTGGCTGAAACTTCGAGGAATTAATGAATCGCATCTGTATTCCAGGCAGGTCATTAGCGGAAAAGCCTGGGAAAATTTTTGTGATCAACTGAAAACAGCAGGAGCGGCACTTGTGTATCAGGGTACGCCAAAAGATGCTTTTCAACAGGCCGAAGGCATCCGATATCTTTCCCGTCTTACCCGGGCAGGGCTGGAGGCCTATGTTGAATATGGCGATCCGGCATTCCCGGTTATGAGAAGGATGGTACACGAAACGGTAAAGCTGGGAGCTGATAATCCGGACAATCACTATATGAATGCACAGATTTCCGGCAAATACGAGTATAAGATTACAGGGAAAAGAAATACCATTCATTATCTGGGTTTTTTTACACAGAATGGTAATTATGGAAGCACCGGTGGATTGTCACCCTGTGGTGTGTTGGAGGATAAAGATCTGAACCTGAATCCGGATGGATCATTTGAAATTTACCTAAGTCATTCACCAAAAGGGCTGAACTGGTTAAAAATCGAACCCGAAAGCACTTTGCTAATGGTCAGACAAACCTATTACGACCGGAAAAATGAAATTCCTGCCGCTGTTTATATCGAAAACATGGATGGACGGAAGGCTCCGGATCCAATTACACCTGATCGATTGGTAGAAGGCCTCCGGACAACTGCTTTATTTGTGGCAGGTGCTTCTATGCTCTTTGCCCGCTGGGCCCATGGATTCCGGAAACATACCAACCGGCTTCCACAATTTGATCCAACCATATCCAATGCCGCGGGAGGTGATGAAAACATCATTTATTATCACAGCCGCTGGAAACTGTCTGATGATGAAGCCCTGATTATCCGGGTAACACCTCCTTTATGTGATAACTGGAATTTTCAATTGAATAATTACTGGATGGAATCTCTTGACTACAGGTATTTTAATATAGGCATTAATAAAAATTCAGCACATTATGAAAAGGATGGTTCGGTAAAGGTAATCGTAACGCATCAGGATCCGGGTCTGCCCAACTGGATTAATACCGCTTATCACAGGGAGGGTACGATGTGCTGGCGCTGGTATCGACTGGCCAAAGGAGAAAATTCGGTGGAACCTGCCTGTGAAGTTGTTAAGATCTACAAATTGAATTCTAATGTATAAAAAGATCCATTCCGTAAATTTCAACAAAAAACCGGGCTGGTATCGTATAGTGAACCGCACATGGGAATCATTATATGGGCTAGGAGCTGAAGTAATCCTTTCCAAGGATAAATTGATCAAAGCGGCAAGAAAATCAACCGGGTTATCTGATTTTGGTCCTGACTTCTGGGAGGAGCCGCTCGACCACATGCTTTATTCCATCAACGGAGAGGCCGATTTAAATCCCATAGGTAAATACATTACGAAAAAAAGACTGGAAAACCTCCTGGCAATACGATTACGTTGCGAATGGTGGTTTAAAAAACATCCGGAAATCCTGGATCAACCGCTTTATCCGGTTTTTCTAATCATTGGACTCCAAAGGACTGGCACAACCAGATTACAGCGATTGTTATCGAAAGATCCCGATACGAGAAGTGTCCTAAGCTGGGAGGCAATCAATCCCGCTCCTCTAAATAGACAATTAGATGAAACCCGAATGCGGATCCGGCAGGCAAAAATAAGTGAAAAAGCCTTAAAGCTATTATCTCCTGATTTTTTTGGGATCCATCCTGTAGAACATCATGAACCCGAGGAGGACATTTTGCTCCTGGATATCAGCTTCCTCAGTACCACGGCGGAAGCCACTATGCATGTGCCTTCCTATGCCGCCTGGCTTGAAAATACCGATCAATCTCCTGCGTATCAGTATGCTGTAAAACTTCTAAAATTCCTTCAGTTTCAACGACCGCGAAAAAGATGGATTTTAAAATCCCCCCACCACCTGGAATTTCTTGATTTAGCGGATAAATATTATGGTAAGGTTCATTATTTCTGGACCCACCGGAATGTTTATGAATGTCTACCTTCCTTTATCAGCATGATGCTGCAAAGCCGATCCATTTTTTCGGACAAAGTGGATCCTGGAGAAGTATGCAACCACTGGTTAAGAAAAAATGGTTTTATGCTGTCAAAGGCCGTTGATTATCGTAAATCAAAAAAAACAGACCATCCGTTCACCGATATTTACTACGAAAATTTAATCGAACGGCCTTTGGAAACGCTCAAAGAGATTTATCATGTCGTCGGCAATCTGGATAGCCGATTGATATCGAGGTTTCAAAAATTACTCGAAATGGATCACAGAAAAAAATATGGCCAGCATATATACTCATTGGATTCTGTTGGTTTATCCAGGGAAATAATCGATCAACATACCAGAAATTATCAGGAATTCCTGAAAGAGCTTCGAAAATAAGGAAACAACCATGGATGAAATAAAAGAGGGGAAATACAAGAGTCCAGCGCTAGCCATTTTTACGGGAATTAAAGATCTTTTCAAGAAAAAAGAAAGGGTAGGAAGTATTCGTGAAAAGGAGCGCCTGGATAATAAAAACGTTTTGATCACGGGAGCCAGTTCCGGCCTAGGTTTTGCCGTGGCCTTGCAACTGGCAAAAAAAGGAGCCCGTGTATATATGGCATGCCGCAGCGGGATTCCAGGAAAAGGGAATAAAATCAAAAATATAACCGGATCCGAAACTGTCTGGATGCTCCACGTTGACCTTTCGGATTTTAATTCCATACGCTCGATGGTCAACCGTTTCGTGGATCAGAAAGTCCGGTTTGATATCCTAATATGTAATGCGGCCATCGTACCAAAAAAAAGCAGAAAGACTAAACAAGGACTGGAAGAAATGTTTATGGTTAATTACCTGGCAAAGTATACACTGATCCGGATGTTGCTTGATTCTGAATGCATCCGTATGGATCAGGCTGCGGAAAAACCACGGATAATATATGTTTCTTCTGAAAGTCACCGGAATCCTGCAGAAATTGACTGGAATACTTTCGGGCAATACCGGGACTACGGAATTGGAATGACGGTTGAACTTTATGGTTATTATAAGTTGTTATTAACAACCTTTGCGTACGAATTATCTCGGCGATTAAATCCAAAAAATAATCATAAGGTTTCGGTTTTTGTCCTTTGCCCGGGTCCTGTAAACTCAAGCATTGCGCGGGAAGCTCCAATTTTATTTCAACCACTTCTAAAGATTATTTTTGCGATCTTTTTCAAATCTCCTGCAAAAGCCGCAGAACCGGTCGTTTATCTGGCAACGTCCGCTGATTTAAGAAATAAGACCTTCGACTATCTGCACCTGATGACAAGAAAAAAAATAGACCCGAAGGCCTCTGATCCTGAAAACGGGGAAAAACTATGGGAACAATCGGAAAAGTTACTGAAGGAACATAAAATTCAATTTCTTTTCCCTTAAAAGGCAGATATATTCGGTATCGGATGAATGGAGGATTTTTCCATAATGCCGTTAAGTGTATTCAAAGACCACATGTATGTTTCAGGTATTGTCCCTATCAGATAAGTCCGGGCAGGAAATATCAATGCAGGTAGTTGATAGATATCCGTTTTTTTCAAGCAGTTCAACATTTCTATACTTTCCCCCCGACCATCCGGGCGGCTTGCCCTGTTTTGAGTGTCTGGCATATCTTTAATGACCAATGAATGGCAGGCACCATCCATCAGAGCAGCATAAGAGGCAACTACGGCCATCTCGCTCTGTGCAGCAATTCCAATGCTATCCTGATCCACACCGTCAAGCAAACGGACGAACTCCAAACATCTCAACACATCGTATACCCTCATAGAAGCAATGGTCCGGCCGGTCCATGCTGCTGCTCTTCGGGCATGCCACTGTAACTCCGGTGCCCATCCTGCTTCACCTGTTCCTCTCGTTTCAAGAAAGGCAATATTCCAAGAATCGCTCAGATCCGATATAAAGGCTTCTGAATCCCATCGGTCTTCATCTGGGCTTCGTAAAACGATCATTAAGGGATGTTTTTCATTCCTGGGATTCCGCCATCTGAGATCCAATTTAAGTCGCCAATCCTCTTCAGATACGAAACTAAACACATCATTCCCGAAGCGTGCCCCATCATCCGTCCGGAAAACCAGCCGGGGATGTAACGGGATAGTCCGGTCTGGAAATGCATTAAATGTCTTTTCATTCAAAAAATCAATTACATTGGCTTTAAATGATTTCAATTCGGCCACAGTGGATATTTCCGGTGGTTCGGGAATCCTGACAAAAGAATCCTGTATAAACCGGGTGCGGTCATTTTCTGGAGCGCCTTCTACATAGACTTTTAATGCTTCCTCATCCTGTTGAACCTTGTCGCTTTCATCAATATCTTCAATGTTTTCCGGATCGACTACCTTTCCCATCAGGTGACGCATAAAAAAAGCGTATATCCCCTTTCGGGAAGATTTATGATAGGAATGACCTCCGGGCGTTTGGATGAAATATATATTCCCGGTTGCATCATACAGTTTATAAAAATCCTTCAAGGCATAAAAAACATCCCTGGAAGCTTCAATGGCATTGAGCCCATCCCGGTCGGCTTGCGCAATGTAAAGGGGTCTGGGTGCAATGAGAGCGCCAACATCATGAAAATCCTTTAAGAACGTATTGATCATCATCATACAATCACAGTGCCCATCAATGGTTCTGGTGGAAATCTGAGATTTTACCGTACTATTCCCGCATACAGGTGCCACGGCTTTAATCCTCGGATCTGTTGCAGCAATAAACCAGCTCTGTGCTCCCCCGCCTGAAATCCCGGTCACTCCCAGTTTATCGGGATCTACTTCAGGCCTTTCTGCCAACAGATCCAGCCCTCTAATACCGTTCCACACCTCCACTCCCGCAGGAGTGTACCCTCGGCTATACCAGTGAAACCAACCATTGGCATAACATCCCCAATGTTCTCCGTATACTTCTCCCCACTGGATGGTTTCTACAATAAGACAGACAAATCCCAATTCTGCAAAACGACGGGCATGTGCCTGATAATGGACCTTCTGGGTTCGTGAATGACCGCATTGATAGAGGATGGCAGGAACTGGCTGATCTATACCATCAGGTACGTATAAGTTCGCAGGCACATATAATCCGGGCAACGATTCGTAATATAATTTTTCAATCCGGAATCCATTCTGCTTTAGGATCCCGGTTACTTTCACATTTAAGGCAGGCCTTTCACCTCTCAAAGGTACGTCCGTGAGGCTGAGCATCTCCACAAGCTTTTCATACCTGTCCGGCCGGATTTTTTCCCAATCTTCCCTGTCGTGAATACTGGTTAACGAATTATCGGTTATCTCACCCGCCACCCTTATCAGGTATTTTCTGATGTTGTTGCTTTGATCAAAATCAGGATATAAAAACAGAGGTACCTGCTGACCATTGGATGCAAAAAAACTTAACGTGAAAATCAGAAAGGGAATGAATAGTCGGATCATGATATATAGATTTAAAAGATAAATTACGAAACAGGATCCGAATTTTCAATAAAAAATAGTAAGGATATCTTTAGCCTGTGAACTTAATTTAAAATCAAAACAAAAGCTACAGTAGGTCCATAGTAAGGCGACCGGGATGGATTAAGAGATTGACGATTTATGCAACGTTCCTTCTCAGAAACTTTCGAATTCTTTCCTTTTATAAGCAATACTCTTATGATTTTCCCGGAGCTCGTTGCTGACTGGCAAGCCCCACACTGGCAAATCCGATCCCGTTCGATCCCATTAAGAAGGGAGTAAAAATTCCGGAACATACCCATACACGGCTCCAAAATATCGGAAAGGGGCATTTTTTTTCCTTTCAATAGAAAGGGACCACATCAACTTCTAATACGGCAGCAATAAAAACTTATAAATTTTAGCGTTAATATAAAAATATTTCGCATAAGTACATCCAGGCAGGATGCGGCCGGTTGAAGTCATGTACAAGATCTTTTTTTAGAGAAATCCTTCCGGTAGTAAAATCAGAAAGCCTTTTCGGTTCAACACCCGGGGTGTTAGGAAGATACCCGGTAGGAAGAGGTGGCTCATTCAGTATTTACACAGTGTATTATCGGATTTGACGTAATAGGATTTGTAATTTTTTGCTTTCGGATCGGTACAACCCTTTAAATCGAGTAATTCCACCCTGCGGAACTGTACCGGATGACTTTCACTCTGGAGGGAAATGGACCCTCCCTTCAGGGTCGTATCATCCTTCTTGGCCCATTCGTGAAAATTATTTACTACCCCGCCTCCTACTTGTGGATCCGTGTATTCGATTACCATATCCCCGTCTACATAATGCCGGATTAATGAATCCCCATATACAACCACTTCCATCTGTACCCATTGGTCACCATGATACGTTTTTGAAGTCGAAGTGATGCAATGTTCAGTGATCAGTTTACCATCCATTCTAACGTGTGTTCCGGGAGTGCAAAGGTTGGCGGTCGTCCGTTCGTTGGTCCCGTCACCTCCCAGCAATTGAACCTCGATGGAAATGGGGAAATCCTGATCCTTCGCCATGGATTCGGGAGACTGTCCGTGAATCATGATGCCGCTGTTCCGAAAGGCCCATCCGGGACCACCGGATGCCTGATCGCCGGTAAATCGATACTCTACGCGCAATCTGTAATATGAAAAGGGCCGGTCATAAAAGAGGTGCCCGAATCGACTGTCAAATTTTTCGTAGGCATCGTAGGAAACAGAAAGCAAACCATCCTCGACACGGAATGTATTCCCAAAATTTTCCCCGGTTTCATAACCATTGATTTTGGGGATCCAATGATCGAGGTTCCGGCCATTAAATAAAGGAATCCAACTCTCCTCGGATGGATTTTCCTGTGAATACACGGTGAGTGAGATAAACCAACCAATAAAGGATATTATAAAAGTGAAATTTTTCATTTTAACCATTGCTTTTTGTTCTATGAATATAATTCAAAATTAATATTCAATTGCAATATAAATTGTTGATTTTCGGTTTGGAGAATTTAAGTGTGCCAAAATCATCCGGATAAACCTGATCCGGTCCTGGATTTCATGCATCTCAATCATCAAGAATTACCATAAACTTTAAATACTTTGCTTTTCAGTTCCCTGCCTGCCACTGTGGATAAAAAATAAATATTTTCCGCAAGATGATCCGGTTTGACCCAATCTGAAAAATCGGCATCCGGCATGGCCTTGCGATTGGCCGGGGTATTGATAATACTTGGCACGATCACGGCGGCATCGATCCCATGATCCTTCCCGGATGCATTGATGATATCTGCGAGGCCGAAAATGAGCGACTTGGACAAACCATAGGCAACCATTTCACTTGCCTGATATGGATTCAAACCAGGCCGGGCACCTATCAGGATCATTCGTCCCCTGGTATTCTTTTCCTTAAAATGCTTAAAAAATACCCTGGCCGAGGTATAGGCTGTTTCAAAATTCAGTTGTATCATTTTTTGAATATCGCCTATCCCGGTTCCCGG
>Ga0209536_100005407_pt1 | contig 19848 bp, 14 predicted proteins | sample DeeMarSeWOR28_12_FD_187461 | JGI IMG/M metagenome (GOLD analysis project Ga0209536, IMG submission 187461) | Marine sediment microbial communities from White Oak River estuary, North Carolina - WOR-2-8_12 (SPAdes) (version 2) | ecosystem: Environmental > Aquatic > Marine > Intertidal zone >...
ACAGAGTGCAGACCAGGGAAAAGACAGCGTGTAATCAGGCAGTGCCTATCCCGGCCCTGGCTGGTTCTCGCGCGCCCGGACTTGCGCTTCACTCAAGTGGTAGCTACGGTTACCACTTTCCCTCCAGCGCGGCGTCCGAACACACGAGCCCTGCGCCAGCATCCGGGATCCCGATGAGAAATGCGGGCTAGGAGTCTGTCGGACTTAGGCTGATTCTACTGCGGCGGTGGGAGAGCGGCCCAAAGCCTCCCGCTTTCTCGTTGCGTAGGGCCCACTATGCGCCTCGAAATCGTGAGGCTTTGTGCTCACTCGCCCACCTGCCTCGTTACGAACCCCTAAGTCCGACCGACTCCTAGCTGCCGAAGGCCCGCGTCACGGTTTCTGCAAGCGCGGTGGCCTGTTCCTTTACCAGCGATTCGTTATCGCCTTCGACCATCACCCGGATGACCGGCTCGGTACCCGATGAGCGCAGCAGGACCCGCCCGCGTCCCGCCAGCCTTTCCTCGGCTGCCTGCACCGCACGCATGACGGCGTCGGATTCGGCCGGCTGCACGGACTCCGTGACCGGGACGTTGATCATATGCTGGGGAAATTTCATCATGCCCGAGCGCAACTCATGCAGCGACTTGTCCTTGAGCACCATTTCGGCGAGCACCTGCAGTGCCGACACGATGCCGTCCCCGGTCGATGTCCGGTCCAGACAGATGATATGACCGGATGATTCGCCGCCCAGATTGCAGCCCTGCTCCTGCATCATCTCCAGCACGTAGCGGTCACCCACCGCCGCGCGGTACAGGGGGATGCCCCGCTCGCGCAGGGCGAGCTCGAGCCCCAGGTTCGTCATGAGCGTACCCACGACTCCGGCCTGCAGCTGCCCGGCCGCCTGTCGGGCGGTGGCAATGATGAACAACAGCTCGTCGCCGTCGACGAGCGTGCCGGTCGCGTCCACCAGGATCACGCGGTCCCCGTCGCCATCCAGGGCAATGCCGAGGTCGGCCTTGTGCCGGAGCACGGCCTTCTGCAGCGGCTTGGTGTGGGTCGATCCGCAGCCCTTGTTGATGTTGAGTCCGTCCGGCTCCGTCCCCATCTCGATCACGGTCGCGCCCAGTTCATCGAGCACGGCAGGCGCGACGTGATAGGTCGCACCGTTGGCGCAATCCACCACGATCTTCAGGCCGTGCAGACTCAAGGCGAGCGGCACGGTGCTCTTGCAGAACTCGATATAGCGCCCGCGGGCGTCCTCGACACGCTCGGCCTTACCCAGCCTGTCGGAGCTCACGGTCCGGATCGGCCCGGCCAACATGGCCTCGATGGCCATCTCGGTTTCATCCGGCAGCTTGGTCCCTGCTGCCGAGAAGAACTTGACGCCGTTGTCAAAGAACGGATTGTGCGAGGCGCTGATCACGATGCCGGCACAGGCATGCAGGGTGCGCGTCAGATAGGCGATCGCCGGCGTCGGCATGGGGCCCAGCAGGAAGATGTCCATGCCCGCCGCCGACAGGCCCGCCTCCAGCGCCGACTCGAACATGTACCCGGAGATGCGCGTATCCTTGCCGATGATCACCTTGTTGCACTGGTCGCTCGCCAGTACTCGGCCAACCGCCCAGCCCAGCCGCAACATGAACTCCGCGTTGATCGGGTCATCGCCCACCCGACCCCGGATCCCGTCGGTACCAAAGTATTTCTTTAGCAAGCGCGTAACCCCCTCCGTTTATCTGCCGCCGGCTGCCAGCCCGGATTTCTCACCAGCATCCCGGATGCTGGCGCACGCGGACCAGCCAGGCACGGCACAGGCACTCTATAACACACACTGTCCTCTGGCGGGAGGGTTTAAGAGAAGGAAAACGCAATTCCCCTCCCCGGGCGCGAGTGAGTTAGTGCGAGGGATAACGGTGTTCCGCTCCCCCGGGCGGGAAGGGGTCAGAGGTACCTGCGTACACCAGCGAATGTATCCCGAGTCTCAGCATCCTGCCGGTCGCTGTTTGCAGCATTCGCCGTGCTGTTCCGCACGCTTTCACCTGCCGCAACAGACCCGGCTTGTTCCATGTCGCCCGGTGAGACAGCCGGGTTAGTGTTGGCCCGCGGGATCGCCGATCTTGCCACCCGCCGAACCGTCGGTGCCCTTTTTCGGTTCAGTGACCACCTTGCCACCGCCCGCGCGCGGCTCGGAGTCATCCCAGTCGGCCGGGGGCCGCGGCTGTTTGCCCGCCATGATGTCCTTGATCTGATCCGAATCGATGGTCTCATACTTGATGAGGGCGTCTGCCATCAGGTGCAGTATTTCCAGATTGTCGGTCAGCAGGCGCTGGGCACGCTGATAATTGCGCTCGACAATCGTGCGAATCTCCTCGTCGATCGCATTCGCCGTATCGTCCGAGACGTTCTTGTGCTGTGTGACCGAATGGCCCAGGAACACCTCGCCCTCGTCTTCACCGTAGGCGAGCGGCCCGAGGCGATCGGACAGCCCCCAGCGCGTCACCATGTTCCTGGCGAGTTCGGTGGCGCGCTGGATGTCGTTGGACGCGCCGGTAGTAACCCGCTCCGGACCGAAGATCAGCTCCTCGGCGATGCGCCCGCCAAACAGACTGGATAACTGGCTCTCCAGGCGCCGTTTGGTATAACTGTGGCGATCCTCCTCGGGCAGAAACAGCGTGACACCGAGGGCCCGGCCGCGCGGAATAATGCTGACCTTGTGCACCGGATCGTGCTCCGGCACCAGCCGCCCGACAATCGCGTGGCCGGATTCGTGATAGGCGGTCAGTTTCTTTTCTTCTTCGCTCATCACCATGGAGCGGCGCTCGGCGCCCATCATGATCTTGTCCTTGGCCTTCTCGAATTCGTCCATATCCACGACACGCTTGTTGGCGCGTGCCGCGAACAGCGCCGCCTCGTTCACGAGGTTGGCGAGATCCGCCCCCGAGAAGCCCGGTGTCCCGCGTGCGATCACCATCGGATCGACGTTATCGGCCGTCGGCACCTTGCGCATGTGAACCTTGAGAATCTGCTCCCGGCCGCGGACATCCGGCAGCGGTACTACGACCTGCCGGTCAAAGCGCCCCGGCCGCAACAAGGCCGGATCGAGCACATCGGGCCGGTTGGTTGCGGCGATGACGATCACGCCCTCGTTGCCCTCGAACCCGTCCATCTCGACCAGCAACTGATTGAGTGTCTGCTCGCGCTCGTCGTGTCCGCCCCCGAGACCCGCGCCCCGGTGGCGGCCGACGGCATCGATCTCATCGATGAAGATGATGCAGGGCGCGTGCTTCTTGGCCTGCTCGAACATGTCGCGCACACGTGAGGCGCCGACACCCACGAACATCTCCACAAAATCCGAACCGGAGATGGTGAAGAACGGCACTTTGGCCTCACCCGCGATGGCCTTGGCCAGCAGGGTCTTGCCGGTGCCGGGCGCGCCGACCATCAGCACGCCGCGCGGAATCTTGCCGCCGAGGCGCTGAAACTTCGCCGGATCGCGCAGGAACTCCACCAGTTCGCTGACCTCCTCCTTGGCCTCTTCCACGCCCGCGACATCAGTGAAGTTGATCTTGACCTGGTCTTCGCCCAGCATGCGCGCGCGGCTCTTGCCGAAGGACAGGGCACCACGACCGCCGGCGCCACCCTGCATCTGGCGCATGAAAAAGATCCACACACCAATCAGCAACAGCATCGGGAACCAGGAGATGAAGATCTGCGTCAGCAGGCCCTGCTCCTCGGGCGGCTTGGCAACCACCGCAACCCCGTTGCCCAGCAGGTCATTGAGCAGTTGCGGATCGTCCGGCGTATAGGTTGTGAACCGCTCGCCGCCGGCCATCTCGCCAAGCAGCGTGCGACCCTGGATGGTCACGCGCGCAACATTGCCCTCTTTCACCTGCTCAATGAAATCCGAATAACTGAGCGTATTAGCACGCGGTGAAGGCGGTCCGAAATTGTTGAACACCGACATCAGGACGACCGCAATGACCACCCAGAGGATCAAATTCTTCGCCATATCATTCAATGTAAGCCACCTCGGTCTGCTCCTGGCAGGATGCGGAAGATTCCGCTTAAATTTAGTGTGGTTAAATCTGTCATCTATTTGGCTTTGACCTTACTACAGTTTCCGGCCGGTCGCTAGCAGGTAAACTTCCCTCGAACGCGGCCGGGAAGCCTTGGGTTTGCGTACCACCAGCCTTTCGTATTGTGGCCGCAGTTCACGCACCAGGGCATCGAATCCCTCACCCTGGAAAATCTTGGTGAGCAGGCTGCCCCCGGGATGCAGTATCTGACCCGCGAAATCAGCGACGAGTTCCGCCAGATACATTGCCCGTGGCTGATCGACTGCCTGCATGCCTGAGATATTGGGGGCCAGATCCGATATTACAAGGTCCGCCGTCTGTCCTCCCAGGCGCTCCATCAGCTGTGCCAGTACCGCGTCCTCGCGAAAATCGCCCTGCAGGAACTCGACGCCCTCAACGGGATCCATGGGCAGGATATCGAGCGCGATGACCCGACCTTTACTTCCGACCGCGGCGCGCGCGTACTGCGACCAGCCGCCGGGTGCCGCGCCCAGGTCGACGACGGTCATCCCCGGCTTTAGAATCCGGTACTTGCGGTCGAGTTCCTCGAGCTTGTACACGGCCCGCGAGCGATAGCCCTCGCGCTGCGCGCGCAGCACGTATTGGTCGTCGAAATGTTCTTTCAGCCAGCGTCTGCTGCTCTTGGTGCGCGCCAAGGTATACTCCTGGTGCCTTGCGGAAAAATCGAATGCCACTCTCTCAAACCCACAAACGCCGGCTGCGCGCCCTCGGCCACAAACTCAGGCCGGTTGTCATCGTCGGCAACGCCGGATTCAGCGACGCGGTGCGCGAGGAACTCGAACAGGCACTGGATCATCACGAACTCCTGAAGGTGCGCGTCAATGCCGCCGATCGCGAGGCACGCCGGCAACTCATCCTCGCCCTGTGTGAACAGGCCCAGGCACAGCTCATCCAGCACATCGGCCATGTGGTGCTGATCTATCGGCGCAACCCGAAACGGCCGAAGATAAGTCTCCCGCCGGGCTAGCACTTTATCAATCCGATAATGACGGATAGTATGGCCACGGAATCCACGGAAAAATACGGAAACAATTCGAATGGGTGCTGGTTCTTTCCGTGTCTTTCCGTGGATTCCGTGGCGATTACCAAAAAACACTGCCACTCAGCTATCACCCGGTTGAAAGAGTACCTGCATCGCCGGCCGTCGGTGCCGCGTCAGGGGCCTTGCGGCCCGGACGCTTCCGCCCGCGACGTGCCCGTGCCGGCGCCGAAGAGCACCAGCCCCATACCCAGAAGGCTGTTGACCAGATACAGCACCGAGGCGAGACCATGCAGCCGGGCAAACTCGCGTGCCGCCTCGCCGCCCGCGGCGAGGCGCGCGGCTCGCAGTTCGGCAATCGCCGGCTGCAGAACAAACTGGCCGATAACGACCAGGCCCAGCATCGCCAGCACTACCAGGGTCCGCCAGTGCCGCCAGCCGCCCGGCCTGCGCAGGCCGGCGATCAGCAGCATGCTGCCGGCCACCAGGCCCAGGTAGGCGAGCGCCGTGAACATCCTGCCGGCGAGTGTGCCGGCCAGCGCGCGATCATCGAGCTCATGAAACAGCACGGGAACCGCGAGATAACCGACCGTCCACAGACCGCCGACCCACAGGGTGAGCAGCAGGGTTTCCGTACTGCGCCAGAGCAAGGGCTGCATGCCGAATGGTTTCCTGAAGGGTGTGGATGGGACGCGTGTCGCTCAGCCGCGGCGTGGGGACGGCACGCGGCCGGTCACTCGTAGCGCACTTCGACGATCTCGAAGCTGCGTTCACCGCCCGGCGCCATGACGGTGGCGACATCACCCTCCTCCTTGCCGATCAGGGCGCGCGCAATCGGTGAGTTGATGGAGACCAGGCCGGCCTTGATGTCCGCTTCGTCTTCACCCACGATCTGATAGGTTACCGCCTCGCCGGTATCCTCGTCGGCCAGATCCACCGTAGCGCCGAACACCACCCGGCCTTTGGCATCGAGGCTGGTCACGTCGATGATCTGCGCATGACTCAGTTTGCCTTCGATGTCCTTGATGCGGCCCTCGACAAAACCCTGCTGCTCGCGGGCCGCATGGTACTCGGCATTTTCCTTCAGATCACCGTGCGCACGCGCCTCGGCAATGGCCTGGATAATGCGCGGGCGCTCGACCCCCTTGAGTCGCTGGAGTTCCTCGCGCAGTTTCTCTGCACCGCGCAGAGTCAATGGAACCTTTTTCATTCCGCTAGCTCCCTGTGCAAATCCTGCAAGCGGTTCACCTCGGTCTGACCGGCGCAGGCGAAGGCCATACTGGTGGCCTTGGCATGCGCAACGGTCGTGCTGTAGTTGATCTTGTGCTGCAGGGCAGTTCTTCGAATCAGGTAGGAGTCTGCGATGGCCTGCTTACCCTCCGTAGTGTTGATTATATATTGAACCTGCCCGTTCTTGATCATATCCACAATATGCGGACGGCCTTCCGTCACCTTGTTGACGATTTCGCAGGCAATCCCCGCGTCCTGGATCGCCGCGGCCGTTCCGCGTGTCGCCACAAGCGGGAAACCATGTGCGGCAAACTCGCGGGCCACGGCTACCGCCGCATCCCGGTCGGCATGCCGCACACTGATGAAAACCCTGCCGCTGGCCGGCATGATCTCGCCGGCACCCAGCTGGGCGCGGCCAAATGCCGCACCGAAGCTGCGCCCGACGCCCATCACCTCACCGGTGGACTTCATCTCCGGGCCGAGCAGCGGATCGACGCCGGGGAACTTGATGAACGGGAACACCGCTTCCTTTACCGAAAAATACGGGGGGATCCGCTCGCGGGTCGCCTGCTGTGCCTTGAGTGAACGGCCCACCATGCAGCGGGCCGCGATCTTGGCCAGCGGCCGGCCGGTCGCCTTGGATACGAAGGGTACGGTACGCGAGGCCCGCGGATTGACCTCCAGCACGAAGATATCGCCATTCTGGATGGCGAACTGGGCATTCATCAGGCCGATGACCTGCAGCTCGCCCGCCATTGCCTGCATCTGCTCACGCAGGCGGTCCTGGACCGCCGCATCCAGCGTATAGGGCGGCAGGGAACAGGCCGAATCGCCGGAGTGGACGCCCGCCTGCTCGATATGCTCCATGATCCCGCCGATCAGCACATCGGTGCCATCCGAGATCGCGTCCACATCCACTTCCACGGCATCTGAGAGGAAGTGGTCCAGCAGCACGGGCGAGTCATTGGAGACACGCACCGCCTCGCGCATGTAGCGCGCCAGATCCTCCTCATTGAAGACGATCTCCATGGCCCGGCCGCCCAGCACATAGGAAGGCCGCACGACCAGCGGATAGCCGATCTCCTCCGCCAGTTGCAGGGCCTGTTCGGGGGTCCGCGCGGTACGGTTCGGGGGCTGGCGCAGACCCAGCCGGGTCAGCATCTGCTGAAAACGCTCGCGGTCCTCGGCCAGGTCGATCGAATCCGGGCTGGTCCCGATGATCGGCGTGCCGGCCGCTTCCAGGTCGCGTGCCAGCTTGAGCGGCGTCTGTCCCCCGTACTGGATAATCACGCCGCGGGGCTGTTCCCTGGCGACGATCTCCAGCACGTCTTCCAGCGTCAGCGGCTCGAAGTACAGGCGGTCCGAGGTGTCATAGTCGGTCGAGACTGTCTCCGGGTTGCAGTTGACCATGATGGTCTCGAAACCGTCTTCGCGCAGCGCCAGCGCCGCATGCACGCAGCAGTAATCGAACTCGATACCCTGCCCGATCCGGTTCGGCCCCCCGCCCAGCACCATGATCTTCTCGCGCGACGTCGGCTCGGCCTCGCATTCCTCCTCGTAGGTCGAGTACAGATAGGCGGTGCTGGTGGCGAACTCGGCAGCACAGGTGTCGACCCGCTTGAAGACCGGCCGTACGCCAAGCTCATGTCGGAGTCTGCGCAGCGCATGCTCGGACACGCCGAGCAGACCGGCCAGCCGTCGGTCCGAGAAGCCCTTGCGTTTCAGGGCGAACAGCCGCGCCTTGTCGAGCGCCGCCAGTCCCTGTTCGCGCACCTCGCCCTCGATCCGCACCAGCTCCTCGATCTGCACCAGGAACCAGGGATCGATCTTCGAGTGCTCGTGGACAACCGCCAGGCTCATGCCCGAGCGAAAGGCGTCGGCCAGATACAGAATGCGCTCGGGACCCGCGTCCCGCAGTTCCAGGCGCAGCGTCTCGATGCCGCCCTCGGCGTTGCCATCGACCCGTTCGTCCAGGCCATCGATGCCTGTCTCCAGCCCGCGCAGGGCCTTTTGCAGGGACTCCTGGAAGGTGCGCCCGATCGCCATCACCTCGCCCACCGACTTCATCTGGGTGGTGAGCCGGGACACGGCCTGCGGGAATTTCTCGAAGGTAAAACGCGGGATCTTGGTCACCACGTAATCGATACTGGGCTCGAAGGATGCCGGTGTCGCGCCGCCGGTGATCTCGTTGCGCAGCTCGTCGAGCGTGTAGCCCACCGCCAGCTTGGCGGCGACCTTGGCGATCGGAAAGCCGGTTGCCTTGGAGGCCAGCGCCGATGAGCGCGAAACGCGTGGATTCATTTCGATGATGATCATGCGCCCGGTCTCGGGATCGATCGCGAACTGCACATTCGACCCGCCGGTGTCCACCCCGATCTCGCGCAGCACCGCCAGCGAGGCATCGCGCATGATCTGGTACTCCTTGTCCGTCAGGGTCTGGGCCGGCGCGACCGTGATGGAGTCGCCCGTGTGCACGCCCATGGGGTCGAAGTTCTCGATCGAACAGATGATGATGCAGTTGTCCTTGCGGTCACGGACCACCTCCATCTCGAATTCCTTCCAGCCGAGAATGGATTCTTCGATCAACAGTTCATTCGTCGGTGAAAGATCCAGTCCCCGCTCACAGATCTCGACGAATTCTTCCTTGTTGTAGGCGATCCCGCCGCCGCTGCCGCCCAGCGTGAAGGAGGGCCGGATCACCGTCGGAAAGCCGATCGGGGCCTGCACCTGCAGGGCCTCCTCCAGGCTGTGGGCAATGGCCGAGTTCGGCATCTGCAGCCCAATAGCGCGCATGGCCTTGCGGAAGCGATCGCGGTCCTCTGCCTTGTCGATGGCGTCGCGCGTCGCGCCGATCATTTCCACGCCGAACTGCGCGAGCACGCCTTCACGGTTCAGATCCAGCGCGCAGTTGAGCGCGGTCTGGCCACCCATGGTCGGCAGCAGCGCATCGGGACGTTCCTTCTCGATGATCCTCGCGACCGTCCGCCACTCGACCGGCTCGATATAGGTCGCGTCAGCCGTGTCGGGGTCGGTCATGATGGTCGCCGGGTTCGAGTTGACGAGCACCACCCGGTAGCCTTCTTCCTTGAGCGCCTTGCAGGCCTGGGCGCCCGAATAGTCGAACTCGCAGGCCTGACCGATGATGATCGGGCCCGCGCCGAGAATCAGGATGCTGTGGATGTCAGTACGTTTGGGCATAGCGGCTAGGGCATTCAGGCGTCAGGACCCGCAAGGCTGTGGCGCATTCCTCGCCTCACTCCTGTCGGGTGCCTTGCGGCACGGGCTGCGCCTGCGCGAATTCACGCTGGATCTGGATCAGTTCGATGAAGTGATCGAAAAGCGCGGCCACATCGTGTGGTCCGGGACTCGCCTCGGGATGCCCCTGAAAACTGAAGGCGGGCCGGTCGCTGCGCTGCACGCCCTGCAGGGTACCATCGAACAAGGAACGATGCGTGGCGCGCAGCGTGTCCGGCAGGGTCGTCTCGTCGACGGCAAAGCCGTGATTCTGGCTGGTTACCATGACCACGCCGGTGTCCAGATCCTGCACCGGATGATTGGCCCCGTGGTGCCCGAACTTCATCTTCAGGGTCCGGGCGCCGCTGGCCAGCGACAGGAGCTGGTGACCCAGACAGATCCCGAAAATCGGGATGCCGGTTTCCAGCAGGGTCTGGATGGCGCTGATCGCATAGTCACAGGGTTCCGGATCACCCGGGCCATTGGAAAGGAAGATGCCGTCCGGGTGCAGCGCCAGCACGTCCTGCGCCGTGAACTCGGCCGGCACGACGGTGATGCGGCAGCCGCGATCCACGAGCATCCTCAGGATGTTGCGCTTGATGCCAAAATCGTAGGCGACCACGTGGCAGGGCAGTTTCTCCCCGAGCGGATGGGGCGCCTCCGGCATGCCCCCCTCCAGGCTCCAGGTTCCCTGTGCCCACTCATAGGGTGTGCGGGTCGACACCTCGCGGGCCAGATCCATGCCCTTGAGCCCCGGGAAGGCCCGGGCGGCTGCCAGCGCCGCCGCGTCGTCGAGTGGCTCCCCGGCGATGATGCAGCCGTTCTGGGCGCCCTTTTCACGCAGGATACGCGTCAGGCGCCGCGTATCGATGTCACTGATGGCGACGACGCGGTTGCGCTGCAGGTACGCCTGCAGCGATTCCTGGCCGCGCCAGTTGCTGTAGAGCGCGGGCAGGTCGCGCACCACCAGGCCGGCACAATGGACATGGGACGACTCCTCGTCTTCGGGATTGGCGCCCACATTGCCAATGTGCGGATAGGTCAGGGTGACGATCTGACGCGCGTAGGACGGATCCGTGAGGATTTCCTGATAACCGGTCATGGCGGTATTGAAGACAACCTCGCCCGTGGTGCGTCCCTCAATACCGATTGATTCACCCCGGAACAGGCTACCGTCTTCCAGCACCAGCAACGCCGGCTTCCTCAAGAACAACCTCCGTCGACACACACGAAAACGGGAGGACCCGTAGGGTCATCCCGTCTCGAATCAGGGAATCTGAATACCGTGAACGGCACTGCGATGCCGCTCCAGACGAACGCCGGGAATTCTACTGCATCTGGGTGGGAGTGGCCAGCGCCTGGCCGTCACTCAGGCCCAGCACGTCCTGCATGTCATACAGCCCGGCGTCCCTGTCCATCAGCCAGGCCGCCGCGCGCACCGCGCCCCCGGCGAAGGTCATGCGGCTGGATGCCTTGTGGGTGATCTCGATCCGTTCGCCGGCACCGGCAAACAGGACCGTGTGCTCGCCCACGATGTCGCCGGCGCGTATAGTCTCAAAGCCGATGGTCTTGCGGTCGCGCTCGCCGGTCACGCCCTCGCGGCCATAGACGGCGCAGGTCCCGAGATCCCTGCCGAGGGCTTCGGCCACCACCTCGCCCATGCGCAGCGCCGTGCCCGAGGGGGCATCGACCTTGTGCCGGTGATGGGCCTCGATGATCTCGATATCCACATCATCGCCCAGCACGCGCGCGGCAAGCGCGAGCAGCTTCAGACACAGATTCACGCCGACGCTCATGTTCGGCGCGAGAACGATCGGTATCTCGGCTGCCGCTGCCTGCACCGTTGCCTTCTGTGCCTCGGACAGGCCGGTGGTACCGATCACCAGGCGCCTGCCCGCTGCGCGGCACACGGCCAGGTGTGCGACGGTGGCCTCGGGCCGGGTGAAATCGATCAGGACATCAAAGGCCCCCGTGGCGGCGGCCAGGTCCGCGCTCACCGGCACACCGAGTTCCCCCAGGCCGGCCAGAACCCCCGCGTCACCGCCGAGCGCCGCGTGCCCGGCATGTTCCAGTGCCACGGTCGTCTGCATGCCCGCGGCCTGCTGGCTCGCCTCAATCAACGCCCGGCCCATGCGCCCTGCGGCGCCGGCGATCGCAAGCCTGATGGTCACAATGAATCCTTAAGTCGGGAAGATGGACAGTATGGCCACGGAATCCACGGAAACACACGACACGAACCAACACCACACCCATCAGAATTTTTCCGTGTCCTTCCGTGTTTACAAAAAACTACCGGCACGCAGCTTGACTTGTCAGCATCCCTTAATGTCACGTTGAACGGGTACTCGCGCGAAAGATACAAGATCCGGGGCGCGGGATACAACCCGCCGCCCCAGACCCTGCCGGCCGTGGTCTAGTCCGCATTTCTCACCGGGATAGGCATTGCCTGATTACACACTGTCTTTTTCCTGATCCGCACTCTGTTCTTCACCTCAGTGCATTATGTGACTCTATCGCCGCCCGGTGAGAAATGCGGGCTAGATCCTGATCCCCTCGAAGAACTTTTTCACGCCGTCGAACCACGAGTGCGCACGGGGGCTGTGGCGGCTGCCCCCCTTGTGCAGGGTCTGCTCGAATTCCATCAGGAGATCCTTCTGCTTGGCGCTCAGATTGACCGGGGTCTCGATCGAGACGCGGCAGATCAGGTCACCGACAGGCCCGCCGCGGACCGGCTTGACACCCTTGCCACGCAGCCGGAACGATCTGCCCGACTGGGTTTCGGGTGGCACCTTCAGCACGACCCGGCCATCCAGGGTCGGGACGTCGATCTCACCGCCCAGCGTCGCCGTGACGAAGGTGATGGGGACCTCGCAAAACAGGTTGTTGTCTTCCCGTTCGAAGATCGGATGCGGTTTGACGTGCATCTGCACGTAGAGATCCCCGGGCGGCCCCTTGTTCTCCCCCGCCTCGCCCTCTCCCGCCAGGCGGATCCTGTCGCCTGAATCGACACCCGCCGGGACCTTCACGGAAAGCGTCTTGGGTTCCTGTACCCGCCCCTGGCCATGACAGGTGCCGCAGGGGTTGGCAATGATGGTGCCCGTGCCGCGACAGCGCGGGCAGGTCTGTTGCACCGAGAAGAAACCCTGTTGCATACGGACCTGGCCATGGCCCCCGCAGGTGGTGCAGGTCTCGGGTTTGCTGCCCGACTTGGCGCCGCTGCCGCCACAGGTGCTGCACTTGACCATGGTCGGCACCCGGATCTTCACGGTGGTGCCCGCAACCGCCTCCTCCAGGCTCAGATCGAGGTCATAGCGCAGGTCCGCCCCGCGATACACGCGCGAACCGCCGCGGCCGCCAGCGCCGAAGATATCGCCGAAGACATCACCGAAAATGTCACTGAAACTCGCTCCGCCCCCCGCCGCCCCGGCGCCGCCCATCGACGGGTCGACCCCGGCATGCCCGAACTGATCATAGGCGGCACGCTTGCGGGGGTCGCTGAGAACCTCATAGGCCTCCTTGCACTCCTTGAACAGGTCAAGGGCTTCTGCATCATCGGGGTTGCGGTCCGGATGATGCTTCTGCGCCGCGCGACGATACGCCTTCTTGATCTCCGTCTCACTGGCGTTGCGTTGCACGCCCAGCACTTCGTAGTAATCTCTTTTCGACATATGTGCTCAGTAGCAAGTGGCAGGCGGCGAGCCCTCGGAACCGGATCCCACCGTGACCTGCACTCCGTTGCGGTGTTCTTCTACCCGATGAATGCCCGCACAACACAACGCCGGCAGTCCGCCTGTGCGCGGACCGCCGGCCTCCGGCATCTTACCGATCTGGCTGCTGGCGTCCAGCAGTCCGCGCCTATTTGTTGTCTTCCTTGACCTCTTCGAACTCGGCATCGACAACGTCATCGGCCGTGGCGCTCTCTCGGCCGGCGCCCGCGGACGCCTCGGCGCCGGGCGCAGCGCCCGCCTCGGCGCTGGCCTTTTCCTGGTAGACCCGTTGCGCCAGTGTGCCGGAGAGGTCCGTCAGCACCTTGGTCTTGGCCTCGATCACGGCCTTGTCGTCGCCCTTGACCGCCTCCTGCAAGGCCTTTATCGCCGCTTCGATGTCGCGCTTCTCGTCGGCCGAAACCTTGTCGCCGAACTCCTGCAGCGACTTGCTGGTTGCATGTATCAGATTGTCCGCCTGGTTGCGCGCATCGACGAGCTCGTGGAACTTGCGGTCTTCGTCGGCGTGCGCCTCGGCATCCCGGACCATCTTGTCGATCTCATCATCCGACAGCCCGCTGGAGGCCTTGATGATGATCGACTGTTCCTTGCCCGTCGCCTTGTCCTTGGCCGACACATTGAGGATACCGTTGGCATCGATATCGAACGTCACCTCAATCTGCGGCACGCCGCGGGGTGCCGGCGGAAGATCCGGCAGATCGAAGCGGCCGAGCGACTTGTTCGCCGAGGCCATCTCGCGCTCACCCTGCAGGACGTGCACGGTCACGGCCGTCTGGTTGTCATCCGCCGTGGAGAATACCTGGTTCGCCTTGGTCGGAATGGTCGTATTCTTCTCGATCAGCTTGGTCATCACGCCGCCCAGCGTCTCGATACCGAGTGACAGCGGTGTCACGTCCAGCAACAGCACGTCCTTGACCTCGCCGCCGAGCACACCGCCCTGGATCGCGGCGCCTATGGCGACCGCCTCATCGGGATTGACGTCCTTGCGCGGCTCCTTGCCGAAGAACTCCTGCACGGCCTGCTGGACTTTGGGCATGCGGGTCTGGCCGCCGACCAGGATCACCTGATCGATCCCCCCGACCGACAGTTCGGCATCCTTGAGCGCGATCCTGCACGGCTCGATGGTGCGCCCGATGAGATCCTCGACCAGGGACTCGAGCTTGGCGCGCGTCACGCGGATATTGAGGTGCTTCGGACCGTTGGCATCGGCGGTGATATAGGGCAGATTCACATCGGTCTGCTGGCTGGAAGACAGTTCGATCTTGGCCTTTTCCGCGGCCTCCTTGAGGCGCTGCATCGCGAGCGGGTCGCCACGCAGATTGATGCCCTGATCCTTCTGGAACTCGTCAGCCAGGTAGTCGATCAGACGCTTGTCGAAGTCCTCGCCACCGAGGAAGGTGTCACCGTTGGTCGACAGCACCTCGAACTGGTGCTCGCCGTCGACATCGGCAATCTCGATGATGGAGATATCGAAGGTGCCGCCACCCAGATCGTAGACCGCGATCTTCTGGTCGCCGCGCTTCTTGTCCATGCCGTAGGCCAGGGCCGCCGCGGTCGGCTCGTTGATAATGCGCTTGACCTCCAGACCTGCGATCCGCCCGGCGTCCTTGGTCGCCTGACGCTGTGAATCATTGAAGTAGGCGGGTACCGTGATGACCGCCTCCTTGACCTCCTCGCCCAGGTAATCCTCCGCGGTCTTCTTCATCTTCATCAGCACGCGCGCGGACACCTCCGGAGAGGCCATCTTCTTGCCGTGCACCTCGACCCAGGCATCCCCGTTGTCCGCCTTGATGATCTTGTAGGGCACCAGGTCCATATCGCGCTGCACCACGTCCTCGTCGAAGCGGCGCCCGATCAGCCGTTTGACCGCGAACAGGGTGTTCTGAGGGTTGGTCACGGCCTGACGCTTGGCGGACTGCCCGACCAGAACCTCATCGTCGGCGGTAAAGGCAACAATCGATGGCGTGGTACGGTCGCCCTCACTGTTCTCGATGACCCGGGGTTTGCCCCCTTCCATCACCGCGACACAGGAATTGGTGGTACCCAGGTCAATGCCGATGATCTTTCCCATAACTGTTCTCTCCAGCGGTTAGAGTGTTCGAATGCTGTCCATTAAGGTGTGGGCATTTCGACGAATTTCAAGCCTTTTCATCAATGCCGGGCGACGACGGCGCGCCTTGCGCGACGATCACCATGGCGGGGCGGATCAGGCGGTCGTTCAGGGTGTAGCCCTTCTGGATCACCGTGACCACGGTATTCGGTTCCACATCGGTGCGTTCCTGTATGGAGATGGCCTCGTGAAACTCGGGGTTGAAGCGTTGACCCAGGGGATCGATCTCGACGATAGCGAACCGCTCCATGACGTCCGCGAGCATCTTCAGGGTAAGGCTCGTGCCCTCCTTGAGCTTGACGGGATCGACGCTCTCGCCCTCCGCGGCGTTGATGCCCATCTCCAGGCTGTCTTTGACCGGCAGCAGATCGACGGCGAACTTCTCCAGGCCAAACTTGTGCGCGTTTTCGAGATCGCGCTGTGCACGCTTGCGAAGATTTTCGACCTCGGCCTGCAGCCGCAGACACTGGTTCCAGTGCTCGTCTGCCTTGGTCCGTGCGTCCTCGAGCAGCGCATGGAGTTCGGTCTCGCCCTCGGCGGCCGTCTCTACAGCCTCGTCAGCGGCTGTTTCCGGTGACACCGTTTCGCCCGTATCAGGCTGCCTGGCCGCTGTGGAATTCTCCTGATCAACCATGTAGTGACTCCATAATATCAGTAGCTTAAATATATTTTATAAAGTAAACATTCAACACATGCAGGCCCGCATCGGCGGTGATGCCGACGCGTCAGGGAGCAATATAGGGATTAATTTCCGGGATTCAAGGCCGCGCCCAGCAGCCGCGCGGTCGTATCCACGATGGGGATCACCCGGTGGTAGGCCATGCGGGTCGGTCCAATGACGCCGACCGCCCCCAGGACTCTGCCGTCGACCGAATACGGGGCGGTCACGACACTCCATTCATCGAGGACGTGGAAGCCGGACTCTTCCCCGATGAAGATCTGAACCCCCCTGGCATTGATGCACTGGTCCAGCAAATGGAGGATTTCCCGTTTCTGGCTGAAGACCTCGAACAGCTCCCTGAGCTTGTCCACATCGCACAGCTCGCGAACGTCCATCAGGTTGGTCTCGCCGGCGAGCACGAAATCCTCCCGGGTCTCGTCACTTTCCGAAAAGGCCTTCTCGGCCACCTCCAGCGTCGCCGCCATCATGGCGTCCATGTCCTGACGTGCTTCACGCATTTCGTCGAAGAGTGTCCGGCGAATGCTCGCCAGATTCTTGCCGGCGAAATGGCGGTTCAGATAGTTCGCGGCGTTCTCGAGCTGGGACGGTGAGTAGACGCGCCCGGTGTGGATGATGCGGTTCTGGACCTCGGTCTCATCGATGACCAGAATGACCAGCACCCGGTCACTCGACAGCGGCAGGAAATCGACACGGCGCAACGCCGCATGTTTACGCCGCGGCAGCGTGACGACACCGGCCAGATTGGTCAGCCGCGACACCAGTCCCGAGGCGACCTCGACGAGATCCTTTCGCTCCATGTCACCGGCGATGCCGAGGCGTTCACGCAGCTGCTCGATCTGCAGCCCGTCCAGGGGCTGGATGGTCAGCAGCGTATTCACGAAGAAGCGGTAGCCCTGCACGGTCGGCACGCGCCCGGCGGAGGTATGCGGCGAGGCCACGAAACCCATTTCCTCGAGATCGGCCATGACGTTGCGAACCGTCGCCGGGCTCAGATCCATGCCGGCCTCGCGCGCGAGTGTGCGTGAACCGACCGGCTCACCCTCCCGTATGAAGCGCTCGATCAGCGCGCGCAGTAGATGCTGCGCCCTGTCGCTAAGCTGGCCTGTATTCGATTCGCCCATGATTCACGTCGCCCACGCTTCGCAATGCCGACCCCGCCGCCTCGCGGGAGAATGCAGCCTGGCACTCCAGCGCCACGAGTGCTAAGGCCACGCTAACAACTGGAAAAAATGCTGTCAAGCAAAGCCTTCCGAACCCCCGCTTGAACGCTGGCACCTCCCTGACTTCCGTGGTAGTTTCGCGCAAAACCGGAATTCCTATATGACTGGCAGGTTTTCAACCATCGGACTGATCGGAAAATACGGCGACCCGCATGTCGGGGAGACCCTGCTGCGCCTGATTCAGCATCTCAGTGAGCGCAAACTGAGGGTCATCCTGGATGCCGATGCGGCCGACCTGGTGCCCGCGGGAAGCGCCGACAGCATGGCGCGTGCACAACTGGCCGCCGCCAGCGACCTGATGATCGTGGTGGGCGGCGACGGCACCATGCTCAACGCCGGGCGCTCCGTCACGGACGCGGGCGTACCCCTGCTCGGTATCAACCTCGGCCGGCTGGGTTTTCTTGCCGACGTCTCGCCGGAAGAGATGACCACTGAGCTCGACCAGATCCTCGACGGTGAGTACCGCGAGGAGGAACGCACCCTACTGCACGCCACTGTGCTGCGCGGTGAGGAGCGTCTCTATGCGAGCGATGCCGTCAACGATGTGGTCGTCCACAAACGCGACATCGCCCGCATGATCGAACTGGAAGTCCGCATCGACGGGCATCTGCTCAACACCCAGCGCTCCGACGGCCTGATCGTGGCCACCCCCACGGGGTCCTCGGCCTACGCACTCTCCGGCGGGGGGCCGCTGCTGAGTCCCTCGCTCAATGCCTGCGTGCTGGTGCCGATCTGTCCGCACAGCCTGAACAACCGCCCCTTCGTGATCAGCGATCAATCGACCGTGGACGTCATCGTGCGTGACACCGGCCAGGATCAGGCCCAGGTCACCTGCGACGGCCAGGTCAATTTCGGCCTGGACAGCGCCGACCGGGTGCGCATCGAGAGAAATCCGTCCCGCCTGCGCCTCATCCACCCGTCCAAGTACAATTATTTCGAGATCCTGCGGGCCAAGATGCACTGGGGCGTGCACCCTGCCAACTAGCGCTTTTTCAAATCGGATGATGACAAAGATTATGGCCACGGAATCCACGGAAAAACACGGAAAAATTTCTAATGCCTGTTCTTTCTTTCCGTGTTTTTCCGTGGATTCCGTGGCTATTAATAAAACCACCGGCACGCAGCTTGATTGGTCAGCATCCGTTTTCGTCACGTTGAACGCGTGCTGACTCACATCCACATCCGCGATTTCGTCATCGTCGACGCGCTCGAGCTCGAATTCGAAAGCGGCATGACCGCGCTGACCGGCGAGACGGGCGCGGGCAAGTCGGTGCTGGTCGACGCCCTGGGTCTGGTGATCGGCGACCGGGCGTCTGCCGATGTCGTACGCCATGGCTGCGAGCGCGCCGAGATTGTCGCGAGCTTCGATATCAGCGACCAGCCGGAGACCCAGGCGTGGCTGGCGAGTCACGACCTCGACGACGGCGCCGAGTGCCTGGTGCGGCGGGTCATCGGGCGTGAGGGCCGCTCGCGCGCCTATATCAATGGTTCATCGGTGCCCAATCAGTTGCTGCGCAAATTCGGAGAGGGGCTGATCGATATTCATGGCCAGCACGAGCACCAGTCTCTCATGCACCGCAATGTGCAGCGCCAGCTGCTCGACAGCTATGCCGGCACTCTGGACGAGGTCGCGGCGCTGGGCGAGAGCTTTCGTCAGTGGCGCGCCCGGCAGGAGGCGCTGGCGGCCCTGCGCGAGGCCCGCCAGCAACGCAGCGAGCACATCGACCTGCTCGAGTTTCAGATTCAGGAACTGACGGAGCTCGGACTCGCCGAGGGCGAGATCGAGTCGATTGAGGCCGAGCACGCGCGTCTGGCGAATGCCGGCCGGCTGCTCGAGACCTGCCATCGCACCCTGGACAGCCTGTACGAAGACGAGGCCTCCGCCTACGGTACCCTCAGCCATGCGGTCGGCGAGCTGGTCGAACTGGCAGCGCTCGACGGCGCCCTCGCGCCGGCCGGCGAGCTGCTGAACAATGCCCTCATCCTGATCCAGGAGGCCGTCGATGATCTGAGACGCTACGGCGACGGACTCGATCTCGACCCGGCACGCCTGGCCTGGCTCGACGGGCGACTTGGTGCCGTTCAGCGGCTGGCGCGCAAATACCGCGTGATGCCCGCGGAACTGCCGCGGGTGCTCGAACAGGCCCGGCAGGAACGCGAACAGCTCGAGCATGCCGATGAGCATATCGAGACACTGCAGGCCGAGTGCGACGCGCGGCAGGCCGACTACGACCGGCAGGCGACGCGCCTCAGCAAGGCGCGCCGGCAGGCGGCCGAACGCCTGGGTCGCGAGATCAGCGACACCATGGCGACGCTGGGTATGCAGGGCGGGAATTTGTCGGCCAAGGTAGAGACCCTGACGCAGGATCACAGCACCCCGTCCGGGCGTGATCAGGTCGAGTTCCTGGTGAGTGCCAACCCCGGACAACCCCTGATGCCGCTGGCGCGCGTGGCCTCGGGCGGCGAACTGTCGCGCATCAGTCTCGCCATTCAGGTTGCCTCGAAGGGCGCGGCGATCATACCCACACTGATCTTCGACGAGGTTGATTCAGGCATCGGCGGGCGGGTGGCCGAGGTGGTCGGTCGGCGTCT
>Ga0209536_100005408_pt1 | contig 19845 bp, 16 predicted proteins | sample DeeMarSeWOR28_12_FD_187461 | JGI IMG/M metagenome (GOLD analysis project Ga0209536, IMG submission 187461) | Marine sediment microbial communities from White Oak River estuary, North Carolina - WOR-2-8_12 (SPAdes) (version 2) | ecosystem: Environmental > Aquatic > Marine > Intertidal zone >...
TCCGGCGGATGAACACGTCCGTCATGCCGCTGTCCAGGGGGCCCGGACGAATGAGAGCGTTCACCGCCACGAGGTCGTCGAACCGGTCACACCGCATGGCACGCAGCTTCTCGGTGGCCAGTGACGACTCGAACTGGAACACCCCTCGGGTTCCTCCCGAGGCGAGCATCTCGTATACCGTCGGGTCATCCAGGCCGACGTCGGCGTGCCCAGTTCATCGTTTCCCCTGCTGCACAATTCGTCGAGCATCACCCTCCGCCCAGAACTTCACCAAGGGGATGCTCGCAGCGATGGACCCGCCGAATCGGCCATCGCCGTGCGTGTGGACGGCCAATTGGCCGGGGAGGTGTCTTCGGGCACGTTCTCGCTGAGCGCGTTAGCGCCCGGGCTCCATCAGATTCGTGTCGAACTTGTTGATAGGGAGGGAGCACCGCACGCGCCGAGGGTTTTTGATGAGTTCTCGATCGCCATTCCTGACAGCGCGCCCTACTTGAGGATTGCCAGCCCCGTGGCCGGGGACACGCTGGACGGCTCACAGAGCTCTGTCACACTCGTACGGCGAAACCTCCACACTCGCGAGGCCGCGAAAACAAGTAACGGGGGAAGCATCTTCGAGGCGTTCGTCCTCAGCGTCACGGGAGTGCCCGTGGATACTTCTGCCTCTGACACCATCTCCATCGGACGCCTCCCCGAGGGGCTCGCACTTGTGCGAGTCGAGGCCCTCACTGTCCAGGGAGTCCCGTTTGATCCACCGGTCTTTGACGTGGTGCGCGTGGTTGCGAGGGCCCCCGTCGAGAGCGCGAAGCTCCTCGAGCAGCTGGAGGCCTATGTGCTGGAACAGAACTACCCCAATCCCTTCAACGCGGAAACGGAAATCCGATTTTCTCTCCCGGTCGCAGGGCATGCGACTGTCCGCGTGTTCAATTTGCTCGGGCAGGAGGTTGCCCTGTTGCTGGATAGTGATGTGGAGGCAGGACCACACACCGTGCGCTGGAACGGTCTCAACGACTCGGGGAAGAAAGTCTCAAGCGGGATCTACATGTTTCGGCTCCAAAGCGGCCCCTACGTCGGCACGCGTCGCATGCTTCTTGTCAAGTAGCGTGCAATCCGCCTCGCTTCTACTTCTGGATACGGATGAGGTTGATCACTCCACCGGCAAGGAAGAGGAGATTTGCCAACCATGCCGTCAAGAGCGGATTGAGATCGCCATTGTAGCCGAACACTTGGCTGGTTTTGGAGAAGATGAGATAGGTGAATGTAATGGCGACGGAGATGCCGAACTGGAGCGCGACACCACCTCGTCGTTTGTTGGAAGAGAACGGCACCCCGAATAATACCACGATAACGCTGGCGAATGGGAAGGCGATTTTGGCATGGTAGTCCACAAGCCAGCGTGAGATATCCTGGCCTGCCCGCTGCTGGTTGTCGATGAACTCCCCAAGCTCTTCGAGCGGCATCTCGTCCGGTTTTCGTTGCTTCTTTTCGATGTCCTCGGGCGTCAATGCCAGCCGCCCCATGGGGAGTTCCGCGAACGACGTCAGAGACTCCTCTTGTCCAGAGAACTCTCTCACTGCTCCGTTCAGCAGAATCCATTCGGGTGACCCGCGGTAGTGGAGAGTATCGCTGGCGTCCACCCATTTCATCTGCCGAGCATCGGCGCGGCGGACCATCACCGTGAGGTTCGTATCAGCGAATTCCTGAATGCTGACGCGGGAAGCCGACCGGGCATCGCTGTAGTAATACCCCAAGCTTACAATCCTCGTCCTGCCCTCCTGGAAGTAGATGTCAAACCGCCCCTCGGCGTCCATGTGCTTCTGGAGATAGCGGCGTTCGATATCGAATTTCTTCTGATTGGCAAACGGGACAACCCACCCGTTGAAATAGACCGAGGCAAAGCTCACGAGCGTGGCGACAGCGACGAAGGGCAACAGAATCCGGTTCAGGCTGATTCCGCTCGACTTCATTGCTGCGAGTTCATTCTGGTTGGCCATCCGCCCCGTGACGAACAGGGCGCCCATGAGCATGGCGACGGGGATCATCAAGCGTATGATCTCCGGCATGAAATAGGCGTAATAGGAGACGATGACGCTCGGTCCGACCTTGGCGTCCACGAAATCGTCGAGCTTTTCCATCAGGTCGACGACCAGGAAGATCAGCAGAAACGCAAAGAGCGCAAACAGGAATGTCAATGCAAACTGCTTCACCACGTATCGGTCCAGGATCGTCATGGCTCATCCTCGGACTCTTCGCTGATCCGCCATTGCTTGGGAACCAGGCGTCGAAAGCGGGACCAGTCAATGGTCAGGCTTTCGCGCGCGGTTCGGAACGTCAAGTAGACGCCGAGAACGCCCAGGATGATGTTGGCTGCCCACATGCCGATCCAAGGTTCGAAGAATCCTCGATCCGCGAGTTTTTCCCCGCCGATTAAAAAGGCCCAGTAGAGGAGGAAGAAACCCAAACTCAGGCTCGCGGCCATGCCGAACGTCCCGCGGCGGGCCATGATCCCCAGTGGCGCCCCGATCAGGACAAAGACGATCGCGGCGATCGGAATCGCATATTTTTTGTGGATCTCGACGCGGTACTCCCGCTGACGCCGCTCAAGGTAGTCAATGTTCTGGAGATGCCCTTTGAGCGAATTCTGAAGGGTGGAGATGCGGGAACCGGCTCCAACGGCCGGATTCGCACCTTTGCGCGCGCTCTCGGGGATGGGGGCTCCTGGCGTGAACAGCTTCGTTACCTCTTTCGCCACCGTGGAGCCAAGACTCGCAAGCGCCTGTTGCCGCCCCCGTTCAAGACTGTCGACCTTTCCAATCATATCCTGGGCGCTGAGCTCCCGGTCTCCGCGCAGGAAAGCGCTCTCCTGAGAACGCTGAAAATCGAATCCGTCTGCGTTCATCGCAATCCGATGCTTCGCAAACCGAATCCAACGGTATTGCGAGAAGCTGGAAGTGGAGAGCTCGTGGATCTCTCCGTCGTACAGATCCATGATGAGTTTTCGGTAGTCCGGGGAGAAGGAGATCGTCCCATGCTCTGCGGTTACCGTCGTGTTCACGTTTGGCCTCGTCCGGTCGAAAATGGTGACGCCTTCGAGATCGTTTGATTCTTCAAAGGTCCTGCGGACAAGGATGGTATACGCCGTGATATCCGATGAGAACAATCCCGGGGTGATTGAGAGCGTCGGCTTCTTCCGATAGATGTCGTTGGTGAGAATCTTGGCCTTGTAGTTCGCGTCGGGAAGGACGTTATTGTTGAATTCTACGAGCAGGAGACAAACGATGGCTGATCCGGCGAGGGCGGGGGCCATCATTCGGTACAGGCTGACTCCACTTGCCCGCATGGCCGTGACCTCGTTGGTCGATGCGAGCCCTCCGAAAGCCATGAGCGTTGCAATCAGCACGGACATGGGTACTGCCAAGACCACCATCCACGCGAGATTCATCACGATCATCTCGATGATGACCCCGGAGCTGAGACCTTTGCCGACAAGCTTGTCCATGAACTTCATGATGAATTGGAGGACAAAGATGGCCATAAGCACAATGATGGAAAACGCGAACGGGGCGCCGTGCGACCGGAGGATATGTCTCCAGAGAATCATCATGGCTGCAATATAGCGAGAAGCGGAGCCGTTCTCAAGCCGGCGGCGATCGGCGCGACCTCGATTCTGAGAGCGAAGTACTGTATATTGGCCCATCGGTTCACACAAGGAGCGAGTGCATGCCCCACATGCCGCATCAGCCCAATGCCGCGCACCGGCTCTCCGAGGATCACCTCCCGGCAGATCCCATCGATCTGTTCCGAGTCTGGATGACGGAGGCCGAAGCAAGCGGCCTTGTGTATCCCAATGCGATGGTGCTGGCGACGGCCACGAGTGACGGGGTCCCCTCGGGCCGTGTCGTGCTCCTGAAGGACGTCGATGCGAGAGGATTTGCCTTCTATACGAACTACACGAGCAGGAAGGCCAACGAGATGGAGACAAACCCTCATGCCTCGTTGGTTTTCTACTGGAGCGGAACGGGCCGGCAGGTACGGGTCGAAGGGACGGTCGAACGAACGAGCCGGGAGGAGTCCGAGGCCTATTTTGCGACGCGCCCGAGGGAGAGCCAAGTTGGGGCTTGGGCCTCACCGCAGAGCTCGGTCATAGCGCACCGCGGCGAGCTGGAAGCGAAGTTTGAGCAAGCCCAAGAACGGTTCAAAGACCAGCCCATCCCGCGGCCCCCTCATTGGGGAGGCTATCGGGTGCTTCCGCAGATGATCGAATTTTGGCAGGAGCGGGAGCACAGGCTTCACGATCGCGTGTGCTACCGTCGTTCGGGCCCGGGGTGGACAATTGAGCGGCTCAGTCCGTAGAGGCCTCCAACCTGTCGCTGGCCCATGCGGGGGGGGGCGATTGGGCCCCATCACACCGCTTCTTGCGCCTGTTCCTGAATTTCCCTATGTTTTTCGAACACGGATGAGGTAATCAGAGCCCCATGGATCATTCCGTCCACAATCACCTCCAACCGTTTCAGCATCATTCCCACCCGTCTGAGGAATAGTATCGACGCCTTCGCTATCGTCTTACGCTTGTCACCGTGAAGCAGGAAGACTGATTCTTTTCCGCTCCCAACGAGCACATCCTGAAGACTGAAGTGAAGCGCGCTGTCCGAAGACATTTTCCAGCGACAATTGTGAGGCTTGCCCAGATCCTCGGGGGGCTTGCGGCTCTCATGGTCGTGCAGGCCATCCCCGGCATCGGTGCCTCCGGGCCCGGTCTGCCATGGGGAGAGTCCGCCGCTCTCTCCGGAGGAAGGGAAGGCCTGGGCTCGGCCGAAATCCTGTCCCCGCCCGTCGTGGATGACAGCACGGACCTCTTCCGACAGTCTCAACAGGGGAAGCTCTCCCGGCGGGCAAAGGCTCTCCAACGACGGTTGAGTCGGGCAGATTCGGCGGCTGTAGGGCCCGAAGCGGGAGCCAAAGTCGGTTCCATCCTTGGGATTCCACGGGATTCGTCTGCCCGCCTGCAATATTTTCAGCCCGTTCGTGAAGATCAAGCGTACGCCACGCTGCCTCCAACGTCTTCTTATCCCATGTACCTCCGAAAACCCGACGCATTCAAGTACAAGATTGATCTCGACACAACCCGCTGGACCTACCGTATCCGGGAAATCGTCGGAGACGCGGATGTGAAGGTGCCCGTCGACTACTCATTTGATGAATTCAGGAAAAAGCGGCTGGGGCAGACGGTTCGCAAAAACTGGGAGGCGCTGGCCCACCAGTACACCATCGAAGCAGACAAGAAGAAGGGACTCTCGGAGCTGTTCGGACAGGTGACGAATATCGAGATCCCCGTCCCGAAGAATCCCATCTTCAGCATCTTCGGCCCCAACCGCATCAACCTGCGGATCAATGGCTCGGTTGATGTCCACGGTGCCTTCCGCAGCACGGAATCAGATGTCGTCACCTCGAACCCACTCGACCAGGTCCGAAACGAGCCAGACTTCAACCAGGAGGTCCAGGTCAATGTGCGGGGGGAAATCGGTGACAAGCTCAAAATCGACGCCGACTGGAACACGCAACGTCAGTTCGAATACGAAAACCAGCTGAAGGTCAAGTACACCGGGTACGATGACGAAATCATCCAGAGCATCGAAGCCGGAAACGTTTCCCTGGCGACCAATACGACGTTCATCTCGAGCAGTCAGGCGCTGTTTGGAATCAAAGCGGGACTCCAGATGGGGCCCCTGAAGCTGACCGCCTTGGCTTCCCAGAAGAAGGGGCAGATCCGAGAGCTGAGCGTCTCGGGGGGTGGCCGCCCGCAGCCGTTCGAAAAAAGGGCTACGGATTACTCCACAGATCACTACTTCATTGATGTCAGCTACCGGTCTGTGTACGAGACGGCGGTGAAGACCATCCCGATCGAGATCGATCCCCTGGTGCAGATCTATGATCTCGAAGTGTGGGTGAGCACCCGCGAGATTCTCCCCGATGAAAAAAACCGGCGTGAAGTCGTGGCCTTCATCGACAAGGACACCGTGTTGAAGTATCAGGATGATCTCGCTGCCCGGCAGTCAGGGCAGTTCCAAGGGTCCAAGGGGCAGTTCGAGGAAGGGACCTTTATCAAGCTCCAACCGACGGTAGATTACGTCTATGACGAGTACCTAGGCTACATCTCCCTGAACACGACTCTCCAGCAGGATCAGGCGCTTGCCGTTGCCTATTCGCTTCCTGGTCCAACCTCGGGGGTGTTCCAGGATATCGGGAACTTCGATGCACGGGATACGAGCAAAACGCTGAAGCTGGTACTAAAACTCGTCAAGCCAAAGTACCTTGATCCGAGCATGCAGCCCGCCTGGGATATGATGCTCAAGAATATCTACCGACTCGGTGGTCGCGGGATCAAGAAGGAAGGTTTTCAAATGGCGATCGAATACCTTCCCCCGAGCGGCGATCCGCTCGTGACAATCGCGGACGGCCGCGTGAACCTGATGGAGCTGCTCCGCCTCGACCGGTACAGCGAGAGTGGAGAACGGGTTCCCGACAACAAGTTCGACTACTTCCCAGGGACCACCATCGACGAATCGCGGGGCGAGATCATCTTCCCGACGCTCCAGCCATTCGGGGAAAACATCAATACGTACTTTGTCAACAACGAAAACGGCCTGCTTCCTGCCGATCCCGGCGAACGGCAGGCCCTCGCGGACGAGTACGTGTTTCCCGAGTTGTATGACACCACGTACAACGGTGCGATCAACAGCCCGAAGAACCGTTTTCGCATCACGGGAACGATTGTGAGTTCGGTCGCGGATAACTACAACATCGGGTTCAACGTCGTGGAGGGAAGCGTCGAGGTCATCGTGGACGGTGAACGGAAGCAGCCCGGGGTCGACTATACCGTGGACTATCTGACGGGGCAGGTCGTGATCCGGAATCAAAGTCTGTTGGTTCCCGGGAAGAACATCCAGATCAAGTACGAAGCGAACGACCTCTTTCAGCTGGCCTCGAAATCGCTCCTGGGGACGCGTGGAGAACTCAGCCTCGGAAAAACAGGTAATCTCGGGTTCACGGTCATGAACCTCAATCAGCAAACGCTGAGCGATAAAGTGCGGCTCGGTGAAGAACCGGTCAGCAACACGATCTTCGGCGTCGATCTCCGCAGCACCTTCGACACCCCTTTCGTGACCTCGCTGCTGAACCTCGTGCCCGGGATCCGTACCAACGCACCGTCGAGTCTCACGTTCAACGCAGAAGCGGCCTACATGCTCCCTGATCCGAACACCCGAAAGAGCACTATTGAGCAGGACGAAGGACAGGGAATCGCGTATGTCGATGACTTCGAAGGGGCGCGCAGGATCATCCCGTTCGGTGTCTCCTACGGAGCCTGGCGCGAGCCGAGTCCCCCCGCATTCATCCTCGGTTTGGATCCTTACGTGCCCATTGATGGGAAGGTCCCGATCGGCGATCCGGCAGTGCAAAGCCAGTTGCGTCCGGACACTGTGAAGATGGAATACAAAGCGAAGACCACGTGGTACAACATCCTTCCGAGCGACATCGACTCGCGCGTGATATGGCCTGACCGCCAGACCCGTTCAGGCGAAAGCCAGGTAACGGCGCTCAACGTGCTCTTTCAGCCCAAGATGCGCGGTACCTACAACCGGTCTCTCAACCTGTCGGACATCCTCAATAACCAGACCTCACAGACCTGGGGTGGAATCATGAAGCTTCTCGGAACGACGGCGACGAATCTGGTCGACGAGAACGTCAGCTTCATCGAATTCTGGATCAATGTCGAAAAGACGCGACCCACGGCAGTCATGCGCATCAATCTCGGCTTTGTTAGCGAAGATGCCATCCCAAACCGCCGCCTGGACACCGAAGACGGCCTCGGGGGAACCTACCCCACGGGCATCATCAACAACCCCGACGTGCAGGACGTGGGGATCGACGGCTTGAACGACGATCAGGAGCGAGCCTTCTATTCCACTTTCCTTGCGCTGTACCCCGAATACACCAGCGACCCCGCGGGGGATAACTATATTCCCGTGGTGTATGGATCGCTCAGCCCCGATGACTACAGGGGCGGAAATGGCCCCCAGGGGAACTTCACGACGGAGTCAGGGCGGTTCGCTGACACGGAGGATTTGAATTTCAACAAGGCACTGGATCGAACCAGAAGCTACTTTGAATACGAAATCTCCCTCGATACCGCCAGCCAGGAATTCAAACGCTATGTCACGGGTGGCGGGCAAAATCAGTGGTATCAAGTGCGCATCCCCATCAATGAATATGTCCGCACGGTCGGCGAACCAACTCTGACGAACGTCGAAGGCATTCGGTTGTGGTTCACGGGCGCCGACGACGAAGTCCTGTTCCGTCTCGTAGAATTCAACCTCGTCGGAAACCAGTGGGAGCCCCTGATCAAGAACGATGATACTCTCCGGGTCAGCGTGGTCAACATCGAGGACAACCCATCCTATACGAGTCCCCCGGGTGTGAGCCGACCCACCGACTACAGTCGGGCGGATCAACCCATCGAGGGGAACGAGCAGTCCCTGGCTCTTTTGTTGGAGAATCTTCAGGACGGCCAGGTCCGTCGGGTCAAGAGGAACTTCGCCATCCGCCCGCTGGATGTGTTCAACTATAAGGTGATGAAAATGTTCGTCCACGGCGATGATCGGCCGATGACGTACATGAACTACGTGGACACTACGAACTACGATGTAGAATTGTTCTTTCGCTTCGGGTCCGACTCGGGGAACTACTACGAATACCGGTCGCCGATCAGACCCGGATGGGATCCGGACAACGAGATCAAGATCCGATTCTCCGACATTACGGCGCTCAAGCTCGGGAGGGATTCCGCAGGGACCACGAGCGTGAGGATCCCTGTTCCGGACGGCGCGGAAGGGGCGACCTACCAGGTGCGGGGATCGCCGACGTTGACCAGCATCCGCTACATCGAAGTCGGGCTGGAAAACCCGGTCGGCAAAGGAACGACATCCGTCACCGGCGAAGTGTGGGTCAACGAGCTGCGTCTGACCGACGTTGATGACACGCCGGGCTGGGCATACCGCTTCGACGGGAGCGTCAAGCTCGCGGATCTCGGAACCGTCAGCATGACCTTCACGCAGCGTGACCCGTATTTCCACGCCCTGGAGGACCGGTTCGGGACGCGGAACATCGACCGGAGCTGGTCCCTCAACGCAAGCTTGGGGCTCGACAAGTTCCTCCCCACCTCGTGGAACGGCACATCCCTGCCCGTTTCCTATTCGCATGTCGAGGGGATTCAGAACCCCCGCTATTTGCCGGGGACGGACATTCTCGTGGAAGAAGCATCGAGCATCTTGGCGGACCTGGCTCGTCAAAACGGGGCGTCGGAGGAAGAAGTTGCGATGATAGAACAGGATACGCGCGAGCGATCCCGAACGCTGAACGTCAGCGAAACCTTCTCCATGCCAAACGTACGCTTCAACGTCCCGGTCTCGAGCTGGCTGATCACCGAAACCATAAACCGAATCACTCTGTCGTATTCCTACAATACCACCCGGCGGCGGAATCCCACCACGGAGTACTTCGAGCAGTGGAGCTGGAACTTCCGGTTCGGATACGCGCTCCAGCTCAGCCAGGCCAACTACATCTCGCCGTTCACCTTTGCGGGAGACTTTTTGTTATTCCGTCCCTGGAAGAGTCTGAGACTATTCTTCACGCCGCGGAACATTTCCTTTAGCACCTCGTTCAGCCGGGCCCAAACGCGCGAGAAAGCCCGTACACAGGCGATTGCCAAACCGGTCGGCCGGAATTTCGTGGCCACCCGCGGGATGAGCTTCAGCTGGCCATTGCTCGAGGGGGGATTCATCAACCCGTCAGTCGATTACCAGGTGGATATCGGCAGCAGCCTGGTTCACCTCGAAATTGACGAGTTCGGCCGTCAGCGCACCTTCCGGGAAATCCTCGGCGAAATTTTTGGCGGTCCCGACATTGTCAATTATGGCATAGACCAGAACCTCTCACAAAACTTTGGCATCGGGACGAAGCTGACGATGCCCAAGATCCTCAACCTCGACAGACTGATGACACCGTCGGCGCGATACAATGTTCGCTACAACTGGAACAACAACTTCCAAGCCGGGGACTTGGGCAAGAGCGCTGGCTGGTCAAGCACGCTCTCCCTTGGGCTCGATGTCGTCCTGAAGGCCATCGGCAACGAGATCTGGGGAACGCCCGCTCCACAGCGTCCTCCGACCCCGGAGGACACGACGGCGGGGCCGGCTCTGAGTCTCTTTGAGCGGCTGGACGGCATCACGCGGACCTTCATCAAGATTCCGTTCTTTGACTTTGATAGGGTGAGCTTCTCGTTCACGCAGACCAATACCACACGCAACTCGGGCACCGTGGGAGGGCCTGGCGTGGTGAATTTCTGGAAGGGAATGATCCTGCTTCCCTCGACCCCCGAGAGCGGACCCTCGGCCGTCTATCAGCTTGGCCTGATCTCGGATCCGCATGGATCACTCATCATGAAGTCGAAGAGCTCGTTCCCCTTCGTGGACTTCGAGACGGTGCCCGGGATCCGCGCACCACTCGGTAACTTTGTGGACAACTACAGCCAGAGCAACCGGGCCGGAATCCGAACCTCGAGACCGCTGTGGGAAGGGGCCCGGATCGACATCAACTGGAGTGTCGGGTGGACCTACAATAGTAACCGGACTATCACCACCGATTCGCTGGGATTTCCAGAAGAACGTAGCAAGGTAATCAGTGGGGATATTGATCGGTCGTTTCTGACCTTCCCGCCAGGCTTCATCTTCTCGTTCTTCAAAACCGGTATCGAGGAAGTCAACAAGGTTTACGAAGAGTCCCTCTTCGACCCGACAGATCTGAGGACCAAGAACGAGAAACTGAGCACGGCGTTTGCCGAAGGCATGGAGGCCCTCCCATTGCTCACGAGGATCATCGGGGCGCTGTGGCCGCGCCCAAACTGGACGTTTCGCTGGGATGGCCTCGAGAAGCTGCCACTGTTCGGCGTGTTTGCCCAGCGGGTCAGTCTCGATCACTCGTATACGTCGACATTCCGCCAGCGTTGGAAAAATACCCCGGGGGGCGGTCAGGTGACGGAAAGTGAACAGGTCTCATACGGATTCGCTCCCCTGATAGGCCTCACCTTCTCGTTCAAACCGCTCGGGAAAGGAACCTTTGGGGCAAGCTTCCGATTGTCGAGTACATCGTCCTTTGACCTGACGCCGTCAGCGCTCTCCATCATTCAGTCGAGCACCACGGACATCTCAATCTCGGCGAACTATCAGCGCCAGGGATTCGAGATACCCTTTTTCGGACTCTCGTTGTCCAACGACATTGACATCAGCTTCTCCTACAGCGTGTCGAGTAATCAGCGGACGATCTACGACTTCAAGAAGGACTTTCAAAAGGACGGCGAGCCTCTGGAGGGAACGGTGCGGACGCTCATGGAGCCGAGGATTCGCTACATCCTGAGCTCCCGCGTTACCGCTTCCATCTACTATCGCTACACACGATTGAAGCCGGGCGAAGGCGGATCACGCATCGCCGGCTCGACGGTGAACGAAGGTGGTCTCGACGTGCGTGTGACCATCCAGTAGTGGCATTGTCCGCCTTCCGCGTCATTGAATGTCTGGGCTTTTCTGGTTAGGTTACAATGGCAGCGGCTGTCCGCCCTCCCCCGAACCTATTATGACACACGGCAAAAGAATCCTCTGGGTAGACGACGAAATTGACCTGCTCCGGGCTCATATCAAGCTCCTGGAGCAGCGAGGCTATCTCGTCGATGTGGCGACAAACGGCGAAGATGCCGTCGAAATGACCAGGCAACGGACCTACGACCTTGTCTTCCTCGACGAAATGATGCCGGGGATGGGGGGTCTGCGGACCCTGGCGGGGATCAAAGATATTGCTCCCTCGGTGCCGGTGGTCATGATCACGAAAAACGAGGCTGAATCGCTGATGGAGGAGGCGATCGGGAGCAAGATTACGGATTACATGCTGAAGCCGATCAGTCCGAATCAGGTGCTCATGGCTTGCAAGAAGATCCTCGAGGCGAAGAAGATCACTGGCCAATACATCTCCCGAGACTATATCAAGGAATTCCAGCAAATCACCCAGGCACTCGCCGGTCCCCTGGGGATTCAGGAATGGATCGACCTGTACGTCAAGATCACCGACTGGGATATCGAACTGGACGGCCATCCCGAACTTGGCCTTCGCCAGACGCTCCTGGATCAGAAACGGGAATGCAACGCGGAATTCGCCAAATATGTTGAGCGTAACTACAAGACGTGGATCGAAAAGGAGGACGAGCGGCCGCTGTTGTCGACCGAGGTCTTCCGCGACTCGGTTCTCCCCGAACTGAAGGGGTCATCATCCGTGTTCTTTATCGTGGTTGACTGTCTCCGTCTCGATCAATGGCTGCTGATGGAGAAGATGCTCTCGGGCATGTTCTCCATCCAAAAGAAACACTACTTCAGCATTCTCCCGACGGCGACCCCCTATTCGCGCAACGCGCTCTTTTCGGGGCTGTTTCCTCTGGAAATCGAGCAGCGGTTCCCTGAGATCTGGCAGGCGGGAGAAGATGACGAAACGAGCCGGAACCGGTCGGAGCATCAGCTGATGAACAAGCTCCTCGAGAGATCCCGCATCCAATTGAAGCCCGAATCGAAGTACGTCAAGATCCTCGATCCCGAGTTCGGCCGCCAGATTGAAAACAACATCCTTTCCTACACGCAGAACAAGCTCACGGCGATTGTAGTGAATTTTGTCGATATGCTGGCACATGGGAGATCGGATTCGCCTCTGCTGAAGGAAATTGCGCCCGACGAATCGGCGTACCGGACGCTCACGACATCCTGGTTTCAGCATTCCTCCCTTTTTGGCATGCTCAAGACGCTGGCCACCCAGAAGGATGTTACGATCATTCTCACGACGGATCACGGAAGCGTCCGATGCCTCCGGGGTTCGAAGATCATCGGTGACCGGGAAGCCTCGACCAATCTCCGATACAAGTACGGACGCAACCTCCGCGTGGATGAAAAACAGGCCGTGTTTATCAAGCACCCCGCCGAGTACAAACTCCCGCGGGCCAGCGTCACTACCAACTACGTGTTGGCCAAAGAAGACTACTACTTTGTCTATCCGACGGACTACCATCGGTACCTCAACCAGTACCGGGACAGTTTTCAGCACGGGGGAATCTCCATGGAAGAAGTCATCCTTCCACTGGTGAAGCTTGAGCCGCGATGAACAGTGAGCGCTGGGTGACGCACTCTCCAGAGGAGACCGTGGCGCTGGGCTCAGCCTTCGCGCGTCGGTTGAGGCGGGGAGATGTTGTGGCCTTGATCGGCGATCTCGGAACTGGGAAGACGCAGTTGGTGAAAGGCATTGCCGAGGCGTTCCATGCCCATCCACACGTCTCGAGCCCGACCTTCGTAATCATGAACCGCTACGATGGTGTGGATGGAGAAGGTCGCGAACTGTTCCTGTTCCACGTGGACCTGTACCGAATCGAGGGGACCGATGCGATCTTGGACCTGGGCCTGGAAGAGATTATGGGAGGTGACGGCATCACCCTCATCGAATGGGCCGATCGCATGGGGCACCTCCTTGGTCCTGGCTGTATTGAGATCCGCTGTGCGCTGGGCAGCCGTGAAAATGAACGTGTCCTCGATCTGATGGGCTTGGCATCAGCCGTTGGCTCAGATCCCAGCGTCTCGAAGGATCCTCCCCGTTCGCCGGAGCATCCATGATTATCCTCGGCATTGAAACATCGAGCCCGGTGTGCTCAATCGGCCTCGTCGACGATCGCCAACGTACATGGGAAACGACCGTTGAGGACAGGCACGTCCATTCGGACAGCATTGTGGGCCTGATCGGGCAAACGATCGCAAAGGCCGATCTGGCCCTGGAGGCTCTCCAAGGAGTGGCGATTTCGGCCGGTCCTGGCTCATTCACGGGGCTCAGAATCGGTATGAGTGCAGCAAAGGGGCTGTGCAAGGCCCTCAATATCCCTATTGTGGCTGTATCGACGTTTGAAGCCGTGGCTGGGGGAGCGCTCGCCGCCCATCCCGAGTCGGACCGTGTGATGGTTGCGGTTGATGCGAAGCGGGATGATTTCTATATTATGATGTTTGAGCGGAAAGATGGGAAGTGTCGTCCACTGGGCGAGGCGGCCGTCATTGGCCGGCCTGCCTTGCGCGCTGTGCTCGGAGACGTCCGGTTGATTTGCACAGACCGGGCCGCCGAGATGGAGGAGGATGGAGGCGCGGGAACCACGGTTGTGGAAATGCGGCAGGTCCTGAGCGGTGCCCGCATTGCGTTGCGGGGACAAGAACATGCGCTGAAGGGGCTGTGGGATGATGTCGTCAGTCTTGAACCCCTCTATCTGAAGGACTTCATCGTACGGCAACCACCGGCGGGCTCCTCCGGCGCCTCGACCGAAGACTAGGGAGTACCTATGGCCTGGTTTAGTAGAGAAAAAGAAAACATCCAGTCCGACGGGCAGAAGAAAGAGCTTCCCGACGGTCTCTGGAACAAATGCAAAGGCTGCGGCGAGATCGTCCACAAGACGCAGCTGGAGCAGAACATGTACGTGTGCCCCAAGTGCTCGACCCACTTCCGGATCGGAAGCCACGAGTATTTTACTATCCTCTTGGACAAGGGGACGTTCAGAGAGACGGACCGCAAGCTCCGATCCGCCGACCCCCTCGGTTTTGTGGATTCAAAGCCCTACAGCACGCGCATCAAGGATACGATCAAAAAGACCAATCTCTTTGACGCCGTCCGAACAGGGTCCGGAAAGATCAATGGAACACCCGTAATGATGGCGTGCATGGACTTCGCGTTCATCGGAGGGAGCATGGGGGCCGTTGTCGGGGAGAAGATCGCACGGGCGATTGATGCATCGCTGAAGAAGAAGATACCGCTCGTCATCATTTCGGCGAGTGGGGGGGCCCGAATGATGGAAGCGGCCATCTCCTTGATGCAGCTGGCGAAGACCTCAGCGAAGCTTGCGCAGCTCTCGGACGCGGGGATCCCCTACCTTTCAATTCTTACCGATCCGACAACAGGAGGTGTGACGGCAAGCTACGCGATGCTCGGAGACGTCAATATTGCCGAGCCTGGCGCCCTGATCGGATTTGCCGGTCCGAGGGTCATCCGCCAGACGATTGGCAAGGACCTCCCTAAAGGGTTTCAGCGGGCAGAATTCCTGCTGGAAAAGGGATTTGTGGACCTCGTCGTGTCGCGCAAGGAAATGAAAAACACCGTTGCCCGGCTGCTGAACCACTTTCACAATTAACGGCGGCGGTGTATGACGATTCACATCCTTGGCGTCCCGATGGATCTCGGCGCGGGCCGCCGTGGCGTCGATATGGGTCCCTCCGCACTCCGGATCGCCGGTGTGACGGAGCAGCTGAAGGCGCTTGGGCACAGTGTCTCCGACGAAGGCGATATCACGATCAAGGCCCCCGAGAAGCAGCGGATCCGGAACCCGAAGCTCAAATACCTTCCCGAAATCGTGCGCGCGTGCACGATCCTTTCCCACAAAGTATCTAAGATTCTCGGACAAGGGGGATTTCCCCTTGTGCTGGGTGGCGATCATGCCATTGCCATGGGCACGGTTGCCGGGGCCTCGGCCTATGCCCGTGAGCATTCCAAGACCCTTGGCGTTCTCTGGATTGACGCCCACGGTGATATGAACACCGACAAGACAAGCCCTTCCGGCAATATTCACGGAATGCCGCTGGCCGCATCGGTGGACCTGGGTGCCGTCGAACTCCGATCGATCGGTGGACACTTCCGGAAGGCTGATCCTCAGAAGGTCGCCCTCGTGGGCGTCCGGGATCTCGACCAGGAAGAACGGAAGATCATCCGGCAGCAGGGCATGCACGTGTTCACGATGGAGGAGATCGACAAGGACGGAATGGGTACCGTTATCCGCCGGGCTCTGAGGAAACTCAAAGGGGTCGATCTGCTGCATGTCAGCCTTGACTTGGATGCGGTGGACCCATCGGTCGCCCCCGGAGTGGGCACACCTGTCAAAGGGGGGTTGAACTACCGGGAGGCCCACCTCTTGATGGAGTCGGTGGCGGACTCTGGAATGATGACGTCGCTGGAGGTTGTTGAGGTCAATCCGATCCTCGACAACCGAAATCAGTCCGCGGAGTTCGCTGTGGAGCTGGTTCAATCAATTTTCGGGAAGAAGATCTATTGAACGCGGCACTCGTCACGTCGGTGCGGTCGATGCAGGAGGCCGTTTCCGAAGTCCGCTCATCGGGACGACGCATCGCCCTCGTGCCGACAATGGGTGCGCTCCACGAGGGGCATCTGGCGCTGATCCGTAAAGCGGCAAGTGTCGCGGACTGGGTGGTCACATCCGTGTTCGTGAACCCCACACAGTTTGGCCCGGGAGAAGATTACGAGCGGTATCCCCGAGATGTCCAAGAGGATACCCGGCGGGCGCTCGGCGCCGGATCCCACGTGGTGTTTGCGCCTGAGCCGAAGGAGATGTACCCCGAGGGGTATCGAACATTTGTGATGCCCGGGGCGGCTGCAGACACTCTGGAGGGGGCTATCAGACCTGATCACTTCCGGGGGGTCGCCACGGTTGTCGCGAAGCTGTTCAACATCACCATGCCTCATGTCGCAGTCTTCGGACAGAAGGATATTCAGCAAGCCTTCATCGTCCGCTGCCTGGTTCGGGATTTGAACATGAGCGTCGAGATTCTCGTGGAGCCAACAGTCCGGGAGCCGGACGGTTTGGCGATGAGCTCCCGGAACAGGTACCTGTCCCCGGACGAGCGGTCTCGGGCGGCATGTCTTTCCAGGGCGCTCAAGACCGCCCAGGCGCTCCTTCAGGCTGGGGAGCGATCAGCTGCGGCTCTGAGGCGGGCGATTGAACATGAGCTCCAGAAGGGAGCACCGACGGCGATTGACTACGTCGCCATCGTCGATCCTGAGAGTTTTCACGCGGTGGATCCGGTGGGACCCCGGGGGGCCGTCATCGCACTGGCCGCGCGCTTTGGGACGACGCGTCTGATCGACAATGCAATCATTGTGCCGACACCACACGAGGGGAACTTTTGATCAATAGGGGGAATAGAATGCAGAACGGAAAACACTCGACACCGCGGTCCGCGCTGGCCGCCGTTATCATGGCAGCGGGCAAGGGGACCCGCATGAAAGATCCGTCGCGGGCGAAGGTGATGTATGAAGTCAATCAGAAGCCGATGATTCATTCGGTTGTTGATCTTGCCTACGCTCTCGACGCACGCCGGGTCATTGTCGTCGTCGGCCATCAGGCCGATACGGTGGAAGCGTACCTGCGGGAGTCGCACAGCGACATCGAGTGTGTGCTGCAAGAACAGCAACTTGGGACAGGTCACGCCGTTCTTCAGGCGCGAGCGCTTCTCGAAGGATTTACAGGATCCGTCGTTGTGCTCTCGGGAGACGTACCCCTGTTGCGTCAATCCACCATGGAGCGACTTCTACGCCACCATGAGGAGACGGGCGCCACAGCGACCATTCTGACGGCCGCACTGGCAGATCCGACCGGGTACGGCCGGATCATCAGGAATTCCCATGCCTTGGTTGAGCGGATCGTCGAACATCGAGACGCCAACGATGAGGAGCGAGCGGTCAACGAGATCAATTCAGGCATCTACGTATTCGACAACGGACGGCTCTTCGATGCCCTGACGCATATCAGCGCACACAATGCGCAGAACGAGTACTACCTGACTGACGTCTTCGAATATTTCTGGAAGCACGACTGGAAGGTGTCCGCGCTGATCGCTCAAGATCCGATGGAAATCCGCGGGGTCAATACGCCTGAACAGCTGGAAGAGGCGCGCGTCGCTGCGTTGGCGTTGGAGCGCGCCGCCTCGTAGGGGACCGATGTCTTTCTTGACAATCAGCCCCCAATTGGGTATCATGGGAATGAACGGGAGCGATGGTCGATAACGCTATGAAACTTCCCATTTTCCGGGTCTTGCTGGTAGGATCTGTGGTTGCCCTGGTGCAGCCGGATCTCCTTGCGCAGTTCAAATCCAGCGTGGCCAACCAGCCGGGAGTCAGCGAGTCCATCCTCCGTCCAGACGGGGGGAATTCTGTCTTCGGCCTCTTTGATCCGAGCAGGCTTTCGATGAGGCACACGTTCTCGCTCTCCTATGCCACCTTCGGAGGCGGGCGAGGGATGTCCCTCGGGATGTACACGAACAGCCTGTACTATAAGATCTCAAACCCGCTCGACGTCCAGTTCGACGTGAGCCTTATGTATTCGCCATTCAGTTCCGGTCTCGGAGGCCCCCAACAGGACTTCACGGGGATTTACCTGACGCGGGCCCAGCTCAACTACAGGCCGTCGGAACATATGCTGTTGCAGGTCAATTTCCAACAAGTACCGATGACGTCATGGATGGGGTGGGGCTATGGACGATCCCCCTTCTTCGAGGGAGGTTTTCTGCCGACACAGGAGGGCAACTGAATCTCTGCGACCGATGAAGACGTGGTCTTGTGAGCCGAGCAGCGCCAACCGTGGAACGACGCGGGTCCTGTTCGGTTTTCTGTTTTCGGAGGATCAAGAATGACTGCGCGACCATCCGGCCAGCGCGCTTCACATGATGCTCAGGACAGCAGCCGGGATCAGGCGCACCCGGGCCAATCCCGATTTCAGCGGATCGCCCCAGGGCTGATCCTCGCAGTCATTGTCTTGATATCTCTGGTGATCGCCTACGCGCTCATCGTCCGCAACGATGAACCCCTCATCATGGAGGGGCCACGGACCCGCGCCATCCAGCTGGAAGTACGCAACGGTACCCGTGTGCCGGGGCTTGCACAGCGGGTCACGTCGTTTCTGCGCTCGAAGGGGTTTGACGTCGTCGAGATCGGCAACACGGATTCCGTCGGACTGGCACAGACGCTCGTCCTGGATCGCGCGGGGAACCGGGAGGCTGCGCTCAGCGTCGCGAAGGCTCTCGGGCTGGATGAGTCGAATGTGGTCGAGCACATCGACCGCACGCTGTATCTGGATGTCTCGGTGCATCTCGGAGATGACCTCCGTTCATTCCAAACACCACGGTGACCACCCTAGGAGGATGATGCGTTGACTTCCCGAACCCTTGCCAAGAGCATAGCGGACCTCGCGCTTTCCAAGAAGGCCATTGATGTCACGATCATGGACCTCAAGAAACTGGAAACAGTGGCGGACTTCTTCGTGGTCTGTTCAGCGGAATCTGATACGCAAGTCAAGGCCATCGCATCGGCGATCGAGGATGGCACTGACGAGAAGGGTGTGAGGCCATGGCATACTGAAGGGATGCGCGCACTGACTTGGGTCGTTTTGGACTACGTTGATGTGGTGGTTCATGTGTTTCACAAAGAGGCGCGCTCCTTCTACAGACTGGAACGGCTCTGGGCGGACGCGAAGATGACCGTCGTCGGAGATCGTGCAGAAAGGACCCCTGCAAGACGGAAGGCGGGCGCAAGGAAACCGCGCTCAAAAGCCGAGAAGACCTGACGCGTGACGATCCTCGCGATAGCGGTGCTTCTGGTCCTGGCATATGCCGTCGTGCAGCGCGTCGCGTTCCTTCGCAACAGAAAGAACTCTCCTGTCATGAAAACCTACCTGCGCGAACAGCTTGAGCGCGTCCTGCGATCCCTCGGCGTTGAGCCGACGGTCCCCGTGCTTTTGGAGAAACCAAAACAGGAAATCCACGGGGATCTCACCACGAACATCGCGCTTGTCGCCGCGAAGTCTGTGGGCGCGAAACCGCGTGATTTTGCCCAGCGTATTGTGGCTGGCCTTTCCTTGGATTCAGACCTGGTCAGCAAGACAGAGATTGCAGG
>Ga0209536_100005409_pt1 | contig 19845 bp, 20 predicted proteins | sample DeeMarSeWOR28_12_FD_187461 | JGI IMG/M metagenome (GOLD analysis project Ga0209536, IMG submission 187461) | Marine sediment microbial communities from White Oak River estuary, North Carolina - WOR-2-8_12 (SPAdes) (version 2) | ecosystem: Environmental > Aquatic > Marine > Intertidal zone >...
GCAGGCGAGACGCTGATGCCCATGGCTCGTGAATTGGTGAGTATGTCGCTGCGCATCGAGGAAGCCATGAAGTCACTGGGCGGTGAGGTGGTGGGGCATCTCAAAATTGGATGCAGCACCACGGCCGGCAAATACATCTTGCCGCAGCTCATTGCCCGCTTCAGGCGCATGCACCCCCGCGTGCAGGTCACCGTGTATAACAGCGGGCGTGACCAGGTGATGGACATGCTGTGTGATGGTATGACACACATCTCGGTGATCAGCAGCCTGGTCAGCTGCCGGGACGCTGAGTTTAAGCCCTTCTTCACCGATCGGGCGGTGGTCATCGCGCCTATCGATCATCCCTGGGCAAATCGCAATACCATCAAACCCCAGGAGTTGCGCGAGGCCGACTTCATCATTCGTGACGACACAGCCGGCACCCGCCAGGTGATGATGGAAGGGCTTCTCGAGCACGGTGTGCATCTGGATGATCTGAACATCGTGATGGAGTTGGGCAACGCCGAGGCGATTGAGATGGCCGTTGAGGAAGGGATTGGCGTCTCGATTGTGTCGCGGCTGGTGGCCCAACGCGGAGTAGACCTGGGGCGCATCAAGATGCTGGAAATCGAGGGGCTGAACCTGGAGCGCAAGATCTACATGGCCTATAACGTACGCCGCGCCGCCACCAGCGCCCAGACCGAGTTCTGGAACTTTGTTCACGAGCCTCGGAACGAAACGCTGCTCAAACTGGCCGCCTAGACCCGAGCGAACTCTTACTTGCGTCGCCGCCACCAGAGGGCCATCTGAACACCATAGGTAACGGTGAAGACCACCAACCCCACGATAATCAGGATCAGACAGCGCGCTGGGGTGAAGATAGACATGGGGCTAATGGGCGGCAGCAGAGTGGGCGTCGATACAGGAGTGACCGACGCGGCAGGGCTTTGCGCCACCGCCAGCGGCATGGCGGTCGGAGTCACAAGCACTGGGCTCGGCTGGGATGTGACCTGAGCAACCGCGGGCGTGGCCTGCGCCGGAGAGGTAGGAGCGGCTGGGCTCAGGGTGGGGGTGATAATCGTCGCCTCCACTGCTGTCTCCGCCGTACTCTCGAGCCGGGGGATCGGGGTGACCGCCGGCACCAGACCGGGCCGACCGGCGGGGGAGCCGGCTTCCACCAGCAGGCGCGGTGCGCCGCCGATGAAGCAGTTCGTCTCCTGGGTACATATGGCGCCAGGCAGTTCGACAGTGTACGTCCCATCCGAGGCATCGATTGTCTGCGTGCCTCCCCTCTCATCTACCAGCGTGGCCTGCGGCGCGATGGCATTTACTGTGAAACGTGTCGCGTCGCGGCTCACGGTCCACAGCACAGTGGTTGTGACCTCGCCCCGGTCAAAGGTGACGGCATACACATCGCCCAGGCGTTGCCACTGAACAGCCTGATAATCCCGCAGATAGGTCGTCACCACTCGATAGGCATCAAAGGCAGGGCGGCGCGAGTCGTCGGCCCGCAACAGGCCGTAAGGTTCGACGGCCCCCGGGTCGCCAGGGCTGTCCCGTAACTTATAGAACGCCACCCGGTCGGCACCTCCGGCCAGGGCCAGCGCGAACTCCTGAATCACAAAGGCGCTCTGCTCCTCCAGCGAGACGCGAAAAGCAGGCGACCCAACCGGCGCCGCCGGGTCTTCGGATGGGGGCGCATTCGTCTGGTTGATCCAGATCTGTTTGGCCATAATGCCCCGGGCGCCGAGCGTGCCCTGCACCTCCCCAATGATGCCCATAGTCTGGCGCGGGTCGAAGTACAGGTGATAGGCGACGGCATCAAAGTAGTATGCGTGGGTAGGTGCTTCCGGGTCGGCGACGATGATATCTAGCAGGCGATCCAGGTACTGGCGCTGCCCTCGCTCCTGGTCCCAGAAATACGTCAGTCCGGCCAGGTGCACTTGAAGCGTGGGGTCCTCGTCCTTGAGGGCCAGGTAGGCCGTTTTCAAGAGTCGGGAGTAATCTTGCTCGCTCCCGGTCCAGGTATTGCCAGGATGATTCACATCCAACACATCCGGCTGGTTCCAGATAATCCAGTGGCGGATACGCCCCCGGTATTGTTGCGCCATCCTGCGCACGAAGTACTCCCAGTAGCTCATATCGGGGACCGCCTTGGGGCTGCCGCTGCCGTCGGCAGCCGCCCAGGTCGGGGTACCCATCAGCACGCCCACCACTTCACGCCCGGCAGCTAGCTCGGCGTCGAGGAACGGATCGGGCACATTGGCTGGCTTCCAGTCGTCGATGCCCCCCGGCTGGATTACGTCCCACTGAAAGGTGATGCGCGTGTAACCCGCCCCGGCTTCGCTGGCAACCGTCGAACTGACGTAGGCATCGACTACCCCAAAGCGGGGGTCAGGCGGAGGCGCCTGAGCCAGACTCAGCGCGCCTGGCACCGTTCCCGGTACCAGCGCCTTTCCTGGCACAAGCAGGCTGAGGGGCATAAGGCCCATCAAGGCCAATAGAATCTTGTATCGCATAACCGGAGATTAACATAAAATCGGAATTTTGTAAAGTCCGATTCTAAATGAAAAAGCCCAACCTAAATTACAGGCTGGGCAGGGTCTGGCTGGGGTATCAGATAGAAAGGACGGCCGGCTCGAGAACGAGTCGGGCATAGGTGCCAGGTCCCGATTGAAACAATCCCTCGCTGCCCTTGCCCAGTGAAAACCAGGACATTGAGCAGCAGGACGCCCTTTGACGGCAGTCGATGGCCACCCTGAGCCGGTTGTCGCCCAGTCATCAGCCCGCTGAACACAGGCTGATGGATCCAGCAGCTACCATTCCCGCCGGTCCTCGGTCGCCGCGATCAGCTCATTAATAACGCCTGCGGCCGCCACCTCGCCGGTCGTCGCGCGCTCGGGGCGGTCGCGCCTCCGCGACGTTTAAGTCACGTCCATCCAGCATCTGGCCATTCAGACGGCTTATCGCCTCTGCAGCAGCCTCGTCCGTCGCCATCTCGACGAAGCCGAACCCTCTGGACCGGCCGCTCATCCGATCGGTGACGATGGACACCGATTCCACCTCGCCCACCTCGGCGAAGAGAGTACGCAACGACTCTTCGCTGGTATCATAACTCAAATTTCCCACGTACAGCTTCTTGGCCATTTTTGGCTCCTCCTTAAGTAGACAGCGTTCTGGTACCCCATTGATGCCGCCGAAATACAAGTCTTCGGAAGTATTTGGTCATACGCACGGCGCTGTCTTTCACCTCTCTCCACTGAATGTTTGCTGAAATCTTTGACTGCTACACTCTTTGAGTGTTATGACTGACGTGTTACCTTTAGCAATGAATTCCTTGTGTCCTTAGCACGGATACGGCGCTAGGCCGGAGTCAGTTGGTCGACCACGCAATAAAAAGACGCCCAGACCTTTGTAAGCCTGGGCGGCGCTCAAAATGGCAAATCCGGTCAGTCACTTACTTCGTCCTACACCTTCGCAGTATAGCTTAGTGTAGATTAAATGTCAAATCATGCCGTCAATCGTGGGCTTGCGCCATTTGGCGTGGGGTGGTATAATCCCACATCAATCACACCCGTGTATATACAAATGCGACGACGGAGAGGAGTAGGCGGGGGGATGCCGCCAGAGAGGCAGGACCACAGGCTGGAAGCCCTGCCCGGAGTAAGCCCGCTGAAGTTCGCTCCCGAGCCGACGGGGGAAATGGCGATCAACCGGAACGAGTAACAGGCAATACGTACATAACCGATCATCCTCCAAAGCCTGTGCCTAATTACTTATTACTCGTTGGCTGTCGTTCGCCAGAGTAGTCTGCTCCGGCGAGCCCGCCGTTATCGGGGCAACCAATCGCTGCGGCACGTTTAACGTGTTGCGCGCTGTTGGCAATTGAGGGGACCCGGCACGCGGCTTGCTGGGTCAAATTGGGTGGTACCGCGAGACTCGGCGCAGGCTCTCGTCCCAATGGGGCGGGGGTCTTTTTATTTTGGGCCACGTGATAGGCAGAACGTGAAACGTAGTCTACATCACGCGAGTGATCCACCAGAATAAGCTGCACGCACGATTGGGCTTGCTGCCAGCACCAACTGTGTGCGGATGAGTTTGATGGATTGCCCATCACGTTTCACTTAAGGCGGCCAGCCGATGAGCCACAACACGCCCAACATTAGCGCACCGGCGACCGCAGTGATCGACAGCCCACCGATGAGCACGAGCGCCGTGAACGAATCCGCCTCCGAGGAAGATGGGTCGTCGACAGAAGAGGATGGGTCGAACTGGGCGGCGCGCAACTGGGCCAGACCATCCGACGCTTCGGCCTGCGGCACCAGCCGTTGAATGGGGCGCCGACTGGGCGCGAGGGGGTCCATACCCACGGTCGGCATACTATGCGCCGAGGGGAGGGCGGCCACCGGGTCAGTGGACAGCGCTGACCCCACTACTTCCCGGGCTGCCTGGTCCGCGCCAGAGTGCGGCTGAGAGACGGGTAAATTGCCCTCCACCCCATGTTCTGGGCCTGAGGAGGAGTCGAGTTGGTCCAGCCCGGCCCGGGCAGTCTGGTTGTGGGGATTGATGGTCAGCACGCGCTCCAGGCAGATGCGACGTTCGGCGTCGGTCTCGACGACAGCACTCATCCAGAGCCAGCCCTGTTCGCTGCGTGGATCATCCTGCAAGACCTGCTGCAACAAGTCCTGTGCCTCAGCCCGGCGCCCCTCGCGGGCGGCGCTAATGCCGGCTTGTAACGCATCCATACGTCACACTCCTGTTACAAATGTCAAATGGCAGTGATGTTACCATAATAATTTGTCATAAGTAGTATACCATAAATACGGAAGAAGGCAAGAGGAGGATAGTACCCCAGAGTATCCTCCCGAAAAGCCAGAAGTTATTCTCTTCAGGCCCAAATCTTCATATACCCGGAGGCACTGCATGCAAGACCAGTCAGTCACCATACAAACTCTTGAGCACCTGACCACGGAGGCTCTCTCGGCCTTGGAATCAGCCGCCGACAGCAAGGCGCTGGAGAGCTGGCACTCCGCCTACCTGGGCCGCAGGGGGAGCGTCACCCAGATGCTCCGGCGCGTGGGGGAATTGCCCAAGGAGGAGCGCCCCGCCTTCGGCCGACGCGCCAACGAGATCAAGGTGGAGTTGGAAGCAGCCTACGAGGCGCAGGCAGGGGTCATCAAAGCCGCCGAGATGGAGAAAACCCTGACTGAGGGTGCCATCGACGTGACTCTGCCTGGGCGTCCCGTGGCGCGTGGGCGGCTGCACCCCAGCACCCAGATTCTGCGCCGCATCTATCAAATCTGGGCAGACATGGGGTTCCAGATCTACCGCAGCCGCGATGTGGAGACCGATGAGTACAACTTCCAATTGCTCAACTTCCCGCCTCACCACCCAGCTCGCGAGATGCAAGACACCTTCTATACAACCGATGAGGACGTCCTGCTGCGCACGCATACCTCACCGGGGCAAATCCACGCCATGCGTGAATACTACCCCGAGCCAATCCGGGTCATCCTGCCCGGCATGTGCTACCGACACGAGCAGATCACCGCACGCAGCGAGATTCAGTTCCACCAGGTCGAGGGACTGGCGGTGGGCTACAACATCCGTTTCACGGATCTGAAAGGCACGCTGACTGATTTCGCGCAGCGCATGTTCGGCGCCGGTCGCGAAACGCGCTTCCGGGCCAGCTATTTCCCCTTCACCGAGCCCTCGGCCGAGATGGACGTGCGTTGTATCCTATGCGAGGGCGAAGGCTGCCGGCTATGCAAATACACTGGTTGGTTGGAGATCCTGGGCTGTGGCATGGTCCACCCTATCGTACTGCAAAACGGCGGCTACGATCCGACCGTCTACTCCGGCTACGCCTTCGGCATGGGGCCCGAACGCATCACCATGCTCAGGCACGGCATCGAGGATATTCGCTATTTCTGGGGGAATGATTTGAGGTTCTTGGAGCAGTTCTAAGACACTGAGACGCCGACTGCAAGGATGCTAACCCAAGGAGTGACGCGACAATGAAAGTACCCATTTCCTGGCTCAAAGATTACGTAGACATCACGCTTCCATTGAACGAACTGGCCGAGCGATTGACACTGGCTGGGCTGGAAATCGCCGGGATCGACTACCTGGGCGTTGAGGGTGCAGAGCTGCCCTGGGACCGCGACAAGATCGTCGTAGGGCATATCCTGGCCGTCAAGCCGCATCCCAACGCGGACCGGCTGGTGCTGGCCGACGTGGAGCACGGCGCGCCAGAGATCGAGACGGTTGTCACCGGCGCGCCCAACCTGTTCCCCTTCATCGGTCAAGACGTCCGCGGCCTGAACCTCAAATCGCCCTTTGCCCTGGAGGGGGTCACCCTCTACGATGGCCACAAGGACGACGGTTCGAAGATGACACTCAAAGGCCGCGCCATCCGGGGGATTATGAACCGGCACATGCTCTGCTCCGAGAAAGAGCTGGGCATCTCCGAAGAACACGAAGGCATCCTCATCCTCGACCCTGAGGCGCCGGTTGGGACCCCATTGGTTGACTATATGGGCACGGCAGTGCTCGATATCGACCTGACACCCAATATGGCCCGCTGTGCGTCGATCATCGGCGTGGCGCGCGAGGTAGCCGCGCTCACCGGGCAGGCCGTCCGCTACCCGGAGTATCACGACTTGCCCATGGATGGGCCACCCGTGGAGGGGCGCGTGGTCATCGAGACCACCGAGCCGGAGCTCAATCCGCGCTTCTGCGCCATCCTCATCGAAGGCATCGAGATCAAGCCGTCACCTTATTGGATGCAGCTCCGGCTGCGGCTGGCCGGCATGCGCCCCATCAGCAACATCGTCGACGTGAGCAACTACGTAATGTTGGAGATAGGCCAGCCCAACCACGCCTTCGACTACGACGTACTGAGCACCCGCACCGAGCGCTATGGCGGTCCAGTTCACATCATCACCCGCCTGGCCGAACCGGGTGAGAAGGTGACCACCCTGGACGACGTAGAGCGGACCATGGAGCCCTACACCATCCTGGTGACCGACCCGACCGGCGCGCTGAGCATCGGCGGCATCATGGGCGGCGCGGAGAGCGAGGTACATGAGCAGAGCACCAACATTCTGCTCGAGGCGGCTGCCTGGAACTTCATTAACATCCGCCGCTCGGTAAACGCCCTGGACCTGCCCTCCGAGGCCGCCTACCGCTTCAGCCGCGGGGTTCATCCCTCGCAGGCTCTGCTCGGCGCGCTGCGCGGGGCCAGGCTCATGCAGCAAGTGGCCGGCGGCACCATTGCCCGGGGCGTGGTAGACTATTACCCGGCCCCGCCCGAACCGGTCAGCGTGGACCTGCCCGTGGCCGAGGTGAAACGCCTGCTGGGGATCGACGTTTCCTTGGAGGAGATCAATGGTATCCTGGGGTCACTGGAGTTCACTTGTGAACGCACCGATGCTGCCACACTGCACGTAGCTGTCCCCGACTATCGCATGGACATCGGCACCGGCGTTGTGGGGCGGGCCGACCTGGTCGAAGAGGTAGCGCGTATTTACGGCTATGATCGCATCCCGGACACCCAGTTCGACGACCTGATTCCACCGCAGCGCGACAACCTGCCACTCCTGCGCGAGGAAAAGGCGCGCGACCTGCTGGCGGAGGCGGGACTGCAAGAGATCATCACCTACCGGCTGACCACACCGGAGCGCGAGGCAGCCCTCTACCCGCCGGGTACCTCCGCCCCGGACGAACCATACGTGACCCTGGCCAACCCCACCAGCGCCGAACGGACCAGCATGCGCCACAGCCTGGTGGCCAGCGTCCTGGAGGTGATAGCCAACAACGCGCGCCACCGGGACCGCATCTGGCTCTTTGAAATCGGCCAGATCTTCCTGGTCCGGGAGGGCCAGGAGCTGCCGGATGAAGTGCGCCACCTGGTCATCGCCATGACCGGCTCCCGCGAGCGGGAGGGGTGGAAGGCAGCCGACACTTCGAACGTCGACTTCTACGACCTCAAAGGCGTCGTAGAAACGCTGCTGGATGGTCTGCACGTGAGTCAGATCGATTTCGAAGCAACCCAGCACCCCAGCTATTACCCGGGACGGATGGCGCGCCTGCGGGTGAACGGCGACCCGGTGGGCGTGCTGGGCCAGTTACATCCCCTGGTTCAGGCGGCCTTTGACCTGCCGCCTGTCGGAGTGCGGGGTGAGGACAAGCCAGTTCTGGTGGCCGACATAAACTTTGAGGCCCTCAGTCGACATGTCCCCGCTGCTCACCTGGTCAGCCCGGTTCCGCGCTACCCGGCCATCCGACAGGACATCGCCGTAGTGGTGGACGAGAGCGTGTCCGCCAGCCAGGTGCAGGCGACCATCTTCGCCAGCGGCGGCCAAATGCTGGTCGACGCCCGTCTCTTCGACGTGTACCGGGGCGACCAGATCGGCGCGGGCAAGAAGAGCCTTGCGTATGGGCTGACCTTCCAGGCTCCGGACCGCACCCTGACCGACAATGAAGTAGCCAAGATACAGAACCGGATCGTGCGCAAGCTGGAGAAAGAGCTGGGAGCCATGTTGCGCGCCTAATGGGCCCTTCCGGTATCCTTCGCGCTTAGCACCTGCACAGCACCCTGAGTAGGCTGTACCAAAGGGTATGACAAACGATAAACAAGAAGCCCACGGCTGATTTCCCGTTCGTGGGTTTCTTGTTTGGCAGGTGGAACCACCCAAACTTATGGGCTATTGCATGGGGCGCACAGCTATGATAAATTGTTGCAGACCGGTCGATCTCGATGGCTGAGGGTTGTGTCGGACGGACGTGTGATGAAGCCCGATGTCTAGTAGGGCCGACCGGTGTGTTCGCCTTGGCAATCGGCAGACACGTGGGCCGGCCCCCACGGCACAGAATACCGCTGCGGCCCGGGCGAATCTTCCCCGCGCCGGGATGGTAGGTGTTCGCCCTGAGGGGAGAGGATTTATGCGCTACAGGCCAGAGATTAAGAAACAACTACCCGTGCTACTGCTCGTCGGTGCAGGATTAACGCTGGTGTTCGGCCTGGTCACCATGGCCGCACCCGCCCAGGCGAACAGCGACCTACCGGCCGAACGCGCGATTTTGCGCTGGGCGGGTGATGGCCCCCCTGCCCCTCAAGTGAGCGGCGGGGACGCTTGGTGGGCCATTCAGGCCTCAAACGTTCTCACCCACTACATCTATCTACCCCTTGTGGACAAACCCGAAAGCTGCCAGCCCATCCCGGGCGAGAGCTATGGGACGCTGTCGGTGAATCCACCGCCCACCGACCGCCCGGCCGAGGAACACGCCGACCTGAACCTCGCCCTGCGGGGGTACGCGCCGACCGATGCCTTCAAGGGGCTGGTGGACTACAATGGTGGCGGCGAACCCAATGCTCCCCAGTTGCCCGGCCTTTTCGCCGACAAGCGCACCGGTGTCTTCAACAGCGTGTACCAGGTCTACGATTGGGACTGGGGATGCAACTGCCGGGGGGACCCCCTCACCAACTGGCCCGTCACCCTAGCCGGACTGGCGACGACGCCTGGAGAGACCATCCACGTGCCCGACTCCGGCTACAGCATCGGGAGCGGCTACGAAGTGTTGGTCCTGTATGCCACCGCCGAGCGCATCACCCTCAAATACACCCGCAACGACAACGTGATATTGGGTTATACGCTGCACGTGGACAACATCTGTGTAGAGTCCAGGCTGCTGGCCCTGTACCAGGCGTCAGACAGCGCCGGGCGCGGCCGGCTGCCCGCTTTGCGGGCCGGGCAGGCCTTGGGCTATGCGCGCGGCGGCGAGATTGGCGTGGCGATTCGGGACAACGGCACGTTTATGGACCCCCGCTCGCGCGCCGACTGGTGGCGAGGGCGGTAGTCGTACCTTTCCCGGACGAGCGCGATCACTTCAACCCCCTCGCGTAGGCGGGGCATCACGACGCCGGACAGGTTATCAGTGGGCCGACGCAGGCCATCCCCATCCAGTGGTAGGGATGCGCCGCAGGGTATTGCTGTGGTGCTCCCTGATGACGTGTCGCCGTCTTGAGCCATGATCTCCAGGTTAAGCGCGATGGCTGGCAACGGCCAATCGCGGTTGGCCACAGAGACGCGCGAACCCTGCAAGGCGACTACCTCATCACCAAACAGGGCAATCGACACGCCGGTGCGCCCCAACGAGATTTCGCCTAAGCGCAACGGTTTGCCAAGTCAAGCAGGACGGCATATGCGGTGCCGTTGTCAATGACGCCTTGACTCTGCTCTACACAACATCCCAGGGCAAGGTTCAAGCCAGAACCCCCAGCCAGGAAGGGCAACGCCGATGGACGGCTGGCCAGCTTCCTACGCCCGATTCATATCGAAGTTGATGATCTCCTCAATGGCTAGCTACTGAGCGCTCACTCAGCTCAGAAAGCCGCCCAATCCTTTTAAGCCATATTCATCGGCGCCGGTGAGCAGAAAGGCCACTGGCCGCGACGGTGGGTCGCTGGGCAGGTCGCAGGCCGCCACCAGATACTTGTCCCTTGTCAGCTTACGCTCTGATGCTCCCACACGCGCCGGTATTGGCACTGATCAAAGATCCCTTTTGCATACTAGCCATTACGAGACAGTTGTCAGCCAGCGGTAGGTGTGTTATATTCAAACTGGCAAAGGCTCTCCCCTATGCCCAGTGAACCAGCTAGATAAGTTGCGACGATCAACTAATCAGGATTGTCTCATCGCTTGTTGCAGCCGTGCCTCTGGACAAGGGTGCGGGAGTCATCCTGTAGTCTGATTTACGAGAGGCATTACCGGTCTGATGGACTCCATCGACCTCACCCAACTTCTCGCCCAGTCCCAGCCGTTTCGCGGCCTGCCTGCAGCCGAGCTACGAGCTGTGCTTCAAGCCGCCCAGCGCCGCCACTTCGAGCGGGATGCCTTTATCTACTACCAAGGCGACCCGGCCAGCATCCTTTACATTCTCACGCAGGGGGAAGCGAAGCTGACTCAGGTGACTCCCGAAGGGCACCAGATGCTGGTGCGTTTCGCCAGACCTGGGGATTGTTTCGGTTGCATCGCTGCCCTGAGTGATGCCGTTTACACACTCTCGGCTCAGGCGGTGGACGATTGCCTGGCCCTAGCCTGGGATGGTAGAACCGTGGCACAGCTGATGGAACGCTATCCCCGCATCTCCCTCAACGTGCTGCAGTTGGTAGCTGAATACTATAGGCGACTGCTGGATCGCTACCAGGAACTGGTCACAGAGCGAGTGGAGCGGCGTGTGGCCCGAGCTCTATTACGCTTGGCCCGACAGGCCGGGCAGAGGGCAGAAGATGGCGTGCTGATTGGCCTGCCCCTCTCACGCGAGGATCTGGCCGAGATGACCGGCACCACCCTATACACCGTCAGCCGTATCCTGAGCCATTGGGAGCAGCAAGGCTTCGTTGAGGCCGGAAGGGAACGGGTGCTCATCCACCATCCCCATGCCCTGGTGGCCATCGCCGAGGATTTACCCCGAGATATCCCGCAAGAAGAACTCTAAGGAGCTGTTAAGGAATACCTTTCCGCCTTAGATTCAATTTCCATCGGGAAATTCGCCGAAAAGCAGGAAGCTATTCCTTTCCCCAGCAGGGACCTACGACCACAGGTTCTCAGGACTCTCCCCTTTTTTCGCTTATTTGCGCCAGCGCAAAGACAGCCCCCTCCTTTTCTTGTAAATTAGAGGGGAGGAGATGGTTATGGAGTATCTCCATCTTTCAGCCGACCTCACTGTGGATAAAGTTCTGGACCGTTGGCCAGAGACCATTCCCGCTTTCTTCCGCTATCGAATGGCCTGCGTCGGCTGTCCTATGGCTCCTTTTGAGACCCTGGTCGAGGTGGCGGACATCTACGGTCTGGACGTGGATTGTTTCCTAAGCGAGTTGGAGCGGATAATCCAGCTGAAACGAAGAAGAGAGTTTTGAGATTCTCGTGGCGTTTTCTGAGGAACCCAGTGTATTGAAATAGAGGCGCTCAGAGAGAGGAAAGCGCGACCGGGAATACTCTGTCAACGTGAAGGAGTTGAATGCTATGAAAGGAAGACGAGGCGGTGGCAGCGGTCGAGGTGGTGGTCGCGGGCCGGGTCGCATGGGTGGCTCGCAAGCGGCCGGACCTGGCGGCTACTGTATCTGCCCTAACTGCGGCCACAAGGCAAAGCACACCGCCGCTCAACCTTGCTACGAGAGAAAGTGCCCCAAATGTGGCAATCAGATGACGCGCGAATAGTCACCTGACACATACTCTCCTTTGGGGCGAGTACCCCTTACATTGCCAACTCACTGGGGCCTACAATTGAGACTACCATGAACAACCACCAGGCGTCACGCTGGTGTTAGGTAGGTGATGGACTATGTCCAGGCTCCAGTCTTGGCAAACCCTTGTTTTGAGTGGTGAGGATTGTCCATGTGTCAAGCCATTGTTTACCTGAACGATGAGGAGATCATGCGCGACGTGATACGGGTGGAGCCCCTGCCGGAAGCTGTGCGATTGACAACCTTCTTCGAGCCACCGCGCATCGTGCCAGGTGTCATCCGCGAGATAGACTTGCTCAAGCATCGGGTTGTACTGGACCCTCTTACAGGAGAGGAAGGAGCCATGAACGATCTGGAGAAGCTCCAACTTTTGCTCCCCCACTGGATTGAGCACAATGCCGAGCACGCTGATGAGTTGCGCTCTTGGGCCGATAGGGTGCAGCACAGCGGCAACGTAGATGTGGCTAAAAGGTTGTCTGCCGCTGCCGCTTCACTCCAGAACGCTGGAGATCATCTGTCAAATCTGCTGGAAGAAGTCACTGGGGTGGCAGGGCACGACGCGAGATAGGAGCACTGATGAATTTCCTGTCCTTCGATGAACGGCCAGCGTGGAAGATGAATGATCTAGTCAAGTTCATTCGTGCCAAGCGCATCGATTCGTTTCAGAAGCTACGCCTCCTGGACTTCCTTCACCGACACCCCGAATCGAGTTGGACCAGCCAGGAAATCGCCGAACGATTGTATCTGGGCAATATGCCTTTGCTGGAAGAGATAATGGCGGACCTGCGGTCGGCAGGCTTGGGAGACTGCGTCGCGAATCGTTGTATATTGCACAATGAGACGGAGGTCCGTTCGTGTCTTCAGTGCTTGGCCGAGATCTGTGAAGATCCTCTAGCCCGCCAGCAGATCCTCGATCAAGTGACACATAGAACCTTTGTGACAGTCCATTACCAGGAGGATATGCATGAGTCTTATTGAGGCGCTACTTACTACGTTGCCAGATGGAGTGGTATGGGACGTGTGTGTCGGCGTCTTCTGGACAGCCGTGGTGGCAGAGGTAGAAGGTCATCATCGCTGCGGTCTGGCCTCGACCCTGCGGGACGATGACCATCACCACGTCGGTGGGCCTGCCACACGGGACGCTGGATTGCTCATGGACCGAAGCGCCCGGGAGTTGGCCGAGTTGGCGCGCTCCTTTCGCCCAATCGAAGCCGCGATTGGGATGGCAACCATCAATGCACTCCTGCCAGCGCACGAGGCGCGGTGGATAAACCTCAACGCCGAGGAAGTGATCGCCCAACATGGTGCAGACAAGCAGGTAGCGCTGGTCGGCCATTTTCCCTTTATCCCCCGACTGCGCGAACGTGTGGGGGCCTTGTGGGTGCTGGAAAAGCAACCGTCGGGCGCGGATTTGCCGGCCGAGGCGGCGCCCGACGTGATCCCCAGGGCTGACGTGGTAGCTATTGCCGGCACGACGTTGATCAACCGCACTTTTGAGGGCCTGATGGCCCTCTGCCGGCCAGAAGCTCTGGTATTGGTCCTGGGGCCTAGTACACCTCTCTCGCCCGTCCTGTTTGACCACGGCGTCGATATCCTCTCGGGTTCAGTAGTCGAAGACGTGGACTCAGTGTTATGGGCGGTGAGTCAGGGAGTCAATTTCCGCCAGGTTCATCGGCAGGGCGTGCGTTTAGTGACTATGCAGAGAGGATGAAGGGCGAACGATGATAACCAGTGAGCAGGTATATCAGGCACTACGAGGGGTCATAGACCCCGAACTGAAACGCAATCTAGTTGAGCTCGGGATGGTACGCGATGTCGAGGTAGTCGACAGTCGGGTGCATTTCACACTGGCTTTGACCACCTTGGACTGCCCTCTGAAGGACCAGATCATGGACAATGCCCGGCAGGCTGTGCTCGCCCTGGATGGGATTCAGGGTGTGGAAGTGGCATTAGTGGAGATGAGCGCCGAAGAGAAACAGCGACTGAGCCAGGGCGATGTCCAGCCGGGACAGGTGGAACATCTCAACCATGTGCGCCACGTAATCGCCGTGATGAGTGGCAAAGGTGGCGTCGGCAAGTCCCTGGTCAGCAGCTTGTTGGCCATCGCGTTGCGGCGAGAAGGGCATCAGATTGGCTTGCTGGACGCCGACATTACCGGCCCTAGCATTCCCAAGATGTTCTTTCCCGACGGAGCTCAACCAGGCACCACCCCGATGGCAATTCTGCCCGCCGAGAGCCGAACCGGGATCAGGGTGATGTCCATCAACCTGCTGCTGCCCAGCGAGGACCAAGCCGTCATTTGGCGTGGGCCGCTCATCGGCCGGGCCATCCAGCAGTTCTGGGGGGACGTGTTGTGGGGCAGGTTAGACTACCTGGTGGTAGATCTCCCGCCAGGTACCTCGGATGCCTCGCTAACGGTGATGCAATCCCTGCCGCTGAGTGGCGTAGTGCTGGTTGCCTCTCCCCAGGATCTGGCAGGCATGGTGGTGAGAAAGGCAGCCCAAATGGCCCAGACCATGACGGTACCCATTCTGGGACTGGTGGAGAACATGAGCTACTTCGTGTGCCCAGACACCGGGAAACGATACGACATCTTCGGTCCCAGCCACGCCGAGCAGATGGCTCTCGCCTTAGGGGTGCCTTTCCTGGGGCGCCTACCCATCGATCCCGAGATTTCCCGATTGTGCGACGCGGGCCGCATTGAGGACTACCCGGCCAAGGCCTTCGTGCCCATTGCCAAACGCCTGGCAGAAACAGCGCCAATGGCTCGTCGATTTCATTGAGGGTTCGATCGATGCACCTACAATGGCATTGTAGGTGCAAGTGTGATATTGAATCCAGAACTGAAACTCAGCGCCAATCTGCCGAACGTACCCCCAGAAACGGCAGAGCCAGTGCAGAAAGATCAAACCAAGATCCACAAATTTCCTAATAATATAGAGGTTACAAGAGAGTAAATGATGTGCTGACCGTACGACGTTCTCATTTTTGAGAGCGGAAAGCGAGAGCTGACGGCGAGGGAGGAACAAGAATGAACACCATTGGGGCAGTAGCAATTCTGGGAGCACTCATGTTCGTTTTCGTTGTCGGTCTATCTGCACTATCGGCTGCCTCCAGGACAATGGTGGAGAAGGCCCCAACAGATGAGGCGCGCCGGTCGTGGGAAGGTAAGTGGCTACTACTGTTGGATTCTGTATTGGTAGTGGTTGTTTTGTTCTGGCGTACTTCGTAGAGGGTACCTTCGTGCCGCTTTCGTCAATTCTCAACCAGTGCCCCATCAACATGATTTGATGAGCTGCATTCAACCCTTGTGGGCACGATCCTCTGCATATGCAGATTGTGAGGTGGGAGATGGTGACAACCCACGGTCTGTTCAGAGACCGTTACAAGGCTCCCTACGCTGCGAGACTTGAGGCCAGTCAGCAGGTATTGGAGGGATTAGAGAGAATTGTTCGGACTGTAGAAGACTCTGGAAATGCACTTGAACTGTATGGGAAAGGGATCAGAACTCATCAAGGAGCAATCGATGATACCGATGTGATCCAGACCACATTTCGCGTGCGCTATGCCGAAACCGACCAGATGGGGATTGTCCACCACGCCTCTTATATAGTATGGCTAGAGGAGGGGCGTAGCCAGTGGATGCGGGCTCATGGCAACTCTTACGCTCATTTTGAAAAAGAGGGCTTGCTGTTGGTGGTGTCAGAGCTATGTCTGCGTTACAAGCAACCCGCGCGTTATGACCAGCGTGTGACAGTTCGCTGTTGGGTAGAAAGTGTGCGGAGTCGCCAGATACAATTCAACTATCAAGTTGTCGATGCTGAAACCGGAGCGGTATTCGTGGAAGGCTATACGCAACACATCTGCCTTGACCGTCAGGGCAGAGTAACCAGGATACCAGATAGATGGACAGCGTTCTTGCGTCAAGGCGCGCCTGCTATGGTAAATGCCCGTGCACATACCTGAGAATCATAGTGCGAAGCTCTCCGCTTGGTTTGTGACACTATTAGCCCTGACGGCCTGCACTACTGTTAAGCCTGTCACGCCTCAGTTAGCCGGAGAACCGTTGCCAATGCCAACCGTGACAAGCACATCAACGCCTGTGCCAGTGCCCGACACGCCAACACCAACACAGACGCCTAGCTCCACACCGTCACCGCTGCCGCCGACACCAACTGAAACACCCACCTTCATCCCGCCTACGGAAACTCACTCGCCAACGCCAACCTTGACGGCTAGCCCCACGCCCTCACCATTGGCTCCAGCACCAACCAAAACAGTGACGCCTATGCCGCCTGTGGCAACGCCAGCTCCTACATCAACCCCTCTGCCAAAGACAGAAAGCGAAAACCAAACGACGCCGGCCCAGTACCACTATGTTCCTATTGGTACGGCTCAACCTGATCTGTCACAACCTTGCCCTGGCTGTCCGAGAGCGCCAGGTTACATCGTGGGGCGTGTGGTTGACAAGGAAGGTAACGGGGTAGTTGGAGTGCGGCTAGTCTGCTATAACGACTGGCACCGTTATCCGGTCGTCGGCACCAAAGGAGGTGGCGAATATGACTTTCCCATACTCCAGGCGGAGGCTACCTGGTACGTGGTGGTTCTCGACGGGAAAGACCAACCAATTAGCCCGGAAGCGCCCGTGTATTTCAACCCGCTGAAAGCTTGCTGGTACCGCCTTGACTGGCAGGGGATAAACTGAACTGTACTGCGTTGCCATCTTCTTAGGGCGAACAGTCAAGGCGGATGATCGAACACCCGGTATAGCACCAGTCAGGCCCGAGCGGTGGGATGGGTGGTACTCAGACTGGATCCGAGGGGGATTCCCCAAGAGACAGGAATTATGATCGATCTGACAAAACTCAATTCATTCCTGCACGCGGCTGAAAACCTGAGCTTTTCAGAGGCTGCAAAGCAACTGCATCTCACCCAACCGACGATCAGCCACCATATCAAAGCTCTGGAAAGGGATTTGGGCGTAGAGTTATTCATTCGCTCCGGATCCAATCTCAAACTGACTGAGGCTGGTCGCCTGCTACTGCCCCGGGCGCGCAAGCTTATTCGTCAGTCTATTGAGACTCAAGAGGTGATGGCCTCACTTCAGCACAAGATCGTCGGTCATCTCAGGATTGCCTGTAGCACGACGGCCGGCAAATACATCTTGCCTCTGCTCGCAGCACGCTTCTACGAACGATATCCAGGCATCCGGGCTAGCATCTTGACATGCACGCCGGAGTTTGTCGTCCCCCGATTGCTTGAGGAAGAGGTGAATCTTGGTGTGGTCAGCAGTTATGAGGTATGTGGTAACGGACTGGAATGTCAGCCCTTTTTTACCGATTTTGCCACGCTGATTGTCTCGGCCGACCATCCCTGGGCTCCCCGCCAGTATGTTGAACCCGAGGAGCTGCTTGATGAACTTTTGATCATCCGCGAACCGACCTCGGGGACGCGCCGGGTGATGCTGACGGAGCTGGCCAAGCACGACATCACGCTGGATGATCTGAACATCTATTTGGAGATGGGCAACGCCGAGGCCATTGTGAGGACGGTCGCGGCCGGGTTTGGCGTGTCATTTGTTTCTACGCTGGCTACAGCCTGTCCCCTTGCGCGAGGACATGTGGTTGAGGTGCCGGTTGCTGGGCTGGAACTTCAGCGCACGATTTATATGATCCGGCGCAATCTCGATGCGCCCAATCGCGCCCAAGAGGCATTCTGGAGCTTCGTCCACGACCCGGCAAATGCCGATTTGTTGCGGCTGCCAGAATCGTGATCAGATCAAACGAATGAGGCCTCCCCGCTTCTGGGAAGAACCCATCTGCACATCAACACAGTCAGGTCTTAGCACCGCCAAGAGCTATGGAGCCAAGGGCTCGTAGCCCAATTCCCGCATGAGTTCGGCCATGAGGGCGATTCCCTCCTGGTTGGGATGCTGTCCATCACTCAAGTAGCCTTTGTCTGAGGGATCTTCATCAAGATTGGGGCCATTGAAGGCCAGATCCACCCGTGCAATCGGAATGTGGTGCTCGGAGGCAGCCTGGACAAGGTACTGGTTGCAGGCCATCCAGTAGGGGTTCAAGTCATCGAAATAGCCCAACTCTTTCCAATCATTAACCCACCAGTTGTAATAAGTCATGGAGCGAATGATGGTGTCAGACGTACTCCGCAGGGAAAGCATCTCATCAATAATCGCATCGACGTCTTTTTTGTATAAGGTGAGGGCTTTCCGCAAGCAATCCTGGTTGTCTGGTCCGCCGCAGGTCCCGGCCCCGTAGGCTTGGATCGGATCTTTAAGATAGCGCACAGAAACGGGGAAGGTCACGACCTCGGCTTCATAAAGGTCGCTTCGCAACTCCTGATTATCGCGAAGCAGGCTCAGCAGTTGGGTACTATGATGGCTGGGCCTGCAACAACTATGCAGCGTGACCTCAACGCCCAAGTCGGCCTCAATATGTTCGGCGTAGCGACTCCCAAAAGTGCACATAACGCTACCACCAAGCTGGACGTAATCCCAAGACAGTGCCTCTGGTGTGGCGGTCGGCGGCACCGGCGTCGCAGTAGGTACAGCCTGCGCTCCGGCGCACCTGGCCAGGCTCAACATGACCAGGGTCAAACCAAGCATCGGCTGCAATAGCTTTGTGCTGCTCATGGTTCTGTTCCTTTCCCCGCTAACTCGCGAGCCAATTCCATCACACACGAGCGTCCATAGACTGGCGCGACGCCCCGCGATACGAAGTATTCGGCCTCCTTGCCAAGGGGACCTCAATGATAAGCATAAGGACAACGAGGCCTCCCCGCCTTTGGGGAGGCCTTGTCCCATGAGCCCGATATCTCCGGGCTAGAAAGTAAGAGTCATGCCGGCGCCCTGGGCTTCTAGTAGAAAGGAAGGAGCGTTCATGATCTCCACGCCATGTCGCACGTCCTCTACCTTGATGCCCTTGTTTTCCAGAGCCAGCTCACACAGGATGATCTGGCCACCTTCCTCCAAGATGGTATCGTAAAGTTCGACAGGATCGGGCAGTCCCTTTAGCTTCATATCCCTGATCTTCTCCAACTCGCCCTTTACCAGGGCTTGGGCGCCACCTGGGCAGAAGAACAGAATCACCTTTTCGCCAATCCCCACCCCCGAGGCGCCCATAATCATGGTGGGCATCACGTGGGGGGCATCGGCGTGGTTGCAGATCACCACCATAGGACTCTCTTCACTCATGATTTCATCTCCTTTTGTTTTATGTGAATAGAGATACCTTATCTTGTTTAAGAGGCAGTAACTCCCCCTCCCGCGCTCGCTACCTCGGCCTTCGGCACTGGCTTCAGCGAATAGATGAAGAGTGCTACGGTCCGATAGATGGCGTGCGCAAACTTGGTGAAAGGAATAAGTAGGACCATCTCCATGGCCACTGCAACGTGGAAAAGGAACACCCAATATCCCCAAAGTGGCGCCCCTGGCAGGTAGAGGGCCAACTCGAGCACAAACCCACTCACTCCAGACAGCCACATCAGGACCAAGAACGCCCAGTCCGACATCGACGAATAGGCGAAGGCGCGGTCCCTCTTGCGAACCCGTTTGACGATGGCCACCGATGTGCCGTAGACCAAAAACAGGCCGGCCACCG
>Ga0209536_100005410_pt1 | contig 19843 bp, 15 predicted proteins | sample DeeMarSeWOR28_12_FD_187461 | JGI IMG/M metagenome (GOLD analysis project Ga0209536, IMG submission 187461) | Marine sediment microbial communities from White Oak River estuary, North Carolina - WOR-2-8_12 (SPAdes) (version 2) | ecosystem: Environmental > Aquatic > Marine > Intertidal zone >...
GGCCTTTGGAGGTATGCGGAAAAGGATGTGGCGAGCCCGCACCTTCTCTGGTTCTTTGTAGTCCTCCTGGTGCAGTCGGTAGAAATCTTCTATTTCCATTTCTGTGGGCTGGACTTCATCTAGATAGTCCCGCGGCCGAAAGCGGACGTAAAGGATGTTACGTTTTACCGGGAGTCGGTAGTTTTCACGGTGTTTGTCAAAGTAGTCCCTAATGGATTCCTCATCCACTTTCACCTGGGTTTTAAAGTCATTCGGGTCCACCTGAACGTAGGCCAGATTAACCTTATCCTGGGTATAATGAAAGAAGGAGAGCATCTCTGCATCCAGCACCTTGGTGCCCCGGGTGATGAACTGCTGGACTTTACTAATGAACAGGTCTTCACGCTGACTGGCCTCGAATTCCTGAGGAGTGAGCTTGTTTAAGCGCAAGATCTGCTGGTAGCGCTGTTGATCAAATCGTCCGTTGGTCTGGAAAGCAGGATAGGAAATTATGGCATTTTGAAGTTCTTCCCGTGAAACATCCAGTTCGAGTATTTTGGCCTCTGCCAAAAGCAGTCTGCGGTTAATCAACTGGTCCAGAGCTTGTCTTTTTAGGTTCAGGGTTTCCGCCAACTCTGGGGAAAACTGTTTGCCAAATTGACGGCGCATCTGCTCCACCAAGTTGTTGTACATAGACTGCAATTCCAGCATGCTGATATAGGAACCATTTACCGCGGCAACGCGGCTGGCCCTTTTCTCGGTATAGGAATACCCTCCCCAGAATATGAACACGATTACGATGGCAAAGAGGGCCACCTTGATCAGCCACGATGTGGCATGTTTGCGCATAAGTCCCAGCATGTTTTAACCTCTACCCCCAACAGTGTATTAAATCAAACCACGAAGTGCACGAAGAACACAAAGAACATAATATGGCCAACAAAGCCTTGGTGATCTTTGTGTCCTTGGTGGTGAACCATCAGCCTCGCTGGCTCAGCTGAGCCTCCATGTTTTATCCGGTTGGAAAGTAACCAATATTATTCTTGATTGCAAGCCATAATAGAACGGATCAGCAAGAGCTCTCATTCTGTCTTTCTTGCTGCTATCACTGAGGACGAATCAGAGCATGTGGGTTGTAGAGGAATTTCCCCACCCGCTGGAAAAAGTTTAGCCCGTATGTATGATTGATCTCAATTACTTGGCCTTGTCTGTTTTAGATTCTAGAAAAGCCATCTGCTCTGAGGCAAGTTCAAGATTCTTGCGTGCCTGAAGATAATTTGGCTTGAGGTTCAGGGCCCTCTTAAAATATTCAATTGCCTGTTGATATTTTTTCTGCCCTGCAAAAGCTACACCTATATTGTTACATGTTTCTGGGTGGTCCGGGTTGATTCTCAGGGCCATGTGATAATTTTTGATCGCCTCATCAAAAATACCCTGCTGAACAAGAACGTTTCCTAAATTATTATAAGCCTCCACATAACGGGGGTTCAGTTCAATGGCACTGCTATAGTGTTTGACTGCTTTGGCAAAATCATTGCTTTCAAAAAAGGCAACCCCCATGTTGTTGTGAAACTCAGCTGATTTCGGATCCAGTCTGATTGCCTCTGCATAATGCTCTATGGCTTTGGCCAAATCTCTCTGCTGAACTAATGCTATCGCTAAATTGTGATGGGCAAGTGCATTGTCAGGATTGATTCGTAATGATTCGGTAAAATGGGCAATGGCCTCTTTGTGCCTTCCGAACATCTCCAGAATGTTCCCCAGGTAAAAATGCGCCTCGTCATTTTCAGATTCAATGCGAAGACTTTCAACGAAATGATCTTTTGCCTTCTCATATGCTGCCTTCCTAAAATACACTACTCCCAGTTTATTGTGAATATCGGCTTTGTCCGAACTTATCCTGAGCGCTGCAGTATAATGAATAGCAGCCTCATCAAGGCGACCCAGTTTATCTAGGACGAGCCCGAGTGCATAATCCGGGTTTCCTTTCATCTGCTGTTCTGCATATTCTTCCAGCTTTTTCTTAAACATATCATGATAGCCGGCCTGATCATAAAGTAACGCTAGTTCATATTTTATCGACGCATCATATGGATCAATTTTCTCAGCAGTTTGGTATTCTTTGATCGCAATTTCTTGCAGTTGCCTAATTTCTTCTCGTAATTCTTTTTCATCAAAAACCGGCGAATTACCCTTGGAGCGAGTATTGATTCTGGCTTTTAGCTTTTCGGCTTTCTCTTGGTACAGTTTGCCAAGATCTTTTCTAATAGGGGCATAATCAGGAGCTAAATCACGGGCCATGGTAATTTGCTCTAAACCTTCCTCGACACGTCCCAGGCGAATGAGAGTATGGCCGTAGACTCTTCGCAACTCTGGGAAATGCGGATCTTTCTCTAGCCCCTTTTCGAATTCTTCAAGTGCCAGTTCTTCAAGGCCTTTCTTATAGAGTGCCTGCCCGACAAAATAATTCGTTGGAAATCTCTTGGCAAATGAAACGTCTACCAATGGCGCGTTTACCAGCACAGCGAAAAAAGCGAGGATGAAAAGACAGTGAGCCACTTTTTTCAGGTCTTGGATCTTTATTTGTTTGATTACATAGAGAATTCCAGCAGCTGCAAAGGGAATCATTAGTGGCACGATCGGTACTCTATATCGCGCCCTGACATGGAAGAGCATCAGTGAAAGGGAGTATGCAATGATAAAGCCTATGAGTAACCGCTTATCCCTACTTGCTCCCTGTGCACCAATCCCCAGAACGAAAAATGGAAACAACAAACCGAATGGTATAAATAGCGGACCGCATTTGGATATCAGGATACGCAGGAGAAAGGAACGCTCTCGATATAGATCGAGATTGCTATTGGGTGTGAGCTCTTCCCCATAAAACACCAGGTACAATTTCTTCACCAATTTCCCAATCCATCCTGTTGGGGATTGGGAAATATCCTTAAGAGTCTTTTTGATAAACCATAACTGAAATTCAGACGGTTTAGGCTCAGGGCCCAACTCTTCCCGGGGAGAAAAAGCCATCTTATCCCACTCTATACCAGGCTGAAGACCAGTCAACCTGTCGGAATGTGCGCTGTTTCCGATATAAAAATTCATGCCTCCCTGGGTTGAGACCAGGACTAAATCACCGCTCTTCTTATAGTTGTTGACGGTTACCGGTATAAGGGGAATGATAGTGAAGACGATAAACAGGACCGGTGCATGCCATCTGCTCTTTTTCGACGACATCCAGAGATAGATGAAGATTACCGGGAGGACGATCAATATATTTTCTCGAGTTATAGCAGACAATCCCATCAAAATACCGGCAATAGCCGCCCAGATAGGGCGGTCTTCTGACCAGGACAAAATGCAAAGTATCATTGATAAACCAAGAAATATGATAAGCACGGGCCGAAGAAGTTCGCCTTCGAAGTGGATAAATGGCCCGTACAGAGCGGCGATACAACCTGCGAGCAATCCTTCGCGTCCGCCGAACAACCGCTTTCCGATAAGTCCAACCATTACACAATTGACCGCGCCAATCACGCTCTGAACCAAGCGGGGAAAGAGATAGTCATGCCCGAAAATTCCATAGATCAAAGCGAGAAAATAGCTATACAGGGGAGCATGGTAAAATGGTTTTTGTTCGACAACCGAGTGCAAAAGATTCATCGCCCTCTGGTCGTACATATTTGCATCGATTATGGGAGCCTCGAAGAAGGGCATTGACCTTATCTGCCATACATACATTAGGCGAACTACTAGCGCGATGCCAAAAACCAGAGCCACGCCTGCTAAGCCATAGGGATCTTTTGCTCGAAACCATGGCAGAAACCATTGTTGTTGGGAGAACTGTCTTGCGTCGTCGGTTTTTTCTTTTAACAAGCTCATTTGACTGTTCATTTCAACAGCAGTCTTACAGAATTGCGTGGCTCTCAGGAGACCAATTTACTGGTGAGGCAATGTAGATGCTCCTCATACTGCAGAGCAAATACCTGTCAATGTACTCCCTCCCAAAGGTGAAAACACTTCCCATAAGTTAGCTCCACTGTGGTTAAACAGTCTGATCGACTTGGTCCAATATGTAAGATAAAAAATACTAATGATCAATTTGCTCTTAAAAGTAAGATAAAAAATACCAAAAGGGAATCTATTCCTCCGCTAAGGTCTACCAATAATTCTGCAAAAAAGGGGCCAAGAATCAAGCTGACGCGCTAACTGCCGTGCAAAACCTTTGCTCCTTTTTATGCTTAGTCACTCGAGCTGACAATTATCGTCACAGGTTGACACTAATTGATACTGGTTATCCTGCAATCTCACCAAGGGCCGGCAAAAATAGCTTATTTGCCCCGATTGTTTAGCACTCTACTTTATCTGAAGTCGCCACAGAGATGAATGGGGATATGAGAAAATCTTGTTTTAAATCAAGCAGTTATTATCTTCCGGCTGAAAGGGTAGACCTCGTGCCGGGTCATTACCCGGATTTTTTCAGGTAATGCACTATCACTTGGCAAGTAAATTGCATCGTATCCGAGCAAAAGAAAAAAAGAATCCAACAATCCATGGGAGGGGGTGAAACAAGCGAAGGGTAGCATCAAGGAATTAAATATTTGATAAACAAATTGGATAAAGAAAGGAGAAGGCTCATGCTTACAAAAATCAGAAGAAAGCTCAACAAGAAGGGTTTTACCCTCATTGAGCTGATGATCGTCATTGCCATTATTGGAATTCTGGCCGCTATTGCGATCCCGCAATTCGCCGCTTACAGAGCCAAGAGTTACAACTCCGCCGCCCAGTCCGACCTTCGTAACTGCTTAACCGTGCTGGAAGCATATTACGCGGACTATCAGAAATATCCATCCGGAGCGTAATGCTGGCTCATGATGATTGAACTGCAAGAGCGATTATTCTAAGGAGGAAAATATCATGAAAAAGATAATGATAGCCGCACTGGCGTTGGTGACGGTGCTGGCGTTTACTGTTCCGTCCATGGCTGATGCCCTCGATGATAATGTTGGTGCCATATCCTTCGGAGGTAATGCCACATACGATCTGTCCAATTCCGTGTATCTCGACTATACCGCGGATGATTACGCTGATGCCCAGTATTATTCCTTGGGCACGGTTCATAGTGGTGGTAACCGTATGTTCGTGACCACCAGTGAGACAAGTGTGATCTGGTGGAAGACCTGTGACAAAGGAACTTCGACAGCGCCGAACGTGACCGTCTCGTGGTCCACTGGCAATTTCAGTGGTACCGACTGGGATTCGCTGTAAAATGAGAAAACTATCTTGCCCAACAAAAGGGGGTCGGGTGCAGACCGGCCCCCTTTTGTTCTTTTAGGTGTGGCAAGAGCTACCTCTTGAGAATATGGCTTCTTGACTTCCGCTTTGGATGTTGATTTACTCTCCCGCAAAAGTAACGTAACCATGGGGTTAAAACTGGCGACAGATCTGCCTTTTACAGGTGTAGTGGACTCCAGGAAATGCAGAGGATAAACTTCTTAAAGACCAACCTGCTCCCCAACTTAGGCTGATGCACTCTATTCTAAAGAGAAAACGACAACTAGCCGCCTTCATGGCCGTGGCCATCAAGGGTGGCGTTCGGGATCGAGTCCTTGGTGCTATGGTGGTGGTGGGGCTTATCCTGCTCTTGACAACCCCGGTGGTGGCTCTATTTTCCATGCGCCAGGTATTGGCGCTGGCAACCAGCTTCTCTCTCTCCATCATTAGCCTGATGGGTCTTCTGCTTACGCTATTCATTGCCATGGGTCTTCTTGCCAGAGACCTGGAGCAGAGGCAAGTGCACACCGTCTGCTCTCTTCCTATTTCCCGTGCCACCTATTTGCTGGGCAAGTTTCTCGGTTTCGCCGTAATCATTTTTCTGGCAGTTGCAATCCTGGGGTGCTTCTCGGCCGGGGCCCTTTTTGTGCTGGAGCGCATCCATCCTGGGGAAAGAGCTTTTGCCTGGGGTGGTTTTTTCATCGGGCTGTGGTTTCAGTACTGGGTGTTGCTCATTGTGGGGGCCATCACCATACTGTTTAGCACCGTGGCCACTTCGCATTTCCTGCCCTTGGCGCTGAGCGTGGGTGTTTACCTTGGAAGTTACAGCTCGGAAGCGGTGCGTTACTTTGTCCGGACTGCAGCAGGGCAGAAGGAACTTGGAGAGGCAGTCAGATTATTTGGCAATGTGGTTTACTGGATACTTCCTAACTTCTCCGCTTTTGATCTCAAGGCCCAGATTATCTATGGTGTGGCCCTGAATGGAAGAGAGTTGTTGCTGACCCAGCTATACGCGGTGGGTTATCTCGGAATCGTTCTGGTTTTGGCCACCCTGGCTTTTGCTCGCAGGGAGTTTCTCTAAGGGGGAATTGCGACTGCGGAATGCGAAATCCGCTAGGTGGAATGAAGAATGTTCCCTTAAGTTCCATGGGGTTGGTGTGAAACGGATCGTCTTGCTGTTCGTATTTGTGGTTTTATTGATTGGGACTCATGTGGAGCTCACTCGGGTTCGAGATGCCCGGCCACCCCAGGCGCGCTTGGGTTTTTATCCTCCAGCCCCGGTGATCAAGGCTCTGACGGCTGACCATTATCAGTTCATGTCTCAGATAATCTCTCTGCAATGTCTCTTCTACTTTGGCACCTTGGTGGAGTTGCGCTCGCAAGCGCCTGACTGGTGGAGGATTTACCGGGCAGTGTACACTTCCACCCGGCTGGATCCCTATAACATGGACGCCTACTATTTTGCCCAGGCAGTGCTAACCTGGGAAACAGGGATGATCCAACAGGCTCTCGAACTCCTAGAATACGGCTTTGCCCATCGAACCTGGGATTGGTATCTACCCTTCTATATTTCCTTCGACTATGCATTTTTCCTCAAAGACTATGAAAAAGCTGGATTTTACCTGGCAAAGGCGGCTGAACTCAAACCAGAGGTGGAATGGTATGCAACCCTGGCAGCCCGATATTTCTATGAAGGAGGCAGCACCGCCCTGGCCCTGGCTTACCTCCAAGAAATGATCCCAGCTGCCCGGAACGAAGTTATAAAGAAAAGACTGGTCACCCGAGCAAAGGCTTTTGAAGCCGTCCTGCAGATAGAGCAGGCCATCGCAGCATATAAGCAGCGTTTTCAGACAGACCCGGAGGATCTAAGACGTTTAGTTAGCGCTGGTTTGCTCGAGCGGATACCGGATGATCCATATGGTGGTAAATTCTACTTAGATGAGCAGGGAAGGGTGCGGACTACAAGTAAATTTGCCCCTTTAGAGAAAATCCATGGAAGCCATAAGAACTGAGGCACTCAGCAAAACGTACATCAAAGGTCTGCGGCAGCGAAAGGTGCAGGCTCTCGATAATTTAAGCCTGACCGTGGCCGATGGCGAAATTTTCGGTTTTCTGGGCCCTAACGGTGCTGGTAAGAGCACAACCATCAAACTCCTCTGTGATCTCATTCGCCCCACCAGCGGCAGGGCGTCCATCCTGGGTCAAGATGTGAGACGGCCGGAAGCCCGGCGCCAGATGGGGTATTTGCCTGAAAATCCAAACTTCTATGCTTTTTTGACCGGTTGGGAACTTCTCGAGTTTCATGGCACCCTTCATGGTATGGTCCAGTCATTCATCCAAGAACATGGAACGCGGTTGTTGGAAATGCTCGAACTCGCCCATGCCGCCAAGCGTCAGTTGCGCACCTACTCCAAAGGCATGGTGCAGAGACTGGGTATTGCGGCTGCTCTCATTCATGATCCACAGGTGCTGATCTTCGATGAGCCAATGTCAGGTTTAGATCCTGTGGGGCGCAAACTGGTGGCCGATCTGATGCTGGATATGCGCGATCGTGGCAAGGTGGTTTTTTTCAGTACCCACATTCTGCACGATGTTGAGGTGATCTGTGATCACATAGGGATCATAACCAAAGGAAAACTACGATTCACCGGAACCCTACCGGATGTGATCTCAGAAAGCTTCTCTTCCTATGAAATTTTGCTGAGAAGGGTATCCCCTGAGCATATAGAGGCCCTGACACAAAAAGGTCACAACCCCACGAGTTTTGAGGACAACGTGAAGGTGGATGTTCCGAAAGGAGATCTTGTCACCTTTTTGGCAAGCTTTATGCAGGAAAGTATGGAATTGATTTCCATTGAGCCAAAGCGTTTAAGTTTGGAAGATTTTTTCATGGGGTTTGTTACCTCCCAAAGCCAAGACTGAATGGGTGGGCTTGATCGTCGGGGCTAGAAAATGCAAAAAGACTTCAGGCGTATAGATCCTGATCTCATTTTATTACTTACTCTTCTGGTGTTTGGCCTTGTCGCCTATTCAAACAGCTTCACCGGAGCCTTTCAGTTCGACGATCGTCTTCATATACTGCGAAATGAAGCCTTTACTGATTTCACCAATGTAAGCAAAATATACCATTACGGCAAAGGGCGGTTCCTGCCTCATCTGACCCTGGCATTTAACTATAAGATCAGTAAATTTGACCCCATAAGTTACCATACCTTCAATTTTTTCATCCATTATATTGCCGCTATTTTTCTCTACTTTCTTTTCCTTGAAATGTGCAAAACTCCAGCCATGCAAGGTGTCCAGCTCAATCTTCCTGAACGGTTCGGCGCCTTTCTTGCTGCCGGGATCTTTTTGCTGCATCCCCTCCAAACTGAGTCGGTCACCTACATTATCCAACGGGCGGAAAGCATGGCCGGGATGTTTTACCTGGCCACCCTCTTCTTCTATCTCAAGGCTCGGAGAGCTAGATCAAGAAAAGATCTGTTCGGTTACGCGCTTTTGGCTGGCATCGCTGCCTTGTCTGCCGCTTTTTCAAAAGAGACCGCAGTGACACTGCCGGCCATGATCCTGGTATTAGAGATTTTCTTTTTCGACACTGCAATCAAAGATCTCATTGGCAAGAAGCTATTTTGGCTCCTGATGATACCTGTTGCCATCATCTTATTTCTCAAACTGCAGCCTCTGATCCGAACCGACTTCTTCTACGATCCGGGTCCAGGGTTTTCTTTCACCAGAAAACAGTATCTTCTTACCCAATTCTCTGTGCTTCTTACCTATCTGCAACTCTTTTTCTGGCCTGCCAACCAGAATGTCGACTGGGACTATCCACTGGCCACGAGTTTCTTGTCACTGCAGACGCTTGCATCGTTCCTCCTTCTTCTTCTCTTGCTCATCCTCGCCTTTTTTGCCCATCGGAGGTTGCGGCTAGTCTCTCTCGGCATTATTGCCTTTTTTATAACCCTTGCACCCACATCCAGCATCATCCCTCTTCGGGATGTAATCTTCGAACACCGCATGTATCTTGCGGTCGCCTTTCTGGCCATGGCCTGTGTGCAGCTCTGCTTTTATGGTCTTGCACGAATAGGGGAAAGATCACCCCGCGGGCAGTCTGTGGTTTTTTGCGTTTTGATCATAGTACTTTTCCCACTCTTTTGCGGGCTTACCCATGCGCGTAATAGAGTGTGGCTCAATGAAGTGTCACTGTGGGAGGATGCAGCAGAGAAGTCTCCAAACAAGGCACGGGTACACAAAAATTATGGCAAGGGCCTCCTTACCGTGGCATATGGATCGAGCGAAAAAGCAAAGAGGGAATTTGAGGCTGCCATAAGGCTCGACCCGGATTGGGCGGTTTCTTACCACGATCTGGGTGTGTGTTATTGGCAGGAGGAAGATTATCAGCGAGCAGTCACTCTGGGCCTGGAAGCGATTCAAAGAAAACCAAAATACAAGGATGCCCTTTACCTGCTCGGTACGAGCTATAAGAAGCTGCACCAGTGGGACAAGGCGCGAGAATATCTGGAGCGACTTATTGGCATGTCTCCCGGATCGAGATACGTTGGCGGTTACCTCGATTTGCTCGAGGTGTATCTCGAACTAGGTCTTGAGGACGATGCCCTTGATATCGCTGGGAAAGTGCAGAAATTGCCGGACGGGATGGTGCCCCTCGATTACCATAGAGGCCTTGCCTTCTATAAGTTGAAGCAGATGGAAACCGCAAAATCATATTTCCTCAAACAGACGAAGCAGGAATCAGGGCGGCTCAAAGCGTATATAATGCTGGGTCAGATTTACTACCTTGAGGGTGACTACCAGCGAGCAGAGATGGCGTTTCGGCAAGCAGTCGAGGAATCTGAATGGTTTCTACCTGCACATTACAACCTGTCGATCATTCTGGAACAACGCGGTCGTCTCCGTGAAGCCAGTGAGCATTTGGAAAAGGTGTTGGCAGTCGACCCTTTCTCCATTGATACCTCTGTCCGTCTGGTCAGCCTTTACAATCGCCTTGGTTATACGGAAAAGCAAGCGGAGCGGCTCAGGAAATTGCTGGGTCTGAAGCCAAGTTCGGTGGAATATGGCTATATTGAAGCTAGTCTGAGTCAAGATCTTGAGCTAACCCTCGGAGGTTATGAAGAGAGATTCCTTTCCGACGACACCTCACCACGATCTCTCAAAACAATGGCCATCATCGCAACCCTGAGAAAGGACTATGAGGAGGCCCTGGCCCTGTATAAGAGCTATCTGCAAACCATAGAGAGAAAGAGAGAGATCAAGAAGATTACCAGGGAAGTGGATCGCCTTGAGGAACTACTGCAGGGCAGAGAGTCTTTGCGAACTTTTGCTTAGGAAACCCTTACAGACTTAGATTCTCATTGCCTGGCTGCTTTCACACATCACAGTAAGCGCATGTTGTTCCAAGGAGAAAACCAGCGTGGCTGATGTTTTTGTCCTCAATCCACCAGTGGCAAAGGATTTCTGCCGCTCGGCCCGGTGGGCGGCCAGATCCAGGGGGCGGGTGCAGCGTCACCCTGACTGGCTGTTGACTGCGGTGGCGGTACTGGAGCAAAAGGGACTTGAGGTGGTATTCTTAGATGGAGCGGCTATGAATCTGGGGCGGGAGCAGGTGGCCTCTGCTTTGAATAGGAGTAGACCCGGGCTCGTAGTTCTCCACACCACCACCCCGTCCATAGACTCGGACCTGACCTATGCTTCCCTGGCAAAGGAATATCTACCAGACTGCCGAACCGTTGCGGTGGGCCCTCATGTGACCGCGGAGCCGGAGGATACCCTCCACCGGGCCAAAGGATCTCTTGATGTGGTGGTAAGGGGAGAGTACGACCATACCTTGAGGGACCTTGCGGAACTATACCACTCGAATTGGAGCACCACCAAGCTTTCTGGAATCCTGGGGATTTCTTATCTGGGCGGTGAGGGCAACGCTATCCACACTGCCACCAGATCCTATCTGGATGTGAATCAACTTCCTTTCCCAGCCTGGCAGCATATAGATCCTCGATGGTACCGGGACGCGGGCAAAAGGTTTCCTTTCATCACCCTTATCTCGGGTAGGGGGTGTTTTGGCAGATGCACCTTTTGTAGGGATGTGCCTTTGATGGAGGGACGAAAGCTCAGATTAAGAGATCCTGAGCTGGTTGCAGACGAAATACAGTATGATCTGACTCTTTTTCCTTATTTAAGGGAGGTGATGTTCGAGACTGACACCTTCTCGGCATCCCCAAAGCATGTCAATGGTGTTTGTGAGGCAATTATCAGGAGGGGGCTAGAGGTAACCTGGTCATGTAACTGCAGGACCGACGTGGATCTCAAACTTTTACCCCTTATGAAGAGGGCCGGATGCCGGATGCTCATGGTGGGTTTTGAGTTCGGAACTCAGGAGGCATTAGATGCGGTGAAAAAGGGAACGACCTTGGACCATTCGGTACGGCTGGCCCGGGAGGCAAAAAAGTTGGGTTTCACGGTTCACGGTTGTTTCATGTTCGGTGCTCCGGGCGAGACCAAACAGACAGCATTGAAAACCATCGAATTCGCCAAAAGCTTACCTATTGATACGGTGCAGTTTTCAGGGATTTGCGCCTATCCAGGTTCCGAAATTTACAATGAGGCAACAGAGAAAGGTTTTCTTGTTCCTGGGAACTGGAGAGAGTGGGTGGATGACAATTGGGAGCAGGTAACCGTGCTCAGCTACCCCGAACTCAGCAAGGAGGAAATAAATCAACTCATCGACCAGGGACTCAAAGAATTTTATCTGCGGCCGCAGCAGATCCTAAAGATGGCCCGGGCAATCCGGACACTGGACGACCTGAGGAGGAAGATCTACGGTTTTAAAATGCTCTCCAATGGACTGCTGGCAAAAACGAACAGGTCTGCGAGCTGAAAAAGCAGAAACCGATTGGCTCATGCAAGAATCTCCTAAGCACGCCATCCTTGAGATTTTGCTCGGATGTTAATTTGTTTCTTCGATGCGAAAACCGGGCAGATTTTCTTTACAAAGTGGCTCCTACTAAACCTGTCAGGGCATCCTGACACCATGGACAAGATAAAAGAGATGTTCTGTGAATGAACTCTTACTAGATTCTCTTTCCGCTGAGATACGTATTTGCTGGCATGATTTTCGCAGAATTCTTGTGATTTGAGACCAATTGGCGGGGGATAGCTTCTCGTGATTGAAGGATCCTGCCCGCAGTTGGTCGAAGACTGCCTAAAGAATGGTTTTAATGTTCAATTGAAGAGGCTGGTACCGTGTCATCTGTTGCTCCCGTGATTGTGGTCAAACCTTCAAAGGGGTGGATTTCACTCAAGCTACGAGAAACTTGGCAATACCGAGAACTCCTCTATTTCTTGACCTGGCGTGACATAAAGGTGCGCTACAAACAAACTGTCCTTGGGGCTGCCTGGGCCATTGTCCAGCCTTTTTTCACCATGGTGGTGTTCAGCCTCTTCTTTGGCAAGTTGGCTAAAGTGCCTTCGGATGGAATTCCATATCCAATTTTCGCCTATGCAGCTTTGGTGCCGTGGACTTTTTTTGCCAACGGCCTGAGCCAGTCTTCCAATAGTCTGGTTGGCAGTGCCAATCTCATAAAGAAAGTCTACTTTCCCCGGCTGGTGGTGCCCATATCCAGCGTTATCTCCGGCGTGTTTGATTTCATCTTAGCCTTTGTGGTGTTGCTGGGAATGATGCTCTATTACGGAATTTTTCCCACAGTCAACATTGTCTGGTTGCCATTACTCTTGCTGTTAACTCTCACCACTTCTCTGGGGGTAGGGCTTTGGCTTTCGACCTTGAATGTCCAGTTTCGGGATGTGAGCTATATCGTACCATTTCTGACACAATTCTGGCTGTTCGCCACACCAATTGCCTATCCCAGCAGTTTGTTGCCTCAACCCTGGAGAACTCTCTACGGCATTAATCCTATGGTTGGTGTGGTTGAGGGTTTCCGCTGGGCATTGCTCGGTACTGACACGGCTCCCGGTCCAATTATTATAGTTTCTTCATTAGTGGCGCTTGCGCTTCTCGTCGGAGGAACATTCTATTTCAGGCGGTTAGAAAAAAGCTTTGCCGATGTGATTTAAGGTGATCATATGACTGACATTGTCATCAGAGCTGAGGACCTGAGCAAGAAGTATCGCATAGGTGCAAAACAAGAAGGATATAGGACTTTACGCGATACACTGACCGGAGCTTTTGTGTCACCCTTTCGCCGTGCTCGGCGGTTACTCAGCGGCCAAGCCTATGGTGCGGCGGAATTGGATGAGACTATCTGGGCTCTCAAAGAGGTCTCCTTTGAAGTCAAGCGGGGCGAAGTGGTGGGCATCATCGGCCGTAATGGAGCGGGTAAGACTACTCTCTTGAAGATCCTTTCCCGCATTACCGAACCCACCGAGGGATACGCGGAGATCCGCGGACGGGTGGGCTCTCTTTTGGAAGTGGGCACCGGTTTTCATCCTGAACTGACAGGGCGGGAGAACATCTATTTGAACGGCGCCATACTGGGGATGAAAAAGGCGGAAATTGAGCGGAAATTCGATGAGATAGTAGACTTTTCCGAGATAGGAAAGTTTATTGACACCCCGGTGAAGCACTATTCCAGCGGCATGTACGTGAGGCTCGCCTTTGCGGTTGCTGCCCATCTGGAGCCGGAGATACTGCTGGTAGACGAAGTGCTGGCGGTTGGGGATGCAACCTTTCAGAAAAAGTGCATGGGGAAAATGGGCGCTGGTGCCCATGAAGGACGGACGGTTTTGTTTGTCAGCCACAATATGGCTGCCGTCCAACGCCTTTGCAATACAGCTGTTCTACTCGACCAAGGACAAATTATCGCACAAGGGACAGCTTCGACAGTAACTGAGCTTTACCTTCACAATGTAGGCAACACAACATTAAGATGGGAACGACCATCTACGCTGCCAGCGACTGAATCATATTTTACGAGAGTCTACATGGGCAACCAGGACGGGGAAGAGATCGAACAGGTCACGACAGGCGGTTCGCTTAGCGTGATTATGGAATTCACGGTTACGAAGAGGTCTCGGAATCTGCAGTTGAGCATAGGTCTACTGGATAATCTTGGGTGTCAGGTATTTGGAACTGCTCCTCAGGATGCGGGATTGGCATCGCCTCAAGAGATCGGAAATTATCGTGCCGTCATGCATTTTCCTCCGGACATTCTACTGGCCAAATCGTATGGCATAAAGGCCGTCCTTTGGATCCCCAAATTTGGAGAGATAGACTCTGTTGACAACCTTTTCTTTCAAGTTCAAGAGACCGCGTCATTTAGCAACAGTACTCCCGGGACCAGAGCGGGAACCGTTGCGGTGCGCTGTGATTGGTCTCTCGTCAGGAACTCCTAGGAAGCCTAGAGGTGACAGTTATCCAGGTACATTCTCCTCTTTTCCAAGGTGCCTCGAATGAACAGAAAACCGGCTGATAATAGTAAGTGGGATCCCAAAACAGTCCAAGATTTTTGGGATTATACAAGCAAACGAACCGATCTGTACCAAAGTTATTTCTCGTATCAAACAGGGAGAGGAATTGCAAATTTTTTAGTCTTTACAAGGCGCTTGCAAGCTGAGGCCGTTGTCCTGGACTATGGCTGTGGGCCAGGCTTTCTCATAGAACACCTGCTCACCAAAGGCGCGCGTGTTATTGGCATTGACATCTCGCAGGAGGTCCTTGCTTTTGTCAATGAGAAGTTCAACGGGTTGGAGAACTGGTTGGGAGCGTTCAGGGTTCCATACCCACCCACGCCCTTTTCTGACGCAGCCTTTGATGTGATCGTCGGTGTAGAGTTGTTAGAACATCTTTTGGAATCGATCTTACCGGATGTTGTTGAGGAGATCTATCGACTTCTGAAGCCGGGAGGAGTTGCTTTGTTTAGCACGCCAAATGACGAAGATCTGGCAAAAAGTCAGGTACTGTGTCCATTTTGTCAAACGGAATTCCATAAAGTTCAACATCTCCGTTCCTTTACCGAAAAATCAATGCGGCAATTGCTCGAGTCCCATGGTTTTAGAGTCGTTTTTTGTCAGGGTATCAATTTGTCGGAGTTCCAGAGAGAGGTGGTCCTACCTGGATGGAGAGATTGGAGTCTTCGTGTCTTGTACCGCCGGATGAAGAGGAAAGTAGATACTCTGTTGGATCACATACGGCCTAGTCCTTTTCCAAATCAAAGGGTATTTCGTGCCACTTAAGGGACGGGCCTCATTTGTGTGCAATTGTTGAACGGCCTCATGATTAGTGTCATTACGGGAATGATAGCTTGTGAAGAATTCTCCTAATAGAGTGGGCGTTGCCTCTGTCAGGCAATCCCAATTACCTAAAAGCCCCTATAGCAGAGGGGATGTTGTCGACAAACTTGTGTGTGACTGTCTGCTGCAAGCTGGCTTGGGACAAAAAAATCCGGATGCTCCGCTTGCTGACATCATCGAGCCGCACATGACGGTATTGGTCAAACCTAATTGGGTATTACACTATAACAAGAGCGGTCTGGGTATGGAATGTATGGTGACTCACCCAACATTCATCCTGGCCGCACTCAAACAACTCTTTGCTGCCAAACCGAAACGTGTAATCTTGGGCGATGCTCCGATCCAAGGCTGCGATTGGGAGGAATTGGTAACGCCGGATTTCCGCCGGGAAGTTACACTCCTTAGTCAATCTAGCAGGGTGGACTTTGTTGATTTTCGCCGCACTATACTAAGCAACGGTAACTTGATCGAAGGAAGGGAAACAAATGTTCGTGATGTAAACCGTTATGTCCTTTTTGATCTCGGACCGGACAGTCTGCTGGAGCCTATTTCAAAACCAGAGGGCCGATTTCGAGTTACCATGTACGATCCATCAGAACTTGCCACGACACATCATCCCGGCCGGCATCAGTATCTACTCTGCCGAGAGGCTTTCGAAGCGGATGTAGTCCTCAGTCTGCCTAAGCTTAAGACGCACTGCAAAGCGGGTCTTACGGCTGCCTTGAAAAACCTTGTGGGGCTTAATGGGAATAAGGAGTATCTCCCTCATCACAGAGTAGGTGGTTCGACCTGGGGTGGTGACTGTTATCCAGGTATGGCTCTACTCAAACGAGTCGCTGAGCATTGTCTAGACATGGCAAACAAAAACATTGGCCAGTCTGACAATGGTGTTTGGACCTCTAGAGCTCACCGGCTACTCAGCTATCACAAGCGTATTTTTGGTGATTGTCAAATCGAGGGGAGTTGGTGGGGAAACGATACAGTTTGGCGGATGGTATTGGACCTTAATCGGATTTTGTTGTACGGCCGGCTAGATGGTTCTATGGCTGAAGTTGCGCAACGGCGAATCTGGTCGCTTACAGACGCAGTTGTTTGCGGGGAAGGTGAAGGACCTTTGGCGCCTACTCCACGTCTGTTGGGTATGGCGACCTTCTCTGAATCCGCTCCGGCAGCGGATATGGTCCACGCAGCTCTTTTGAGACTGGATCCTCAGCGTATCCCTCTGCTGAGGGAAGCCCTCGGCAGGTTCCGCTGGCCTTTGGTGTCGGATCGCTTTGCGGTTGACGCACATTTCGAAAATCGCCAAGTTTCCCTTCCGCAAATAGCAAAAGAGCTAGGAGTGAATGCACAACCTCCCCGCTACTGGGTCGGACAGTGTGAGGTGATGGGGGAAGGAAGATGATAATTGGCATTCATCCAGATGGTACAATCCATGGAAGTTACTCGGAGAAGTGGTCCGGATTCCTGAGTCAGCGGGGAGTGGAGGTTCAGATTTTGAACCTGCTTGCCCCCGACGCACTAGAGCAAGTTCGCAACTGCGATGGGGTCATGTGGCGCTGGATACACACGCCACATTTTAAACAGTCCGCCCAAAGAATCATGTTCACCCTCGAGCATTATCTGGGTATTCCTGTCTTTCCAAACTGGCAGACTGTTTGGCACTACGATGAAAAAATAGCACAACGCTATCTCTTGGATCTCCTCCGTGCCCCCACACCCAGAACGTGGTTATTTTGGGACAGAGATCAAGCCCTAGCCTGGGCCCGGGTGGCCCCTTATCCAGTCGTTTTCAAGCTATCATGTGGTGCGAGTTCCTCTAATGTCCTCAAAGTCGAAAGCAAGGCTGAGGCGATTGCCCTCATCAACCAGAGTTTTGACCGGGGCATATTCCCCTCTACGATGAACGAGTTCCGCATTCCATCAGGCTTGCCACATACCGTGAAACAAGCCAGGATGCTAGTGCGGCGAGTTGGAGATGGTTTGCGCTACATTTGGCGGGGGGAATATCCAAGGCTGCCCCTTTTTTGGTGGAAGCCCGAATATGGCTATGCCTACTTCCAGGAATTTCTGCCTGACAATAACTATGATACGAGAATCACAATAATTGGAAATCGAGCCTTTGGTTTCCGCCGGCTAAACCGTCCCAATGACTTCAGGGCATCGGGCAGTGGGAATCTTGTAGTTGATCCAGAAGCTATCGACAGGAGGTGTATTGAAATTGCTTTTCAAATCTCCAGACGCGGCAAATTTCAGTCCATGGCCTATGACTTTCTTTTCAAAGAAGGTCAACCTGTCATTAGTGAGATAAGCTACACCTTCGTAGATTGGACGGTACATAGCTGCCCGGGACATTGGGATTCTCATTTGAACTGGGTTGAAGGTCAGATGTGGCCTGAAGAAGTGCTAGTAGAGGACTTCTTGAATGAAATTCTCCACAACAAGGAGTCGCAGGGCTCCTGACCAATAGAGCAGTGCAGTAAGGTGCTGCCAGCTGAATGGATAATCCTATGGTGAGTGGGCTTCGAATAGCATTCATTACGCCAGAATACGTGAGCGAAAACTATTTCAGTGGTGGACTGGCCAATTATATCTATCGAGTCTCCAAGGCATTGGTTGATTTCGGGCACGAGGTCCATGTGGTAACCCTTTCTGAAACTGAGAACGGAAAACTCTTTCATCATGGCATCGGGGTTCATCGGGTAAAGGTGGGGCAGATTCAGTGCTGGTTGAACCGTTTCACCGGGTATCGGCTGCGAGGGGTATCCAGATGGTTGGATTTCAGCTTTCAGGTGTACCGCAAGCTCAGAGAATTGCAGAGGGAGAGTCCATTTGACATTATTCAATTCCCCAATTCACACTATTGCGGCCTCATCTCGAGCGTATTTCTGCCGACTCCCTATACCGTGCGCATTTCATGCTATCGGCCGGTGTGGCGAGAATTATCAGGTGCACCATTGAATTTGGACGCCAGAGTGAGGGAATGGTTGGAGTGGCTGCAACTCCGGCTTTGTCGGCACATCTATGCGCCAAGCTATATCCTGCAGCGGATGCTGGCAGAAAAGGCGAATGTCCAAGGTGTCCACCTCATCCGGACGCCATTTTTTTTGGAAAACATTGAATTGGATCCCTCTCTTTTCGAGGCGCATTTGAAGGAGAAAAACTATCTGATGTTTTTCGGTCGCTTCCAGCTTCATAAGGGCTTCCACATCCTGGCTCAAGCTCTACCTCATGTGTTGGAGACATATCCAGAGTGTCACGCCGTTTTTGTGGGATTGGACATGCCATCCCGGTTGGCGGCATCCATGAAAGACTATGCCCTGAGCCTCTGCGGCAAGAATGCGGAGCGACTGATATTCTTCGGTCAGACACGACACCAGCAACTGTATCCGATCATTGCCGGAGCCAAACTCGTGGTTTTGCCCTCTTTAATCGATAACTTACCCAACGCCTGTCTGGAAGCCATGGCCTTGGGTAAATCAGTTGTCGCCACATATGGGGCGAGTTTTGAAGAGATAATCACTGACGGTGAAACAGGATTCTTGGTGACCCCTGGCGATAGTGAAGCTTTGGCCAAAAAGATTAACGAAGTGTGGACCCACCCTAGGTTGCAAGAAGTTGGCGAGGCGGCCAGACAGACTGTTCTCGCTTTCGCCCCCGAATGTACGGTCAGAGACCTCTTGGAATACTACCGAGAGATTCTGGACGGCAACAACTAAAGGGAGGTTGGAGGATATCAGGTTCCTATGCTTCAGTTGCCCTTTCATGGAAGGCACTCGCCGATGCTAGATCCCAGTACCTTTCGGGACGCGGTTGTGGGTTTCGTTCGCCACCGCTCTACAAATAAGGCCGGTGAATACACCATGTGTTCGGACGGACACGTCACCCTATACAGTTCCTGCTTTGCAGCCATGACCCTGCATTACCTGAACGCAGTCCACGACCTGGCGGGAAAAGAGCGTCTGGCTTGGGCGGCCTACATTAAGCAGTGGCAGGATCCGGAATCGGGACGTTTCATCGGTCCTGAAATTGTTGCCGGAGAACTCACCAGCACCAAGCACGACTGGGATCACCTAACCAAACACCTCACAGCGCACGCCCTACCAGCACTGCATCTGCTGGGAGAACTGCCACCCTATCCTCTCCGGTTCGCCCATCCTTTTCTTGATCCGGAAACATTGCTTCGTTGGCTCAATCAGCGCGACTGGCGCCAGGCCTGGCTGGAAGGAAACAATTTGCTTTTTGCAGGGCAGTTCCTGATTTACCTCCGTGATTTCGAGGGACGAGATGAGGCGCAATCAGCGCTGGAGACTCTTTTTGACTGGCTCGA
>Ga0209536_100005411_pt1 | contig 19841 bp, 18 predicted proteins | sample DeeMarSeWOR28_12_FD_187461 | JGI IMG/M metagenome (GOLD analysis project Ga0209536, IMG submission 187461) | Marine sediment microbial communities from White Oak River estuary, North Carolina - WOR-2-8_12 (SPAdes) (version 2) | ecosystem: Environmental > Aquatic > Marine > Intertidal zone >...
CCATCCGCCCGGCCGAGCGGAAGATCGCTTCCTGCATCGGCTGCTTCCGCTGCTGGGTCCGCACGCCCGGGCGGTGCGTCATTCGCCACGGCGATCCTGAAGGGATCCTCCACTACCTCTCCCTCGACCCATTCCGTGGTAGGATACGTGCCCTCCGCAGGGACGCTATCCTGCTGGCCCCAGAGCTCTCCTCCCTCATGCAGAAGATGGGTGAACACGGTGTAGGCGGTGTCCATGGTCTCCCGACAGCGCCAGACGAGGGTCAGGTGAAGCGTCTCTCCAGCCTGGACCCGATCCTGCTCTAGGTCGTACCCAAGGAGCTCGACCACATCACCCAGCCGCGCGCCGACAGGGTGCTGGAAAGCGGGCGGCTCCCAGAGTCGGTCCGCGGCCTGCACGTGGATGTCCACCGCGTCGCTGTCGTTGCTGCCGTTGGGATCTCCCTGCGTGAGCGTCACGACCTCCCCACCCGCAACCGGTCGTGCGAGCCACACCCGCTCCACAGGGTCGTACCAGGCCGCGAAGCGCGCCTGCGGCGAGAGCCGTGGGTTGGCCTGGGTTTCCCGGAGCAGCAGGGTGCGGCGCCCGGCCCGCAGATCCAGGAGGTAGACATCGCGGTAGTCGGGCGTGTCCCACGAGCTGCGCATGAGGTACGGGCGCTCCGACGTGGCGAGCGCGACATCGGCATCGCCATGGCGGCCCACCGTGACCTCCGGCACGTCCGGCGTCGCGAGTTGGGTGACGCGATCGCGGCGGAGATCCAGCATCGCCAGATAGCTCCGCTCGCGCTCCCGCCGCAGCTGCAGCTTCTGCATGGGTTGAAGGGTCGGGTCCTGCCAGTGCCAGATCTCGACGGTCACCCGTTCCTCGGCCGTCAGGGTGTCCTTCGGCTCGGGCACGCTCGGAGGCGCCGTGCCGAAGAACAGTCGGGCGCCCGATTTCGAGAACGACGGCGCGCGGTGTTGGCTCACCTGCCACGCGTCCGGCAGGCCCGGCATCGCGGCACGCACGACGTCGCGGGCGGCGGGCATCCCGGCCCGCCAGTGAAACAGCGTGTGCGGAAGGCTGTCCTCCGCACCGGCCCTCGCCAGAAAGGCGAGCTGCGTTCCGCTCTCGTCGAACGCCAGGGAGCGGAACACCCCGTCGCCGGTCATGAGGCGTTGCACGGCGCCCTTCGCGGTCTCCACGACCCAGACGCCGGTGGCGCTCGAATCGGGCCCCGACGTCGCGAAGGCCAGGCGCGAGCCGTCGCGGCTGAGCGAGAACTCAGTGACGTGCTCGAATCGCTGCTCGGCACCCGACTCCAGCGACCGGAGGACGAGAGGGTTCCCCTTCCCCTGCCGACCCCTCGACGGCACGCTCCCGATCGTGTCGCGCGGTACCGCGGAGTCACCCGTCGCCGCCTGCTCGACGAGCAGGTAGCCCAGCCAGGCGCCGTGTTCCGCCGGGACCTTGTACGATCGCGCGGGTGCGACGCGCGTGACCGCGCCGGTCGCGAGATCCAGCACGCCGAGCGTGTCGGCCGGCATCTCGTCGCTCTTCGCGCCCGCGCGCTTCGCCGTGCGCACCGCCGCGAGCTCGGGGGCAACGAGGAACACGACGAATCCGCCGTCCGGCGTGAACTGCGCGGAGGTCCCTCGGGTGACCGCGTGCTCCGTCCCGGACGCGAGGCCGACCACCCGCAGCTCGGGATCTCCGTCTTGCCGCGTCAGCCGGTACAGCGCCCACTGCCCGTCCCGGGAGAGCGCGGGATCGTCGATCGCCCACCACTCCTCGTAGGCGGTGTGGTCGAGAGGCACCTTCTGTTGGGCGGACGCCGGTCCCGCACAGACCGCCACCGTCACCATCGTCACGAGCGAACGCCAGATCATTCCCGTATCTCCGCTGAGTCCCGAGCCAGGTTGCCGCGGGCAAACGTACCGGCTGGCGCGGCGCACCTCAAGGAATTCGGCATGCACCGCCGGCAGCGTTTCCTGCACCGGGATCGCTATCTTCCTTGTCATGAAGAACTCGCTGCTCCCCCTCTTGGCATTGGCTGGCGCCATCGCCCCCGCCGCGCACGCGCAGGACGCCCCCGCGGCCGACGTGCGCTGGTTCCCCGCCCACCCCAAGCAAGGCTCGTTCGTCCAGGTGGTGATCGCATACGGGGGGCACGGAGACACGGTGGCGCCGGCGGCGTCCCTGGCGGGGCAACCGCTCCACTTCGAGCGGGACCCCGCAGGCGGGTTCCGGGCCCTCGGCGGCGTGCCGATCGGCAGCCGGGCCACGCTCCCGCTCCTGCTCGCGCTGCCCGACGGGCGCGGAGGGGCGCGCGACACGGTCGTGCGGATTCCCGTCTCGGCGGGCGAATTCGCCATGGAGCGACTCGCAGTCGCGCCGCAGTTCGTCGAGCCGCCCGACTCCGCGCTCGCGGCGCGGATCGCGGAGGAGCGCGCCCGGGCCGGCGTCGTCTCCCAGCGCACGCACGGCACGCCGCGATTGTGGACCGGAGAGTTCAAGCTGCCCGTCGACGGGCGAATCACGAGCTCGTTCGGCAGAGGCCGGGAGTTCAACGGGACGCTCCAGAGCCGGCACATGGGCACCGACTTGAGCGGGCAGACCGGGACGCCCGTGGTCGCACCCAACCGCGGTGTCGTGGCACTGGTGGGGAGTTTCTACTATGCCGGGAACGTCGTGTATCTCGATCACGGCGCGGGGCTCGTCACCGTGTACATGCACTTGAGCGAGGTGGCGGTGGCCGAGGGGGATACCGTCGCGGCGGGACAGCTGCTTGGCAAGGTCGGTGCGACGGGGCGCGTGACCGGTCCTCATCTGCATTGGACGGCGCGGTACGGGTCGATCTCGCTCGACCCGCTCAGCTTGTTCGACACGCAGCTGGGCGCGTTCGGGACGACCGCCCCCTGAGTGCACGCGCGGCGATGCGGCGCAAGAATCGGGTTGTGACGTCGCAGAAGATCGGACAGTTTGCGTCCGCACCCCACATGGACGATCTCTGATGGCCCCGAGCGACGCCAAGCGGATCGCAGATGCGATCACCTTCCTGGAGCAGCACTACCGTCGCCAGCCGTCCCTGGAGGAGGTGGCGGCCGCCGTGGGCCTCAGTCCCTACCACTTCCAGCGACTGTTTCGCCGGTGGGCCGGCGTCTCGCCGAAGCGATTCCTGCAGTACCTCACGATCGAGCATGCCCGCGCCGCGCTCGACGAAGGCCGCAGCGTGCTCGAGACCGCCTACGACGCGGGCCTGTCGGGTCCCGGACGGCTGCACGACCTGTTCGTGACGTTCGACGCCGTCACGCCCGGGGAGTACAAGGGAAAGGGCGCGGGCCTGACGATCGACTACGGATTCGTCGCCACCCCGTTCGGGGACGGCTTTCTCGCGCAGACCGCGCGGGGCGTATGCGGCCTGGCCTTCGTCGACGCCGGCGGCCGCCGCGCGGTGCTGGAGGACTACCGCGCCCGGTTCCCGGGCGCACGGTTTCGAAAGCAGCCCGACGCGGCCGACCGGGCCGCGCGCCGGATCTTCCATCCGCGGCGACGGCCGGAGCGTCTGATCCTCGACCTGCGGGGCTCCAACTTCCAGATCAAGGTGTGGGAAGCGCTGCTGCGCATTCCGCCGGGCGCACTCGCGTCGTACGGGGACGTCGCCGCCGCCATCGGCCGGCCGAGCGCCACGCGGGCGGTGGCCTCGGCCGTGGCACGGAATCCGGTGTCCTATCTCATCCCGTGCCACCGGGTCATCCGCGCCTCCGGCGCCTTCGGCGAGTATCGCTGGGGCGCGGCCCGGAAGCAGGCGATCGTCGCGTGGGAAGCGGCGCGGCGCGAGGCCGGGCTGCCCGCGGCCTAGCCGGCCGGCCCGGTGACCGGGTTCCGCAGCACGCCGACCCCGGGGATCTCGACCTCGACGACGTCGCCCGGGGCGAGCGGCCCCACGCCCGACGGCGACCCAGTGAGCACCAGATCGCCGGGTTCGAGCGTCATCACGTGTGACACGTAGGCCAGCAGGAACGGGATGCCGAAGATCATGTCGCTGGCGTGCCCGTGCTGGCGCTCCACCCCGTTGACGCGGCAGATGACCTCGAGATCGCGCCACACGGGCAGCCGCTCGAGCGTCACGACGGCCGGGCCCGCGGGGCAGAACGTGTCGAACCCCTTCGCCCGGGTCCACTGCGCGTCGGACTTCTGGAGATCGCGGGCGGTGACGTCGTTCACGCACACGATCCCGGCTGCGGCGGCGAGCGCGTCCTCCTCGCGGGCCTTTCGAAGCCGCGTGCCGAGCACGACGCCGATCTCCCCTTCGTGCTCGACCCGGGTGGACTCCTGTGGGAGGACGATCGCCGCGTCAGGGCCGATGAGCGCCGACGGCGGCTTCAGGAACAGCAACGGCCGATCCGGAACGACGTTGCCGAGCTCCCGGGCGTGCTCCGCGTAGTTGCGTCCGACGCAGACGATCTTGGTAGGTCTCAACAGGGCGTTCCGCTCCGCCATGACTCCTCCCGAGGTTCGCCGACCTCCTGCTCCATCGGCGCACCCGCGCCGACCAACGTCCCGAACATAGCGCCCCGGGCCTGTCGCCCGCGACGTGCACCGATCAGATTGCACCGATGCCTGCTCGACGTGTGTCGTGAGCGGCGCCGTGTCGGTCGTCGCGGTCGTGGCCGGGATTGCGCTGCTGGCCGGCGGAGGCGAGTTGCTGGTCCGCGGGGCCGTGTCGTTGGCGCGCGCGCTCGGCATCTCGACGGCGGTCATCGGACTCACCGTCGTGGCGATCGGCACGTCCATGCCGGAGCTATCCGTCAGCCTGCTGGCCGCGGTCGCTCACCAGCCCGACATCGCCGTCGGCAACATCGTCGGCTCCAACATCTTCAATATCGCGGTCATTCTGGGCCTGGCGGCGCTCTTCCTGCCGCTGATCGTGCACATGAACGCCGTCCGGCTGGAGTGGCCCGTCATGTTCGTCACGGCGGCCCTGTTCGTGCTTCTCGCGCGGGACGGCGTCATCGATCGCCTGGAGGGCGGCTTCTTCCTCGTCGTGCTCACCATCTTCATGGCGTATGTGCTGCGGGTCGCCCGCACCGATGTCACGCCGGCCGACGCGGCCGAATTCGGGGCTGCGCTCGATCACCTGGTCCCGCGATCGCGGACGCGGCGACTGGCGCTCGACACCTTCGCGCTGGTCGGGGGGCTGGTGATGCTGGCGGCCGGCGCGCGCAGCCTGATCCTCGGCGGCACCGCGATCGCGGAAGCGCTCGGCGTGTCCCAGCGAATCATCGGACTCACGATCGCCGCGGCGGGAACGAGCCTGCCGGAGCTGTCCGCCTCCCTGGTCGCCGCGCGGCGTGGTCAGGCCGACATCGCGCTCGCCAATGTGCTGGGGTCCAACATCTTCAACGTGCTGGGGATCCTCGGCGCCGTGTCGGTGGTCACGCCGCAGGTCGTCAATCCGCGGTTCATCGCGAGCGACGACTGGTGGATGCTCGGCCTGTCGCTCCTGCTGCTCCCGCTCATGCTCACCGGGCGGCGGATCACGCGGCGGGAGGGCGTCGTCCTCCTCCTGGTGTACGCGGCCTATCTGGCCTCGCTCGGCACGGTGTTCACCTAGGCGGCCGGCGGCGGCGGTCGCGGCGCGCCTGACCTGCGCCGCCGCTCACGCGTCCGGGACCAGCGCTGGCGCGTCCTTCGTCAGCTCCGGGAGCGACCGCAGCACCGGCTCGAGCGCGCGCCACACCGTCTCCGCGACCCGGCGCTGTCCCTCGGCGGTCGGGTGGATGCCATCGGCCTGGTTCAGCTCCGGATCGGCGGCGACCGCCTCGAGCAGAAACGGGATCAGCACGGCGTCGTTGCGTTCCGCGAGCGCCGGGAACACGGCCCGGAACGCCGTCGTGTAGCGGTCACCGAGATTGGGCGGCGCTTCCATGCCCGCCACGATGATCCGCGCGGCCGGATGCGCCCCCCGCGTGCGGTCGATGATCTCCTGGAGGTTCTGTCGCAGCACCTCGGGATCGAGCCCGCGCAGCCCGTCGTTGGCCCCGAGCTCGAGCACGAGGACCGCGACCGGCTCGCGCAGCAGCCAGTCGATCCGCGCCAAGCCGCCCGCCGAAGTCCGGCCGCTCTCCCCGGCATTGACGACCCGGAACTTCAGTCCCGCCGCGTCGATCTTCTGCTGTAGCAACGCCGGGTAGGCCTGCTCCAGCTCCAGGCCGTACCCCGCCGTGAGGCTGGTACCGAGAAACAGGACCACGGGCTCCGCACCCACGGTGCGGCGCTCGGCCCCGCCCGCGGAGGGCGGCGATCGGTCCTCCCCGCAGCCGAGGGCCAGCGTGCCGAGCAGGATTAGGAGTATCTTCCGGGCCATGATGATCGTCGTCGAGAACCTCGAACAAACATACATGAGCGGGGGCCGCCCGCTCACCGTCCTGCGCGACGTGAGCTTCTCGCTCGAGGAGCGCGGCTTCCTCGCCGTCGTGGGTCCTTCCGGCAGCGGCAAGACGACGCTGCTCGGCCTCCTCGCGGGGCTCGACCGGCCGGCCGGCGGCACGGTGTGGCTGGACGGCGCGAACCTCAACAGGCTGTCCGAGGACGCGCGGGCGCTGATCCGCGCGGAGAAGGTCGGGTTCGTCTTCCAGACTTTCCAGCTGATCCCGACGCTCACCGCCCTCGAGAACGTGCTGGTGCCGGTCGAGCTGCACCCGCTGGCGCACGAGGCACGGGCGGCGGAGGCCCATGCGCGTGATCTCCTGGGCCGGGTCGGACTCGGTGACCGGCTGCATCACTATCCCGCGCAGCTTTCAGGTGGGGAGCAGCAGCGCGTGGCGCTCGCTCGGGCGTTCGCCAATCGCCCGAAGATCCTCTTTGCCGACGAGCCGACGGGGAATCTCGACGCCGAGACCGGCCGCGCCGTGATCGACCTGCTCGTCGAGCTCAACGAGGCCGAGCAGGCCACGCTGGTCCTGGTGACACACGACCAGGAGCTGGCCGGGCGCGCGCATCGCGTGCTGCGCCTCTCCGGCGGCCGGATCGCCTCCGACAGCGCGGCCCGGTGACCGACTGGGGCTTCGTCCTGCGAATGGCCCGGCGCGAGGCGCGGGCCGGGCGCCGTCAGATCGGCCTCTATGCCGGCGCGATCTCGCTCGGCGTCGCCGCGCTCGTCGCGATCACCTCCTTCCGCGCCGACGTCACTGCGGCGCTCGAGCAGGAGTCCCGCGGGCTCCTGGGCGCCGATGTGGAGCTGCGCAGTCGTGCCCCACTCGACACCACCGTAGGCGCGATTCTCGACTCCGTGCGGGCCGAGGGCGGACGCGTCGCCCACGTGACCTCGTTCACGTCCATGGCGTACGCGCCGCTGACGGGGGCGACGCGCCTGGTCGAGGTGCGTGCGGTGGATCCCGGTTTCCCGTTCTACGGCGCCATCGAGACCGTCCCAGCCGGTCGGTGGTCGAGCCTGCCCGACGGCCCCCGGACCCTCGTGGATCTCGCCCTGCTCACGTACCTCGGCCTGGAGGTCGGCGACTCGCTGCGCTTGGGCGAGGCCGCGTTCGTCATCGACGGCACCCTGTCCCGCGTGCCCGGCGAGATCGGGCTGCGCGCCGCGATCGGGCCGCGCGTCTACATTGCGTCCGACTACCTCGACGCTACGAACCTGCTGCGCTTCGGGAGTCTGGCGCAGTACGCCGCACTCATCGCCTTCGATCGTCCCGAGCAGGCGGCGACCTTCGTCGAGCAGCGCCGCCGCACCTTCTCCGACGCGCGGGTGTCGGCGGAGACCGCGTCTCATCGCGAGCGGGAACTCCGGGAGTGGTTCGACGCGCTGTCGCGTTTTCTCGCCCTGCTGGGCCTGACGGCGCTCCTCCTGGGCGGGCTGGCGACCGGGAGCGCGATTCACGTCTTCGTGAAGCGCAAGCTCCCCACGGTGGCGATCCTCCGCTGTCTCGGCGCCACCCAGCGCCGGGTGTTTGCGATCTACCTCCTGCAGGCGGCGGCGATGGGGCTCGCCGGCTCGATGGCGGGGGTCGTCCTGGGCATCGCCGTGCAGCACGCGCTGCCGGCGGTGCTCGCCGACTTCCTGCCACTGGACGTCGCGGCCACGCTGCGGCCGATGGCGATCGCGGCCGGCATCGCGATCGGCGTCTGGGTCGCCCTCGCGTTCGGCCTGCTTCCCCTGCTGGACGTCCGGAACGTGTCGCCGCTGCAGGCGTTGCGCCGTGCAGTGGAACCGGTGCGCCGCCGCTGGGATCGCTGGGCGCTGGCGGCAAAGGCCCTGCTCGCCGTCACCGTCCTCGGGCTCAGCATCTCCCAGGCACCGGTTCCGGCCGCTGGCCTCGCGTTTGCCGTCGCGATCGGCACCGCGACCCTCGCGCTGTGGCTCACGGCCCGCGCCCTCACGGCTGCGGCCCGGCGCTTCTTTCCGCGAAGGACGCCGTACGTCGTGCGCCAGGGGATCGCGAATCTCTTCCGGCCGCAGAACCAGACGGTCCCCGTGATCCTCGCGGTCGGGTTCGGCGTCTTCCTGCTCGGGACGTTGCGGCTCGTGCAGGACAACCTGCTCGGCTGGCTCGCGTTCGAGACCGACGGACCCAGGCCCAACTTCGTGGTGTTCGACATTCAACCGGAGCAGGCCGACGGCGTCCGCGACCTGCTCGCCGACGCGGCAGGGACCCCGCCGGAGATGGTCCCCATCGTCCCCGCCCGCATCGCGGCCATCAACGACCGCTCCGTCGACCAGATGCTCGCCGACACGCTCGGTCCGCGTCCGAGCCGCTGGGCGCTGCGCCGCGAATACCGGCACACGTACAGGGACACGCTCGTCGCGTCGGAGCGACTCGTCGAGGGGCAATGGTGGTCCGACGCCGCGCCCCTGGCGCCGACCGTCGCGCGCATCGCGATCGAGCAGGACGTGGCGGACGAACTGCGGGTGAGGCTGGGCGATCGCATCACCTGGGACGTTCAGGGCGTTCGGATCGCATCGGAGATCGTCGCGGTGCGCAGCGTCGACTGGGCACGGTTCGAGCCCAACTTCTTCGTCGTGTTCGAGCCGGGCGTGCTCGAGGCGGCCCCGCACACGTTCGTGACCCTCGCCCGGGTCGGCGACGCCCGGCGACTCGCGGAGGTGCAGCGGGACCTGGTCCGGCGGTATTCCAACGTCTCCGCGCTCGACGTCTCGATCGTCCAGGACACGTTGGAACGGCTGCTCGGCAGCGTGTCGCTCACCATCCAGTTCATGGCGCTGTTCAGCATCGGCTGCGGCATCGTCGTCCTCTTCGGGGCGATCGCCACGTCCCGATTCCAACGGCTCCGGGAGAGCGTGCTGCTCAAGACGATCGGCGCCCGCACACCGCAGATCCGGGGCATCCTGGCGGTCGAGTATCTCGCGCTCGGCCTGCTCGCGTCGGGATCGGGCGCGCTCCTCGCCGTCGCGGGCGGGTGGGGAGCCGTGACCTTCCTGTTCGAGCTCGATTTCCACCTGCCGCTGCTCACCGTGGTCGCGCTCGTCCTCGTCGGGACGACGGTGACCGTCACGATCGGCCTCCTCGGCAACCGTGCGCTGGTGCGGCGACCGCCGCTGGCGGTGCTGCGCGAGGTCGCCGAGTGATGCGGCACCCTGGCGGGATCCGTCGGGCGCCGTTTGATTTCCGTCGATGCCCGATCCGCTGAAGAAACTCGTCGTCGTGGGTGACCGCGTGCTCATCTCGCCCCAGGAGGGTGAGGAACGCACGAAGGTCGGACTGTACCTGCCGCCGACCGCGGTCGACCACCAAGCCGTGCAGGGCGGCCGAGTGCTCGCGACCGGTCCGGGTACGCCGCTGTCGGCTCCGACGGAGATCGACGACGAGCCGTGGAAGCTCGGCGCGAAATCCGAAGGCCGGTTCCTGCCCGTGCAGGCCCGCGTGGGCGACTTCGCCCTGTTCTTCCGCAAGGCCGCCGTGGAGATCAGCTACGAGGGGCAGCACTACCTGGTCGTGCCGCAGGCGGCGATTCTCGTCCTGGTGCGGCCACAGGATATCCTCGACGAGCTGGAATCCCCGGACTGACGCCTCCGCACGGCGGAGGCCGGCGCCGGACTCCGACACCCCGCCGAATCGACCATGACCACTCTCTTCCTCGCGCTGTTGGCACTCGCCGTACTCGGCTGGCTCGTCCAGCGCGCGCGGCGCACGCCCGGGCCGCGCACGGACCCTTCCGAGCAGATCGATCGCGACGTGCTGGAGCAGGCCGAAGAGGAAGTGCGCGGCCTGGGAACGTTCACGACCCCCGAAACGGCTGAGGACGAGTTGCCCGACTGGGGGCCTGGAACGCCGCGCCCGTGATCCTTACGGACTCCTTCCGCGCAGCTCGAGGTCGGCACGCCGCACTCGCTCCCTCCCGATCTGCACCACAACGCCGCTCCCACCCTCGACCTCGATCCTGAGCGGAGAATCCGGCGGGAGTCCGCACGCGCGGTAGAAGCCCGCCCCGTCGGTCGTGACCTCCACGGTGACCGTGTCGGCTTCGCCGCCCTCCGTCGAGCCCCGGGAAATGCGCACGCGCCTGCCGGCCGTCGCCGAGTCCCGGCTGAGGACGAAACCGGCCACGAGCCCCCCGCCGGCAGCCATGGTGTCGCAGAGCGCACGGATCACCTGCTCGGTCGAGAGCAGCTGCAGGGTGACCGCGATGGAGTCGGCGGCTCCGACCGTCACGGCGTGCGGCGGTTGGACGCGAAGCGACCGATCGTCGGTTCGGCGCGCGACCACCAGGTAGTACTCCCCCGGTTCGAGGCTGTCGATGCGGAAGGCTCCGTCGCGATCGGTAGGCGCCGCGCGGTCGCTGCCGGCGACGCTCACCACACCGTCCTCGACGGGGTAGCCGTCCGCCCCATCCTTCACGGCACCCCGAATCACCGCCGACCGTGCCTGCCAGATCACGGAGCCGCCCGGCTGACGGACCTGGTCGACCCAGCCTCCCTGATCGATGTACGACAGGACCTGCCACTCCACGTGGCGTGGGGCGCCGGCGACCGCCAGCGGCTCGCGCATCGCGAGCTCGGGCATACGGATGTACCACTGCTCGACGATCCATGGTCCCTGGGGCAGTCGGCGGAATACGATGCGCCCGCCCAGCCGGCTCCGATCGATCGACCAGGGAATCCTGGTATAGCGGAAGTCCAGCATGCGGAGCTCCGCCGACTCCGGGTCGAGCCACAGCACGCCTTCGACGTCCGGCACATCCCGCTCCCTCACCGGCTCGAATGTCACGCCGATCAGCCCCGGTGGAGCGGCCGCGCCTCCGGCCGCAACGGCCAGGCAGTGCAGGTCCGCAAATGCGTCGGAGAGCAGCACGGTCGCGTCGGGCGCGCTGAACTCCCACCCTCCATCGGCCGACGGCCGGACGTAGCCCTCCGCATCGAGGAGCTGCCACGGCACGGCCACGAACGGGCTCCCCCGGGCGACGCCGTCGACCCATCGCACCTCCTGGGACAGTAGGGCGAGGGTCTCCGGTTCCCGACGGCGTTCGAATCGGAGCAGCCGATGGCGGAAGACCCCGCGGCGCTCACTCCACGCCACCGCATCGAGCACCTTTCGCGCTTCCTCCCACAGCCGCCCCGCGGCGAGCCCCACGTCCGGACGGACCCGGCAGCGGCGATCGGCGCTCACGACGAGCACCGGCAGCGCCACCGGCAGGAGCGGCATCTGGATCGTGAAGCTCACAGCTTCGTCCGCTGCGAGCGCGAACGGCGACGACTCCCAGCTCCCCCGCCCAACGGCGACCGCCCGCAGGCGGTACGGTCCACCGGGCGCGACCGACATCCGGAAGCGTCCGAGCGCATCGGTCATCACCCGGTCCACCTCGGCACTGTCGGCCACCAGTTGCAGCACGACGAACGCCCCCGGGAGAGGGGAGCCATCGGTGAGCTCGACGACCTGCCCGTCGATCGACTGCCCGACCGCGCCGCGGGAACAGCAGGCCAGCAGTGCCAGCGCGACGGCGAGCGCCACGGGCGCGCGGGCGGCGTGCGTGGCGCGCACCGGTGACCGCCCCGCCGTCGGAGACGTCACGGGAGGACTGCGACGCCGGACGCCGTCACCCGGTGGGACACGAGCGGGAGCGGCGGCGCCGGGGGATCGGGCGTGACGACGATCGCCGCGCCGAGAGCGGCGCGCGCGACTGCGAGCCCGTGCTCGTCCCGCGCGTGGACGGTCGCCAGCGGTACGCCCGTCTCGATCCGCATCCCGGGCTGCACGTGCAGCACCACCCCCACGGCCGGGTCGACACGGTCGTCCATCTTCTGGCGTCCGCCGCCCATCGCCACGACCGCCTCACCGATGCGGCGGGGCTCGACGGTCTCGATGTACCCGCCGGACACGGCGAGGTGCTCCTCCACCAGCGGGGCGCGCGGCAGTCGCTCCGGTCGGTCGACCACCTCGTGGTCGCCGCCCTGGCTCGCGATGACGGCGCGGAGCTTCTCGAGGGCGCTGCCCGAAGCGATCGCCGCCTCCAGCCGCGCGCGTGCGGCGGTTCGCGTGCGCTCGGCACCCGCCAGGAGCACCATCTCGCACCCGAGCTGCAGCACGACTTCCATCAGGTCCGCCGGGCCGTCTCCGCGAAGCGCGGCGATCGACTCCGCCACTTCCAGGGCGTTGCCGCAGCTCCTGCCGAGCGGACGGTCCATGGCCGTCACGAGCGCGACCGTGGGACACCGGCGCTCCTCGCCCAGCCGCACCATCGTCCGGGCCAGCGACAGCCCGTCCTGGAGATCCGGCAGGAAGGCGCCCGATCCCCGCTTGATGTCGAGCACCAGACCGTCCAGCCCTTCCGCGAGCTTCTTCGACATGATGCTCGCGGCCATGAGCGGGATGGCTTCGACGGTTCCCGTGGCATCACGCAGCGCGTACAGCTTGCGGTCCGCCGGGGCGATCTCGTCGGTCTGCCCCAGCATCGCGACGCCGAGCCGCTCCACCTGGAGACGGGCCTCGGCGAGCGTGAGATCGACGCGGAACCCCGGGATCGACTGCAGCTTGTCCAGCGTCCCCCCGGTGTGACCGAGCCCACGACCCGAGATCATCGGCACGGCCACCCCGACCGACGCCACCAGCGGCGCCAGGACCAGCGAGACCTTGTCGCCCACGCCGCCGGTCGAGTGCTTGTCGATCCGGGGTGGGACACTCGGGCCGAACTCGAGGCGGGCGCCGGAGGCGCACATCGCATCGGTGAGGGCGGCGAGCTCGTGGTCCGCGAGGCCGCGGAGCACCACGGCCATGAGGAGCGCCGCCATCTGATAGTCCGGCACCTCGCCCCGCGCGTACGCCAGCACCAACGAGCGCCACTCCGCCTCGTCGAGGCTGCCCCCGTCACGCTTGCGCTGGATCAGTGGGATGACAAACATTACCCGTCCATTCCGAATTCTCGTCTCGCCGTGGAGCCTTGCCCGATGCGGTACCTCGCCCCGTTCGCCGCCGTCCTGTTCGTGGTCACCGCCGCACCCTCCGCGCTGGCGCAGTCATCCGGGTACGTCATGGACATGCAGCGCGGCGACAGCCTGACCGACGCGCTCGATCCCGCCGGTGCGCTGGAAGCTTACCGCGCCGCGTACCTGACGGACCAGACGTACGAGGCCATGTGGAAGTTCGCGCGGGCACAGGTCGACGTCGCCAAACAACTGCAGGGGAAGAAGCAGGAGGGGCTGCGCGACAGCCTCTACGGCGTCGCCCACCTGTACGCGGCCGCCGCCGTCCGGGCGGACTCATCCGACGCCGAGGGCCATTTCATGGTCGCCAACGCGCTGGGCCAGCTGTCGCGGACGCGCGGCGGCAAGGAGCGCGTACGGTTCGCCGAGGTCATCTACGACGAGGCGACGGCGGCGCTCGCGATCGATCCGAGTCACGACGGCGCGCAGCACGTCCTGGGCGCCTGGCACGCGGAGGTCAAGCGACTGTCCGGCGTCGCGAAGTTCTTCGCGAAGACCTTCTTTGGTGCCGGATTCCTCGATCGCGCGAGCTGGGATTCGTCGGTCGTCCACCTCGAGCGCGCCGTCGAACTGCGGCCGGACTACCTGTTCCATCGACTCGAGCTCGCGCAGACGTATGTCGACATCGACCGGCTGGCCGACGCCCGCCGGCAGCTGGAAGAGGTGCTCCGGCTGCCACCCGCCAGCGACGTGTCCGATCCGCAGTACCAGGACGAGGCCCGCGCGCTCCTGCAGCGGATCGGCGGCACACCGTAGCGGAGCCGCTCAGTCGCGATCGAGCCGCTTCCGAATCTGCCGCTGGCGCCGGCGGAGCTCCCGCCCGGCGTCGTCCTTCCAGTCGTCGAGCTGCTCCCGCGCGTCCGTGGACACGTCCCGGAACTTCTTGCGGATGCGCCGGCGCGTCACGTCGCCGCGCTCGGGCGCCAGCAGCAGGGCGATTCCGGCGCCGGCCAGCGCGCCCAGCACCAGGCCGCTGAGAAACCCGACGATGGCGGATGCCCCTTCGGCCTCGACGATCTCCTCGAGTTCGTCGTCCGTGGTCTCGTCCTCGACCCGATCCAACTCCTTCTCGCGTGCCATGGTCACTCCCGTGTCTCCGCGCGCCCTGCGGCGGCGGTCATGAGTGCCTCGATCTCCGCGGCGGTCTTCACCACCCCGCTCGTCAGGACCTGGGCACCGTCCTCGGTCACGAGGACATCGTCTTCGATCCGAATGCCGATCTCCTCCTCCGGTAGGTACAGGCCCGGTTCCACGGTCAGGACCATGCCGGCGGTGAGCGGAGTCCGGACGTCACCGACATCGTGCACCCGCATCCCCAGCCAGTGACTGATCCCGTGCACCAGATATCGGCTGCAGTCGTCCTCGCCGCACAGCGCGCCACCGTGCTCGGCGAGGAAGTTCCGCGCAACGCCGTTCAGCTCCGCGATCGTGGTCCCCGGACGCACGGCGGCGATGACCGCCTCCTGCGCGCCGAGGACCAGCTCGTAGAGCGCCCGCTGACGTTCGGTGAACCGCCCGCTCACCGGGAACGTCCGAGTGACGTCGGCGGTGTGGTAGGCGTACTCCGCACCGACGTCGACCACGACCAGATCGCCGCTCATCATCCGCCGACGGTTCACGTCGTAGTGCAACACCGTGCTGTTCGGGCCGCTGCCCACGATCGACGGGAATCCGAGTCGATCGGCTCCCCTATCCCGGAACGTATACTCGATCACCGCCTCGAGCTGGTACTCGAACATCCCCGCCTGCGTCGCGCGCATGCCGGCGGAAACGCCGTCGGCCGTGATGGCGCCCGCCGCCCGCAGGGCGGCGATCCCAGCTTCGTCCTTCACCAGCCGCATGCTGTCCAGCGTCGGGCGGACGTCGGCCGTCTCCCATGCCCGGCTCTCCCAGTCCGCCGCGAGTCCGTACGGCCGCTCCCGGCCGAGCACCGTGTACAGCGCGCCGGCGCCGCGCCATGCGGCCAGCGTATCCAAGAACGATGCCGAATCGAACTCCCGAATGTCGGGAATGCCGGTCGCCTCGGCTGCCAGCGTCCCCGGGGCGAGCTGCACGCCGGTCCAGCGCAGCGCCATCGGATGGGCCGGCGGGAGGAAGAGGGCGGCTCGGTGCGCGCTCCCGTCGCTCACGAGAACGAGCCACGCCCCCGGGGTCTCGACGCCGGTGAGATAGAAGAAGTAGTCGTCCTGCCGAAAGTCGCTGTCCTGCCGGACGTCGGATTCCACGTCGCCCCGTTGCGCGGCAGGCACGGCGATGACTCCCGGACCGATCCGATCCATGAGCGCCTCGCGGCGGGCGGCGTGGGCCGCGATCGCCACGGGCCGTCCCGCGCCGGGCAGGGCCGCCACCGGATCGACGCGCTCCGGCACACCCTGCGCCAGGACCGGACTCACCACGACACCACTCAGCACTGCCAACCGCCACATCGTCCTGCTCCTGGGGATTCCTCCGTGGATTCTACTGGGTTCGCGCGGGACCGTCGAGTGCGTTCCGGCGTCGCGTGCTCTTGCGCCGCGTCGTCACGCCCTCCTATGTTGCCACGTCTTCAGCCAGCATCGACTCATGTCTTCAGTGCTCTGTCAGCACGGCGTCGTCGGGATCGGCGCCGCCTCCATACGTACGCTCCGGGCCGCGCTCGGCCAGGATCTCGGGGAGGACGTCGGCGCCACCCGCGTGCAGGAGATGGGATTTGCGGCGGGCGCCGAAGTCTACCAGAGCTTCTGCGCCTGGCTGCCGTCCCACGCGGACCTACGCGACCCGGCGGACCTGAGTGCCGATGCGCTTCCCGAGGTCCTCTCGGCGTTCTTCGGCGCCCTCGGATGGGGCACCGTCTCGACCGAACGCGTGGGGGAGCGGGGGCTGGTCGTCGCGTCCCCTGATTGGGCCGAATCGGCACCCGGCACGTCGGGCGAAGGTCCGGCGTGTGTGTTCTCCACCGGGCTGCTGGCCAGCTTCTTCACGTGCCTCGCGCATGGAAGTGCGCTCGCGGCGATGGAGATCGAGTGTCGGGCTCAGGGTGATGCCCGCTGCCGCTTTCTGATCGGATCGCCGGCGACCCTGGCCGCCGTGTACGACGCGGCGAGCCGCGGGGCAGACTACCGAACCGCGCTCGGCGCGTAGCCCGTCCGGGACGTTCCGCTACGGTTCCACGTCGTCGAGGGCCCCGCGCAGCCAGTCGACGTACTCGGGACGCACCTGCAGCTCGCCGTCGATCACCACCTCCCGATCCCACGGAAGGATGATGTGGCTCTCCGTCTGCAGGGCGCAGAAGTGCGGCTGGTAGGCACCGGTCCTGATGGACACCGCCGTGCGCACCTCGCCGGGCGCGAGCCGGCGCACCGCCGCGATCGCGACCTTCAGCGTGTCACCGGAATCGCACGTTTCGTCCACGATCAGCACGCGGCGCCCGCGGACGGTCGGCGGCGGGCCGGCGATCAGCGTGGGACGGCCGGCCTGGGTTCGGCGGGTGATGGACATGGCGGCAAAGTCGCGCCTCAGCATGGAGGCGACGACCGCTCCCGGCACGACCCCCGCCTTGGCGATCCCGAGGACCAGCTCTGGATCGTACTCGCAGGCGATCTTCAGGGCGAGACCGCGACACAGCTCGCCGAACAGCGGCCAATCGATCTCGAGCACTTCACGGCGCTCGCGGGGGGCAAAGGGATCGCGCATTACCGTTGATAGTAACCTTCGACGGACCGTGGAGACAACCGAGGTCCGTCGCTCCGGCTAGGCGCGCGGCGCCGCAACCATTATCTTGACGCTCGGATGGATTGGAAACGCTTCTTCGGCCTCCGCCGCCCCGCCCCGGTAGCACCCCAGCGGCTGGACTACCTGAACGAGGCGCTCGCCCTCGAGCGCCAGGGCGACTTCGATGCCGCCCTGACCTCCTATCGCCTGGCGCTGCGCGATCATCCGACGGACCTGCGGGTGCTGCAGAACATCGCGATCGCGTTCACCAAGACCAACCGATACGACGAGGCCATCCGCCACTACCGGCGCGCGCTGGAGATCGATCCGGACCTCGCCGGGGCGCACTACGGCATCGCCTTCCTGCTGATGCGGCGGGGAGAAGACGACGCCGCCGTGCAGCACCTGCGCGCCTTCCTCAGCCGACCGCCGCGCGGTCCGGACGCCGACCGGTGGATCGATCACGCACAGCGTGCGCTGGCTCGGCTCGTCCCGGAGTCGCAGCCCTGAAGCGCTGGCCGGCCGGACTCCTGCTGCTCCTCGCCGCGTGCAGCGTGATCACCGCGGACTTCGACCGCGTGGTCGCGATCGACGTGCTCGGCGCCCTCGATCGGACGCTCGAGGAAGGCGACACGCTCACCCTCCAGGCACGGGCCATCAGCGCCGCGGGGGAGGTCGTCGCGGACGCTCCGGTGGTGTGGGAAGTCGTCGACTCCGGGGACGTCGGCTTCGTCCTCGACGCCCCCTCGGGACTCGTGACCGGCGTCGGGCCGGGATCGGGGCGCGCCCAGGCCCGCTACGAGACGCTGGTGGCCGGGCCCGTGAAGCTCACGATCCGCGCGGCAGCCGACTCGGTCGCGGCGTCGGGGGACACGGCCATCGTCGTCGACACCGCGGCGACCGTCTCTGGGGCACTGACGGTGCTGGTCCTCGACAGCACGACGGACCCGGACTCGACCCTCGCGCTGGCGGGGGCCGCGGTGCATTTTCTCACCGTCGACCCCCCGCCCGGGAGCCCGTTGGCGGACGGCTTCTACCTCACGCTGCCGGCGCAGACCACTCCGGGCGAGGACCCGCACGCGGTCGAGGCGACGACCGGGGCGACCGGTGAAGCGAGCATCGTGGTGCGACGCCAGTCCGGAGTCACGCAACCGGACAGCGCCGTGATTCACGCGGTCGTGGTCACGGCGGCGGGCGATACCGTGGCCGGATCGCCCGTTCGGTTTCACGTGCGGTTTTTGAACTAGGGCCCGTCCCGCCGGGACGCCGGAGCACCATCCACCTGCCGCCGGGGGAGGTTTGCGGTGAGCGCGCCACGCAATCTCAACGAGTTGTTCTTCACCGCCGTCGAACGTTTCGGGACCAAGAAGGCGGCCCTGCGGTACAAGGCCGGTGACGCCTGGAAGGACATCACCCACCAGGAGTTGGCGCGCCGTGTGAAGCATGCCGCCCTCGGCCTGCGCGAGCTCGGCATCCGGCCGGGCGACCGAGTGGCCATCGTCTCGCAGAATCGGCCCGAGTGGGCGATCGTCGACTTCGCCTGTCTCGCCACCGGATGCGCGGACGTGTCGGTCTATCCGACGCTGCCCGCGAACCAGGTGGCGTATCTCCTGACGGACTCCGATGCGTGTGCGGTGTTCGTGGAGAACCAGGAGCAGTACGACAAGGTGTTGTCGGTGCGGGACGGCACGCCCGACGTCCGGCACATCATCGTGTTCGACGCCGTCGAAGGCATGGACGCTCCCGGCGTCATCAGCTTCCAGGAGCTGCTCCAACGCGGCGCCGCCGCGGAGTCGAAATACCCGACGTACCGTGAGGACGCCCTCGCCGTCGATCCCGAGGCGCTGGCGACGCTGATCTACACGTCGGGCACGACGGGGCCCCCGAAAGGGGTCATGCTGACGCACCGCAACTTCTGCACGAACGTCGACGCCGCGCTCAAGGTGCTGTTCATCGGTCCGGAGGACCGCTGCCTCTCGGCGGCGCCGCTGTCGCACAGTTTCGAGCGCATGGCGGGACACTACACGATGCTCCACGCCGGCTCGACGATCAACTATGCCCAGAGCATCGAGCAGATTCCGGCCAATCTGCTCGAGGTGCAGCCGACGGTGATGATCTTCGTCCCGCGGCTCTATGAGAAGCTGTACGCGCGGGTCCTCGAGAACGCGATGACGTCCGGCGCGGCCAAGCGCCGCATCTTCTTCTGGGCGCGCGGAGCGGCCGAGCGGTGGGCGGAGCTGAAGCTCGCGAAGCAGCCGGTCCCGCGCCTCCTGGCGATCAAGAAGGCGATCGCCGACCGCCTGGTATTCTCCAAGTTGAAGGCGCGGACGGGCGGGCGCATCCGGTTCTTCGTGTCGGGCGCTGCGCCGCTGAATCCCGAGATCGCGAAGTTCTTCTACGCCGCCGGACTGCCGGTGGTGGAAGGGTACGGCCTGTCCGAGAGCTCGCCCGTGATCGCCGCCAACCCGCTCGAGTCCATCCGGCTCGGAACGGTCGGACCGCCGATCCCGGGTGTCGAGGTGAAGATCGCCGCCGACGGCGAGATCCTCGCGCGCGGTCCGAACATCATGCGCGGGTATCACAAGAAGCCCGAAGCCACGGCGGAGGCGCTGGACGCGGACGGTTGGCTCCACACCGGCGACATCGGGGAGTTCGACGCCGAGGGCTACTTGCGGATCACCGACCGCAAGAAGGACCTCATCGTGACCGCCGGCGG
>Ga0209536_100005412_pt1 | contig 19839 bp, 12 predicted proteins | sample DeeMarSeWOR28_12_FD_187461 | JGI IMG/M metagenome (GOLD analysis project Ga0209536, IMG submission 187461) | Marine sediment microbial communities from White Oak River estuary, North Carolina - WOR-2-8_12 (SPAdes) (version 2) | ecosystem: Environmental > Aquatic > Marine > Intertidal zone >...
CGTCGGGCGGCCGGTGCCGGGGTCCCAGCCACGGGCGGTGTAGTAGGCTTCAAGCATTTCTTCAAATGGGACTACGTATCCTTCCGAGCCACCTTCTTTCAACGGCTCTAGAAAAGCATTGGGCAGTTTGTCGTTTTGGCGCGTCAATCCCAGGCGGTGGTTGATGGCACGTTTCAGGTTCCAGCCGCGTTCGCCGCAACGCAACATTTCATCTACGTCCCAGTCCTGACTACAGGCTGCATTGATCAAATCCACCTGCACCTGGGGGGAAACATTGGCAAAGATACACATTACCAAGGAGTTGTAAACCGTACGCCAATCCTGATGGCGGGCTACATTGGCAGCCTTTTCTGCGCCAGCATGGCGGGAAATATATTTGATGCCTGCCTCTTCGTTTATGGTGCCCATGTCAACGATAAAATAATCCGACTGGTTATGGCAGGCCCCGCGCGGACTGGTGGCATACGAGAGCGCCATTCCCGAAACGCCGCGCGGATCGTGATAAGCCACTTCCAGGCCATTGACCTGAACCGCTTCTTCTTCCGCTCCAAAATACCGCCCCAGGAAACGGGATCCATGCGCAAGCACTTCACCAATCCCTTCGCGTTGCGCCGTCAGGCAGATCAGTTTCTCGATGACTTCCACATCGCCCCAATTCAGTTCAAGCCCGCCGAGATCCTTCGATACGATCACACCCTGCTCATAAAGGTGAAAAGCCAGGCCGATGGTGTTGCCCATACTGATGGAATCCATGCCATAACGGTCGCATAACTCACCCAGACGCGTGATGGCAGACAGGTCGTCCACCAGCAAGTTCGGGCCAAAAGAGATGATGGTTTCATACTCCGGCCCTTTACGGCGCGCGCCGTCGTCTAGCGTCACTACCCGGCCACAGGCGATCACACAGGCATGGCAGGCGCTCGTTCCGCTCAAGATGCTCTCCGTCATCTTCGCACCGGAAACCTCGTCCACTTTCTCGAAGCCCCCCTGGTGATAATACTTGCTGGGCATTGAGCCCATATACTCAAAAAAATTGGCCGCGCTGGCCGTTCCCAATTCGTGCAGCACCTGCGACTGGTTGTCCTGCTTCAGGGCTCTATTAGCAGCCGAACGGATACCAGAATAAACTCCCGAACGCGCCAATGGCAACGTGCCCTTTTTGCCATGGACTGCCACCGCCTTTAGATTTTTCGCGCCCATGACCGCGCCCAGGCCCGTGCGTCCGGCAGTACGGCCGTGATCACAGAAGATACCGGCAAACCGGACCCCTCGCTCCCCAGCCTGGCCAATCGTTGCGACGCGCGCATTCTTGCGACCGACTTCTTCCTTGATGAGAGTCTGAGTTTCGTAAGTGTCCTTCCCCCACAGGTGCGCACCTTTGCGGACCTCAAGCCTGCCCTCGTCAATCCATATATAGACCGGTTCCCAAGCCCTTCCCGTTATCCATAGGCCATCGTAACCCGCGAAACGCAGTTCGGGGCCCCAGAATCCGCCGATGTGAGATTCGGCCCATAAACCGGTAGCAGGCCCCTTCCCACAAATGACGAAGCGTCCCGTTGTTGGCCCGGCAGTGCCCGTCAGTGGCCCGTTGATGAAGAGCAGCGGCGCATCCGGTGACAGGGCATCCAATTCAGGAGTCAGGGAATCATATAACAAGCGCGCGGCCAGCGAGGCCCCGCCCAGGAAATCCTTTTCCCATTTTTCAGGGATGCGATATTCTTCTGTTTCACCAGTGGTCAGGTTGACTTTGAGTATGGGCTGCATTGTGAAAAGTTAGTGAATTTCAGTGGTGACTTCGCGCGCACAGCGAACAAAATCCAGCACGGTGGGCACATTGCGCATCATATACCCCAGGCTGCCCTTGACCTTGAGCTTGTTGGTCATCATAGCCGTCATGGGATCCAATTTCCCGGTCAGGATGGCGGTGATGTTATTGTAGCTGGCAGTCAACGTAAAGACTGGGTCGGGATATTTTTCGAGGCCAGAGTTGTAATCAACCGAGCGGCAGGCTCCATGCCACAAATCCAGATAAATGGCAAGCTGCTCTTCCAGGTTGCCTTCAGGCTCAATGACGATGACCAGATCGCCTTCCCATTTTCTTGCAATCTGTGCATATTTTTCATCTGAGTTCAATTTTACTTTTAACCCCTGCAACCATTCTGGCGATGGGAATTTTGCACTCACACCTGCCTCCTGAATAAAAATTTATGAGGCAGATTTTACCATCTGGCAGATAAACATTGCAAAAAAAGTCACGAAAAAGACTTGCAATAAACGCGAAAATAGTCTATTCTTAATCCGGCATTGTGAAAATTAGTTCGGAAAGGAGGTCCCTCGCACCAAACAATATCATAACCCCAAAAATCCCTCTCACTGTACATAAACCATATTCTTACCTGGAGGAGAAATGAAAAAACTTGTTACGCTCGTCAGCCTGATGGCTCTTGCTGCCCTCGTCCTTTCTGCCTGTGGCGGTGGCGGTTCAGGCGCCGACAACCTGCTTGATGATATCAAGGCTCGCGGTTATATCCTGGTGTCAACCGACCCGAACTATGAACCGCAATCCTTCTTGAACACCGACGGCAAACGCCCTGCCGACACAGCATGCCCGTCTGACGCCCTGACAACTGCCGAAATGCAGGGCTTTGATGTAGATGTAGCCATTGCTGTTGGCGAAGGCCTGGGTGTAGAAACCTGCTTTGCCACCCCCAACTGGGATGTCATCACCGCTGGCAACTGGGCTGATTCGTGGGATGTCAGCATTGGCTCGATGACCATTACAACCGCCCGCCAGCAAATACTCGACTTCAGCGTTCCCTACTATTACACCCCGGCTGTGATCGCTGTCCCTGCCGATGCAGAATATGCTTCGCTTGATGATCTGGCTGGCATGGCGCTTTGTGTTGGCGCATCAACCACCTACGAAGTCTGGCTCGATCAAGGTGACATGGGCATTCCCGAATCGTCGATCTATGCCCAGCCCCCGGCTGGAATCACCATCGTCCCATTGGACACCGACCAGGAATGCGCTCAAGCGCTGGCCGCTGGCCGCGAAGACTTCGCTGGTTATGTCACTTCGCAGACAGTTGTAAATGCCAATATTGCAGCAGGCTTACCCGTCAAGCAACTTGGCAAACCAGTATTCTCTGAAGACCTGGCCCCCTCTTATGACAAGGCTTCGACATTGCCCACGGACTCCCTGCGCGCAGCGATCGACGACATCATCACCGGCATGCACAACGATGGCACGCTGACGTCTCTGTCCATAAAGTGGTTTGAAGAAGACATCACCATGGATCCCACCCAATAATCTGGCTAGTTCTCATCTGGAAGCGACGTTATACGTCGCTTCCAGACAATCGTTCGTGAGACAAGTACTGGAGTCACAATGGAACAGACTGGCAAAGAAAAAAGTCTCGCCGACCAACTCTACGAAGCGCAACTGCGCAAAAAGCGCTTATTCAATACCAATGTCACTATTTCTTGGGTTGTGCTGCTGCTATTTTTGTTATATTTATTCAGTGGGACATCATTCAATATTGGAAACCTTGAATTTAAAACCATAACTCTCGATGGGGAATTCATCAGAGAAAATCTATCCTTTGTTGCCAGCGGCATATGGGTAACCATCGGGATTTCTTTTCTCTCCATCGCCTTTGCCATCATCCTGGCCCTTTTTGCAGCACTCGGCAGGCTTTCTAAATTCCCGCCGGTGTTTGCACTTTCCACTTTTTATGTATCCCTGATTCGAGGCACTCCACTCTACCTGCAAATCATGTTCTTCTTCTTGGCCTTGCCACAGGTTGGCATCCGTCTGCCAGGCTTCTGGGCAGGTGTATTTGCGCTCAGCCTGAACTATGGCGCCTATATGAGCGAGATTTTCCGCGCCGGAATTAGCTCGGTTGGCAAAGGCCAGCGCGAAGCCGCCCTGGCAATCGGAATGACACAAAACCAGGTAATGGGACGCATTGTTATTCCACAAGCGTTGCGTTTTGCTATCCCGCCGACCGGCAATGAGTTCATCGCCATGCTGAAAGATTCAGCGCTGGTATCGATCACCGGTTTTGTGCATGAACTCATGTGGCGCGCGGTCAAAGTAGGCCGGGCGACATTCCACAACCTGGAAGCCTTGATCATGGCGGCTATCTTCTATTGGATCATGACCATTATTTTCAGCTACTTCCAAAACAAGCTGGAAGCCCGCATGGCAAGAGGGGAGCGCTGATATGTCTGCTATCTTGAGAATCTCCCACCTTGATAAATTCTTTGGCCGTCTGCACGTGCTGCGGGACATTTCATTAGATGTAAATCGCAGCGAAGTGATCTGTATCATTGGTCGCAGCGGGTCGGGAAAAAGCACCCTCCTGCGTTGCATCAACTTTTTGGAAGAACCTTCCGCTGGTGAAATAGAAGTCGAGGGACTGGTAGCCAGGGCTGGTGCAAAAGGCAAAGAACATCGTGAATTAATCCACGCCATTCGGCTGAAAACAGGCATGGTTTTCCAGGAATTCAACCTGTTCCCACACATGAGCGTGTTGGAAAACGTTACAGAAGGACCGATTACCGTCAAGAAGATGGTTAAAGCCAAAGCGATTGAACTGGCAGAGATGAACCTCGATCGCGTCGGTTTGTTAGAGAAGAAAAACGAATACCCCAACCGCATCTCGGGTGGGCAAAAACAACGCGTGGCGATTGCCCGTGCCCTGGCAATGGAGCCGCGCGTCATGCTTTTCGATGAACCGACTTCCGCGCTTGACCCCGAGTTGATTGGCGAAGTACTGACCGTCATGAAGAAACTCGCTAAAGAAGGCATGACCATGTTGGTTGTCACGCATGAGATGGGTTTTGCCCGTGATGTGGCCGACCGTGTAATTATCCTGGGCGAGGGCAATATTGTTGAGCAGGGTCCGCCATCCGAGATATTCTCCAATCCCAAACATGACCAGACCAAAGCGCTGATCGAGCGCTATCGTTCGGCTGAAAATTAACAATTATCTTCGAACTTAAAATCCCGTCATATGGCGGGATTTTTTTTTCAAGAGGCAGTATAATCAGCCCGCTATTTTAAAACAGGAGAAACCTCTAAATGAATTCGAAGAAAATATCCGAAAGCGGAGAATACTGGAAAGAACACCTGCTCAGTTGGGAAGCCAGCGCCTATTATAAAGATTCGGAACAAAAAGCCAATCTCTGGGACCGCCTTTCAACCATCTTCCGCGGCGATGCCATGTACGTGCGCATGAACGCCGCAATGGAGTTGCTCAAACCACACATCCCGGGAAGGAAAGTTCTGGATGTTGGCTGTGCATCCGGGCGCTTCCCTTTCCAACTGCTGGAAGCCGGAGCCGCTAAAGTCTACGGCGTGGATATTTCCTCGGAAGCCATTCAAATCGCGGATACTCACCGCACACAGGCAGGCCTGGAAGAGCAACTTGATTTCTCCGTTGCGGATGTCGTCCACCCGGATTCCCCGCTTCCAAAAGCGGACCTGGTAACTGCTCTCGGTGTAATCGAGTATTTCGACCCTGAAACCATGTCCGCTTTTTTGGGCAACTTGCAAAGCGAATATTTTTTCCTCGATTTTCCCGATACCGCCCGGCGAATGCAGTTCCCTACCTGGCAACTGCGGCAGGTTTACATCCACGTCAACAGGCTGCCGGGCGTGTATTTATATCGTCCTGAAGAATTTATCGCATTGGCCGAGCCTTTTGGCTTCAAGGATATCTGGGTAGCAGAACGCGACGGGTTCTACTACATCACAAATCTCCCTAAAGCATGAGTCGAAAAATCGCCTGCCTGACGCTCGACATGGAGTCGGATTACGGCGACCCGGAGGGACGCGTCCGCCTGCTGGAAAACCAGGATTATTTCGAGCGCTACACAGACATCATCAACAAACACGGTGGAAAAGTGACCATGTTCACGGTCACCTCGCTGTTCAAGCAGTTTGGGGAGCATTTCGAGCGGCTCGGCAACCACATCCCGTTGGAATACGCTGCCCACTCTCATAGCCATGACCTGTACAACGCTGCCAGCCGCGATGAAGTCGAGAAGTCGGTGCAGGCTTTCAAAGATTTTACTGGCACCTCCCCACTTGGTTATCGTGCTCCCATCGGGCAGATAGACAAAGCTGGCCTGGGGCACTTGCTAGACTTCGGCTTTCGCTACGATGCCAGCGTTTATACATCAATCCGACCTGGCAAATTTGGGTATGCAAATTTGCACATGCCAAACACCCCCTTCCAAATCACGCGCGGGGGCAAGAGTCTGCTTGAGTTCCCGTTCACAAGCCTCTCGGGAGTCCGAATCGTATTTGGCCTGAGCTACGTCAAATTACTTGGATGGAGAGGCTATTCATCGCTTTGGCGTATCTTCGGCTTACCGGATGTCGCCCTGGCCTTATCGCATCCACATGATTTTTACTTCCACGAGCTAGCACGGTTTCATCCAATAAGTTTGGAGAGAATCGCCCTATCTCGCAACGCAAAGCGTGCTTTTGACTACTACGATAAAATGATCGCGAAACTCAGGCGGCAAGGTTACGAGTTCGTGCACATGAGCGAGTTGTATAACTACACGCAGAACTTAGATATTTTACATCAGGCAGAATTAGAAAGCTGGAAGTAACCACATTTTCACGGGGAAAATATAGTCAATCGTTTTAATATGTAAAACAACTTCTCCTGAGCTTATAATTTTGCACAATCCGCGTAAGAATTATGAAGGGTAGTTTTTTATGTATAGTTTCAAAAACTGGTTGAAGCCCCCTGCCTTTAAAGATGATATCGATAAAACGATTACTGCGGGACTCCTCAATTCAATATTACTCACCACACTCATTGGACCCATTGTTTTTTCCATCTCAGCAATACTCAATCAAGAAAACCCCACACGCTCGCTCACAATTAACATAGTGTCTTTTTTATTCCTAAGCAGCTTACTCATCCCCCTGCGTAAAGGGTATGTAAAACAAGCTGTAATAGGAACTATTGTCACTATGTTCATCATCTTTGCTTTGGTGGCAACGATGCACAGCGGTGCCAGATCCCCAGTCCTTAGCGGTTTCATTCTAGTTGTTATGATTGCCGGCCTGTTACTTGGCAAACGTCCCGCTTTCCTAACCGCCTTTCTTGGAGCGTGCACCGGGCTGTTACTCCATATTTTAAACAGAGCAGAGCTCATTCCATTTGCCAACTCCCTGCAACTCCCAGAGATGTCAAGCTGGATCATTCTAAGCATGTTTCTGGCAATCTCTGCTGTATTTGTGGGTATGTCACGGTCAATAGCAAACCAGGCATTATCGGAAGCAGAGCAACGTCTGCTCGAACAGCAAGAAGCGCAAAACGCTCTGCGTGCAAGCGAGGGAACCGTGCGCGCATTGTTGGAAGCGTTGCCAGACGTAATTTTCCGGCTCGACCGCTCCGGCACCTTTGTCGATTACATCCCGGCAAAAGACTTTGACACACTGGTACCACCGGAAGAATTCCTGGGGAAAAAGCTTGCTGAGGTGCTTCCACCCGAATTGGCAGAAACAACACAGTATTACATCGCAAGAGCGCTCGATGAAAATCTGGTGCAAACTTATGAATATTCCCTTCCATCAGAAGATAACTTGTATTATTTTGAGTCACGGATGGTTAAGACCGATGCAGACACCGTCCTGGCAATTGTCCGGAACATAACTACTCGTATTTATACAATACAAAAGAACAAAGAAATGCTTGAGATTTTGGAACGACGCAACAATCAACTCCGTATCGCCGCTGATGTATCTAAAACTTGCAGCAGCATCCTGGACCCTGATCATTTAGCCCAACAGGCGGTAAACCTCATTCAGCATGGCTTCAATTTGTATTATGTTGGGCTCTACCTGGTAGATACAACAGGTCGAACAGCAGTCTTAGTAGCCGGCAGCGGAGAAGCTGGCAAGAAGATGCTCGCTGATGGTCATCACCTCCAGCTTGAAGAACCATCCATGATTTCATGGTGCATTCGAAACAAGCAAGCGCGTATAGCCCAACAAGCCGACTTGGATAAGGTGCGGTATCCAAACCCGCACCTTCCAGATACGCGTTCTGAATTGGCATTACCTTTAACCAGTCGCGGTCGGGTTATCGGTGCACTGACCGTACAAGACACCCAAGAAAATGCATTCAGTGAAGTTGATATTTCATCTCTGCAAACGATGGCTGACCAGCTAGGAACAGCAGTTGAAAACGCCAATCTCTTCGAAGCGGCGCAAAAAGAGATAGAAGTAAGACAACTCGTGGAAAAAGAACTCGCGCAAGAACGCAATTTCGCTGTTCAGATGATGAACGCGCTTGGGCAGGGGGTATTTGTTACCAATCTCAAAAATGAGCTTGAGTATGTCAACCCTGCCTTTGCCAAAATGCTGGGGCGAGAACCAAATGAACTACTAGGAAAAAATGCCAGTGATTTTGCCTACCCGGAAGATGTGGGCAAAATGAAAAAGGGAAAAGCGCTACGATTCAAGGGTGAAGTTTCATCCTACGAGATACGGTTGCAACAAGCTAACGGGGAAGTTGTTCACACATTGATTACCGGTTCCCCGCGCTATCAGGGCGAACGCATCATTGGCTCGATTGTTGCCACAACCGATCTGACAGAACAAAAGCAAGCCCAGGTAGAACGCGAGATGTTGTTGAGCCGGATGAAGGAGAAAAATGAAGAATTGGAGCGCTCGGCGCGCGAAATGGAAACATTACGGCAAAGCGCAGCAATCGTTGCTTCCACCCTGGACCAGGAGCAGACGATCAATCTCATTCTTGAACAACTTGAACGCGTAATCCCATACACAAGCGCTTCTGTTCAATTAATTCGCGATAATGGACTCGAAATTGTGGGAGGCCGTGGGATACCAGAAGGCAGCGGTGTTATTGGGACGCGCTATCCCATCAATGAGAATACTCCCGATTTGGCAGTCATTCAAGGCAAGGAGCCTTACGTCTTGTTCGATGATATTCAACCATACCACACCGAGTTCCAGCATCCACCTCACAACTACATTCATAGTTGGATCGCGGTACCGCTAAAAGTAAAAGATCAGGTTTTTGGCGCAATAACAGTGGATAGTGATCAGATAGGTCAATTCACTCACAGAGATGCACAACTTGTATCAGTATTCGCAGATCAGGTTGCGATTGCACTCGAAAATGCCCGTTTATTTGGAGAGATTGAACAACGCGCAACCCAACTTGCAGTACTGAACGAGGTTAGTCGAACCATTTCCAAGTTGACGGATTTAGATACAGTGCTAGAAACTATTTTCGAACAAGCAAAAGATAGTTTACAGGTAGATTTTTTCTTTATTAGCTTATTTGACAATCAAACAAATATGCTTTCATTTCCCTTGATGTATGATGAAGGACAACGTTGGAAGCAGCATCTGACCCCTGTGACAGATGAAACTTTTTCGGGCCGGACAATCAAATCCAGGGAACCACTTCTCATCAACCAGTGGGCTGATACCATTACCGACGGCTCGGGCACGCCGACAATAGTTGGCAGTGAGAAAAAAATCACCCAATCCTTGATGTTTGCACCTCTCATTTCTGGTGAACAAGTGGTCGGGGTCATATCTGTGCAAAGTTACCAAAGAAATGCCTATAGACAAGGCGATTTGGATCTACTCATCGGTCTTGCCCATCAAGCAGCAGTAGCCCTTGAAAATGCCCGTTTGTATTCAGCGTTGCAAACTGAGCTTGCAGTTAGTGAAGGTTTGGTGAATGAACTTGAAAACAAGAACGCCGAACTTGAACGTTTTACCTATACGGTCTCCCATGACTTGAAAAGCCCACTAATCACCATTCGAGGCTTCCTGGGTTATCTTGAACAGGATGCCCTCGCAGGAAATATTGATCGCCTGAAATCTGACATCGAACGCATCTCCAATGCTGCCGGAAAAATGGGACGGCTGCTCGACGATTTACTTGAACTCTCTCGCATTGGGCGTCTGATGAATGAACCTGAAGAAGTGTCATTCAAGGCCATTATACGCGAAGCGCTAAGTCTGGTAGAGGGCCAACTAAAGGAGGGGGATATCAAAGTCAAGGTTGGTTCCAAATTCCCCAAAGTCTATGTCGACCGCGTCCGCCTGGTAGAAGTGGTCCAAAATTTGGTGGACAACGCCGCCAAATTTGTAAAAGATCAGCCCAATCCTGAAATTGAAATCGGAGTGCGCCGCCAGGGCAAAGAGCGAACATTCTATGTAAAAGACAATGGCATCGGAATTGATCCCAAATACCACGAGAAGATATTTGGCTTGTTTGACAAACTTGACCCTGATTCTGATGGAACGGGCGTTGGATTATCCCTGGTCAAACGAATTGTTGAAGTGCACGGAGGCAGGATCTGGGTCGAGTCAGAGGCGGGCAAAGGGGCAACATTTTGCTTCACGCTTGCAGACAAGTCGCAATTAGAGGTAGGCAAATGAGCACTTTAGGTCAAATCTGGATTTCTCTGACAGCGCCATTGGCGCAAGGCGAAAAGGGTGCCCGCCGAGAGCACTTGACTCGCGTTATCTTCGTAATGGTCAGTGTTGGTCTGTTACTAATGTCCATTATTGTTCCGATTTATGATTTTTCCGTTGGCGAGCCGGATTACACGGGCACATATCTTATGATTTTTGTAGCCAGCCTGATGCTAACAGGCTGGCTTCTTATCTATCGCGGACGCTGGGATATCAGCCGCTATTTGCTGCCTGCCCTGTTCTTAGCTCTGGGCGGTTACTTTTTTTACAATGTAGGCTTGATCACAACGGGCGTATTGCAATTGGCAATTGCTATCATCTTGACATCATTGCTGTTCGGGAGCAAAGCGCAATGGGCGACAGTGTTTATTGGTGTGTTCTTATATTTATCACTCGGATGGCTGGCTGGTGAACGCGACTTTGAAGTATTCTTCACCGGGGGCTTAGTTGTAGGGTTTTCACTAAGTGGTATAGCGTTACTGCAATGGTTTTCTTCAATGTTGCTCAAAGAATCAATAGGAAGGTTACGCCAAGCCGAAGTTGTATCCCGCGAGTCAGCAGAGAAAATCCGTGTCATTTTTGAGTCCATCAACGATGGAATCACAATCACAGATCTGCAGGGAGACATCACCGATATTAATCGAGCCGCTCTAAAAATGCATGGATTTGAAAACAGGGATGAACTGATCGGGCAAAGTGCTTTTGAGTTGATTGCCGAACGAGACCATCCAGCCGCAATGGAAAACCTTCAATTGACCCTCTCGCGGGGCAGCAGCGGCTTGCTTGAATATACCTTCCGTAAGAAACATGGTGAAGAGTTTGACGGAGAACTGAACGCAGTTCTGCTGAAAGATGAAGCGGGCAATCCGGCTGGGTTTGTAGCCCTTACACGTGACATCACAAACCGAAAACAAGCAGAAGCTAAACGCAAGCAGACAGAACAAGCCCTGAAATTTTCGGAGGAAAAATTTTCCAAAGCCTTTAACACAACACCTGTGTTGATGACCATTGAAGATGAGCAGAACATCTTCATTGATGTGAACAAAGCATTCCTGGATACGTTTGATCTTAAGTACGAGGAAGCGGTTGGCCATAAGGCATCTGACTTGGAAATTATTTTTGACTCCAATGATTTAATCGCATTGCGGAAAGAATATCAAAAAAAAGGTTTCCTGAAGGGTTTTGAAATGCGGACACGACGGAAATCGGGTGAGATTGGCGTGGTACTTTTGTCGAGCGACAATTTTTATATGGACGGCGTAGAACACACGGTGACATCAGGGCTTGATATTACTCAACGTATCCGCGCAGAAGAGAAGTACCGAAATATATTTAACAACTCCATTGAAGGCATCTTCCAGAGTACAGATGATGGCCGTTTTCTCAGCGTAAACCCTGCCATGGCGCGCATCTATGGGTATGATTCCCCCGAAGATATGCTCCATAACGTAAACGACATTGGTGTCCAGTTATACGTATACTCTGAACAGAGACAAGATGTGCGTCAACGGCTGGCTAGTGGAGAACGACTGGTTGGCTTTGAAACACTGGAGTATCGCAAGGATGGCTCTACCTTCTGGTCATCCATGTCTGCGCAAGCCATTCACGATGAAAGCGGAAAGCTTCTGTACTATGAGGGAACTATGGAAGATATCACACCTCGCAAGCAGGCCGAAGCGGAGCGCGAAAGACTTATCGCTGAACTGCAATCGAAAAATGAAGAATTGGAACGCTTTACTTACACCGTGTCCCATGACCTGAAAGCCCCGCTCATTACAGTTGGCGGGTTTCTTGGCTATCTGGAGGATGATATTCGAGAAGGCGATTCAGAGAGGGTCAAACAGGATGTCGAGCGCATCAATGATGCAATCAAAAAAATGAACCGATTGTTGAACGAACTGCTGGAACTCTCCCGCATCGGCCGCATGATGAACCCGCCTGAAAAGGTTCCTTTTGAAGATATTGTTCGGGAGGCTCTAGATAAAGTACAGAGTCAGTTAAACAACAATAATATCAAGGTTGAAGTGGGAAAGGATATGCCGGTTGTAAATGGTGATCGCATTCGCCTGGTTGAAGTCGTTCAAAATCTCCTGGACAACGCCGCCAAATTTATGAAAAATCAGCCGAATCCACGGATTGAGATTGGGATTCGACAGGTGGAGAGCGAAAGTATTTTCTTTGTAAAAGATAATGGGATTGGTATTGAGCCGCAGTTTCACAAAAAAATATTTGGCTTATTTGATAAGCTGGATCCTAACGCCGAGGGAACAGGGATCGGCCTGGCACTGGTCAAACGGATTGTCGAGGTACATGGTGGCAGGATTTGGGTCGAGTCGGAAGAGGGAAAAGGTGCAACGTTTTGTTTCACACTTGCCTTACAACCGAAAACGGAAAGGTGAAAAGTATGAAATATTTTCACTGGGTACTAAAACCGCCTATCTTTGTAGGGGATGCGGAGAAAACGCGTCGCGCCGAAATTCTTCATTATGTTTCACTACTATTGTTCGTTTTCTCTTTGATCCTATTCGAGTTCAATCTATTGGTCGGGTCAGAGGCCGAAAAATCCGCGAATTGGATTCTAGGGTTGATCGCCGCAATACAAATCATGGTTCAGTGGATGATTCGGTCAGAATATGTTAACGAAGCCAGTCTTTTACTCCTGACCATTGGATGGTGGGCAATGACTGAAATCTCCCGAGATGTAAGCGGCGTCCGTGATGTTGCCATCCTAGGCTATGTGTTGATCTTGCTCGGTTCTGGTTACCTATTGGGGTGGCGAATTGCTATCGCGTATACACTGGTCAGCATAGCTGCTATATGGTGGCTGGCTTATACGGAAGCGCAGGGGTTCTTTGTGCCTTCTTTAGGAAACCCCTACCGAATCGCGCTTGACATAACAGTTGTTTTCGTTTTGATATTTTTTGTTATTTATTTTTTGGTCAAAACTCTGACCACCTCCCTTGACAACGCCCAGCGCGAGTTGGATGAGCGTCTTCGTGTTGAGCAGGCCCTCGAGATTGAACAAGAACGCCTGCACCTCGCATTGGATGCCGCCCGCATGGGAACGTGGAGCTTGGATGTCGAGACGGGAACAGTTTCTTGGTCCACAGATGTTGCACGCATGTTCGGCGTGGAACCAGGACAACTTGTCAATAGTCAGTTTGATAACCTGTACGAAATTTATTTGTCCCTCATTCACCCTGACGATTTGCCCAAGGTTCTAGATACACATAAGCGCGCCCTTTCCGGCGATTTGACAGATTACATCGCCGTACATCGGTTAATCTGGCCGAACGGAGAGATTCGCTGGCTGGAAAATCGTGGGAAAGTGTACCGCGACGATAATGATGGGCGGCCCCTTCGCATGGCCGGAACGGTTGTTGATGTTACAAAGCAAAAACAGGCCGAGGCCGAACGCGAAAAACTGATTCGCGAATTGGAAATAAAAAATGCTGAAGCTGAGACCTTACGCGAAAGTACAACGATCGTAGCCGCTGCCCTTGAAGTATCCGAAACCGTGCAAAGAATCTTAGAGCAACTCAAAAAGGTGGTTACTTACGACAGTGCCTCAGTATGGATTGTAGAAGACAATGTAGCTCGAATTATTGGTGGCACCGGCTTACACCCAGATGTTGCTATTCCAGGCATGGAATACACAATTAACGAACAGGAGCCTGACTATCCACTGCTCACACAGGATATCCCTTACATTCTTTATGATGACATCCAAGCCCATTTTCCGCAGTTTAAAGATCCTGTTAGTGCTTATATCCGTGGCTGGATGGCAATCCCGCTCAGGTCGCGTAGAAAGTTCATCGGCTCCATATTTTTAGATGGCCGTAAGGTGGGACAATTTACTGAAGCTGATGCCCAAAAAGCCGTAACGTATGCCAAGCAAGTTGCGATCGCCCTCGAAAATGCACGCCTCTTTTCAGAACTACAGAACGAACTAACTACCCGAAAAGAGTTGATTTCTGAACTGGAATCGAAAAACGCGGAATTGGAACAGTTCACTTATACCGTTTCACACGATCTGAAAGCCCCGCTGATCACGATCAATGGTTTCCTTGGATATCTGGAAGAAGACATAGCGGCAGGCGATCTGGACCGCGTCAACCACGATAGCCAACGCATCCAGGAGGCGGTTGGCAGGATGCGCCTGCTGCTCGACCAATTGCTCGAACTTTCCCGTATAGGGCGCATGATGAACCCGCCGGAAGAAATCTCGTTTGAAGAACTTGCCCGCGAAGCATTGGGCAACGTACAGGGACGCCTCGAAGAACGAAATATCACGATCAGGCTTAGCCCGAACATGCCGACCGTTTACGGAGATCACCAGCGCCTGGTGGAAGTGCTGCAAAACCTGATCGACAACGCCGCCAAGTTCATGGGAGAGCAATCCAAACCGGAGATTGAAATCGGTCAACAGGGCAAGGAAAATGGGCTGCCTGTCTTCTATGTCAAAGACAACGGTATCGGCATAGATCCTAAGCATCACGAACTTGTCTTTGCCCTTTTCCAAAGACTGGATCCAACAACAGATGGGACTGGCATTGGGCTTGCCCTTGTGAAGCGGATTGTCGAATATCACGGTGGCAGGATCTGGGTTGAGTCCGACGCGGGTACAGGTTCCACATTTTATTTCACGCTTAGCCGCCCCCAACCTTCTTTGTGAGCTGAAATCGAAGCAGCATCAGAATTGAGGCGTTCATGAAAAATCAAAACTCTTCTGAGGAAAAAAGACCAGCAATTGGGCGGGGTTTGTCGGTCTTCAAGCGTATCAATGTCTGGCTGTTCAAATCATCCAGCCGTATCACGGAGGCAGGGGAGCGAAAACATGCCGAGTTGATTGCGAGATTAACCCTGTTTTTTTCCATATTGATTTTAACGGGATTGATTGTCTCTGCCTCGCGCTCTGACAGCAATGTAGCCGCCACTCTAACACTGGCGGCCCTTTCGGTCGCAAGCTTAAGCGGGTATGGGATAAGTCGCACCCACCGGTATCAAGTCAGTGGAATCATTATCGCTGGAATTTGGATCGTTGCTACAATCACATATGCCTATTCCGGATGGACAACAAACGGGCCATTGTTTGCCTTGGTGCTTCTTCTGCCCTTCGGGTTTATTCTTGGAACTGCAATGTTGTCAACGAAAAGTTTGGCTGTAATAGTTATTATAGGTTTGACCAGCGTGTTTATCCTCCCAATTTTCTATCCTGAGATTGGACGTCCAATATTCACATCTGCCGGCACATTGAGTTGTATGGGTGGGCTGGCCTTGATTGCCCAGCGTCATCGAGACGTAGTAGAACGGGAAAGATTACGGGAGCTAACAAAAAAAAATGTAGATTTACAAACTTTGCAGGCGAGCTTGGAGTTGGCAAACCAAAGGCTACATAAAGATGAGACGTTTCTGAAAGCAATTATCAACAACATTCCTTTTGATCTATGGGTATGTGACGCAAATGGGCGCTATTTTATTCAGAACGCGATTTCCCTCAACCTGGCCGGTGACTTGACAGGAAAAACCGTAGATGAGCTTGATTTTGCTCCCCCTGAACAGTTGCTTGAGTACAAAGCCAAGCACCAACGAGTTCTAAGCGGGGAAACGATCCGTGAAGAAATCCAGGAGATGCTAAAAGGTGAAGAACGCTCCCTGCTTAGTATACAAACCCCGGTCCGTGATGGCGATGACTTGCTAGGATTCGTTGGGATGCAGATTGATCTGACAGATATTCGCAGAGCAGAAAAATCCCTGAAGGAAAGCGAAGCACTGTACCAATCTCTTGTAGAGGTTATGCCAATGAGCGTTTGCCGCAAAGATTTGGATGGGCGGTTTACCTTTGTGAACAAGCGTTTCTGTGAAGGATTCAATCTGCCTGAGGCTGAGATACTGGGCAAGACAGATTTCGACCTGCACCCTGGAGAACTAGCTGAAAAATATCAAAAGGATGATCTTTTAGTAATTACGTCTGGGCAAACTATCGAGATTATGGAAGAACATCAACCAATTGACGGCAAGCGCATCCACGTACAAGTATTCAAATCTCCCATTTTTGATGCCCATGGACAGGTTAGTGGAATCCAGGTTGTCTTCTGGGACACATCCGAGCGTGTACTGGCCGAGGAAAAACGGAATAAATTGGTTGACGAACTGGAAGCAAAAAATGAAGAGTTGGAACGATTTACATACACAGTTTCTCATGATTTGAAAAGCCCTTTGATCACTATTGGCGGGTTCCTTGGTTATCTCGAAGAAAATGCCAAAAAAGGGGATACTGAAAAAGTAAAGGAGGATATTCAGCGTATCAACAATGCCGCAAGCAAAATGCAACGTTTACTTGACGAGTTGCTGGAACTCTCCCGAATCGGGAGACTGATGAACCCACCGGAAGAAGTTCCTTTTGATGAGATTGTGCGAGAGGCTTTGGAGCATGTAGAAGGTCAATTATCCGAAGGCAAAATCGAAGTCCAGGTAGGAAGCGACTTGCCAGCTGTTTATGGCGACCATATCCGCCTGGTAGAGGTGGTCCAAAATCTGGTCGACAATTCCATCAAGTTCATGGGTAATCAACCGCATCCGATAATCAGGATCGGTGCACGCAAGCAGGATGGAAAGTATGTATTCTTTGTGAAAGACAACGGAATCGGTATCGAGCCCCAATATCATGATAAAATCTTCGAATTATTTGACAAATTAGACCCAAACAGCAAAGGAACTGGTATCGGTCTCGCACTTGTGAAACGTATTGTTAACATTCATGAGGGGGAAATTTGGGTAGAATCACAGGGTATTGGTACCGGGGCAACATTTAATTTCACATTGCCCCGAAAGCCAAATACCGATGAACTGGAGGCTAGCAATGACGGGTGAACCTGTAGTAGCTCTGCTTGTAGAAGACAACGATGATCATGCAGAATTAGTAATGCGCCAAATGGCAGACCACCGCATAGCCAATAAGGTAGTTCGTCTGGCAGATGGCCAAGAGGCCTTGGATTATTTATTTCGAAAGGGCATTTTCGAAGATTCGGAAGTCAGCCCACGTCCGCATGTAATTTTTCTCGATTTGCGTTTACCGAAGGTGGATGGGTTGGATGTTCTTAAAGTACTTAAAGATTCGGATGAGGTGCGTGATATCCCGGTTGTGGTACTTACAACATCTGAGGGGGAGCGTGATGTTACCAAGGCTTATCTCAATCACGCCAATAGCTATGTAGTCAAACCGGTTGACTATCATAAATTTCGCGATCTAATGGACAACCTTGGTTTTTACTGGATGAGTTGGAACACGACAATAAAAAAGTAATTCTGGTCACAAATCGCAATAATCTATGGAAAAAAAATCTGTCAATATTCTGTTAGTTGAAGATGAACAAGCTCATGCAGAGTTAGTACAACGTGCTTTTGAAAGGCACGGTAATACATTTCGCCTTTCAGTGGCTCAAACAATATCTGAAGCAACTACTCTAATTCAAACAATTCCATTTGCCCTGATCCTTACCGACTGGCGACTCCCAGATGGTGAAGGCACGAGTTTAATAAACCTTCAGCAAAGGAACTTCAAGATCCCTGTTGTTATCATGACCAGTCACGGCAGTGAACGCGTTGCTGTCGATGCTATTAAAGCGGGGGCATTGGATTATGTAGTTAAGTCAGATGCAGCCCTTGCAGATATGGCACACACAGCCGAGAGAGCCTTGCGTGAATGGGAAAATATAATTCACAGACAACGGGCTGAGGAGCAGCTTCGACTTAGGGTTGCAGAACTGGAGGCGGTCAATCGCGTTTCAACCACAATGCGCACTGCCGAAACCCTGCAAGAAATGATTCCTCGCTTGATGGATGAAACTCTTGCCATTCTAGATGCAAAGGGTGGGATGTTCTGGCTCTACAACTCATTCACTGGGGAATTGGAACGTGTGATTGCGCGCGGTCCATTGGAACACACTCCCAGCGCAAAAAATCCCGAAGAGTGTATTGCCTACACGGCGTTCTCCACCAGTCAAATGCATGTTATCCGGGAATTCTCGCAAGAGGAAACTGGTATCGATATGCCACCTGGCTTAGGAGGAGCTTGTATACCAATCCTTGCAGCCAAGGATGTAATTGGAGTATTTCTTGTCGGTGTAGAGCTGCCACGCGAGCTTAGCATAAATGAACTACACCTCCTAACCACTTTATCAGAAATTGCTGGAAACGCTATCCAGAGAACCCGCTTGCACGAACTAACAGAACGCAACTTGAAAAAACTGGACGCGTTGCGTCACATTGACCAGGCGATTACTTCCAGCATTGACCTCAATCTTTCCCTAAATATCTTGGCAGAACATGCGAAAACCCAATTGGAAGTAGATGCAGTTTCCATTTTACGTTTGGACCCCAACACCCAATATTTAGAATTCTTCACCGGGCGTGGTTTCCGTACAAATCCTGCATCTAAAATGCAAGTTCGCCTGGGAGAAGGTTTAGCCGGACAGGCTGCGCTTGAACACCGCACGATTTTTGCTCCTGACCTCACAGAACAAGGAGCTACTCCAAGGGTAATGAGCACTGTTACCAGTGAGTTTTTCCAGTCTTACTTTGTTGCCCCCATGATCACCAAAGGTCTTGTCAAAGGTGTGATAGAGGTTTTTCAACGCCAATATTTTCAACCAGATCCTGAATGGACCGATTTCCTGGAAGCACTGGCCGGGCAGGCAGCAATCGCAATTGAGAATACCGAACTTTTTGAAAGCCTCGAGCAATCCAACATGGAATTGACTCATGCCTATGACGCCACCATTGAAGGTTGGTCTCGCGCGCTGGATATGCGTGACAGAGAAACCGAAGGACACACTCAACGTGTGGCGGAAATCACACTAATGCTTGCAGATGCGGTTGGAGTAGAAAAGGAAAGTGTTTTGCACATACGTCGAGGTGCCCTTCTTCATGATATTGGTAAAATGGGAATACCTGATCATATCCTCCTCAAAGAAGGCCCCCTGGACGCAAATGAATGGGAGATTATGCGAAAACATCCTGTTTTTGCGTATAACATGCTTTCCCCCATAAAATATCTGAAGCCTGCATTGGATATCCCATATTGCCATCACGAAAAGTGGGATGGTTCAGGTTATCCTCGCGGATTAGCTGGGGAGAAAATTCCTCTTGCAGCTCGCATCTTTGCCGTTGCAGATGTTTGGGATGCGCTCCTTTCCGATCGCCCATATCGAAAGGCCTGGTCGAAAGAAGAAACGCGCGCTTATATCCTGGAAAATAGTGGAATCCATTTTGACCCCAAAATTGTAGAAGCATTTACCACATTACCTTTATAAAATGAGCTCCCCGAACTATTCGCGGGCAGCTTTCAT
>Ga0209536_100005413_pt1 | contig 19839 bp, 19 predicted proteins | sample DeeMarSeWOR28_12_FD_187461 | JGI IMG/M metagenome (GOLD analysis project Ga0209536, IMG submission 187461) | Marine sediment microbial communities from White Oak River estuary, North Carolina - WOR-2-8_12 (SPAdes) (version 2) | ecosystem: Environmental > Aquatic > Marine > Intertidal zone >...
ATCGACTCGCGGGCTTTCACTCCGTATTTAAGATCTTTTCCAGCCATAATTATTTATCTCCTCTTAGCCAATTTTATTAATTGCTGACTATCTAGAATGGGTTAAAAAGTTAGGATTCAAAGAATTATTTTTTTTCAACAATGGCAAGAATGTCATCTTCGCGCATAATAAGATGATCGACTCCGTCTATTTTGACATCAGTGCCGCCATATTTGCTGAATAAAACGCGGTCGCCTACCTTTACATCTAATTTGATCCGGTCGCCCTTATCGTTAATTTTGCCTTTGCCAACAGCGATAACTTCACCCTCTGCAGGTTTTTCTTTAGCAGAGTCAGGAATAATTATACCGCCTTTGGTCATTTCCTCCTCTTCCAGACGTTTGATCAGGATCCGGTCATTCAGTGGACGAACTTTCATTTTTTTTCCTCCGTAAACATGTTTGTTTATATTTTTTTAAGTTTTTCCCGAGTGAGCAGGTATCGGCTCAATCTCAGGGAAGACAGTCATATTGGAACTAATGCCTTGAAAAACAAGGTTATTTTGGCATACCGGCCAGGTTGCGCGAAACTATAGGTACGATATTTGAAAAATCAAGAGGAGATTTTAAAAAAAATTATACTTCTGCCACCCAGCCGTAAGGGTCTTTTCCGTACCCGTTCTGAATGGCCTGCAGCTCATCGAATAATTTTTGCGCGAGCTCTCCTGTTTTCCCATTGTTAATGGTACAGACCCTGCCTTTATAGTTGAGTTCACCGACCGGGGAAATTACGGCAGCGGTGCCGGTCCCGAAGATTTCCTGCAGGCTGCCTTTTTCTTTGGCTGCAAAAACATCGTCAATGGTGATTCTTTTTTCCGAGACCTTCAAACCCCAGTCTTTCGTCAGGCGCAACACAGAATCTCGCGTAATGCCCGGCAGGATGCTGCCGGTTAACGGTGGCGTTATGAGTTCATCACCGATCAGGAAGAATATATTCATGGTGCCCACTTCCTCTATGTAGCGGCGTTCAATGGCATCAAGCCAGAGCACCTGTGTATATCCTTGTTTTTGGGCTTCTACCGCAGCCATTATGCTGGCGGCATAATTGCCCGCGGTCTTGACATTGCCGACGCCGCCGGCAACAGCACGGACATACTTGTCGGTCACAAAGATTTTTACAGGATTGAAGCCCTCGGGGTAATAGGCCCCGACCGGGCAATTAATGATGAAGAAAATATACTGCTTGGCAGGCCGCACCCCAAGGCCGGCTTCGGTAGCAATCATGGTCGGCCGAATATACAGTGTTGCCCCTTCAGCCTTGGGAACCCAGGCCTTATCAAGGGCAACAAGTTTTTTCATGGCGTTTAAGACAACATCAGCAGGAATTTCCGGCATGCACATCCTTGCGGCCGAGACATTCATTCTTTTCAGGTTGTCCTGAGGCCGGAAGAGAAAGATCCTGTCATTATTACCACGGTAGGCCTTGAGGCCTTCAAAAATGGCCTGGCCGTAATGCAATACCATGGCTGCAGGAGAAAGCGAAAAATTTTCATAAGGTTTTATCACGGGATCATGCCAACCCATACTTTCGTCATACAACATGACGAACATGTGATCTGCCATATGCTGCCCAAACCCTAAGGAATTTTCATCCGGCTTCGCCTTGAGGCGGTCGGGAGCCGTTTTTACCACACGTATATCCATGCACTATTACTCCTTACAAATAAGCTTCTTTTTGCTTTTCCTTTTCAATACAGTATATTAGAAAACAAAAGATGATTTCTCTTCATGAAAAATGAAAATATAGCCTATACCCTCAACCACATGAAATTGCAACTTTATATAAGGAAAGATTTACGCTGGCAGTCTAAAAGTTGCCTTGACGGAATAGACTAAAAGCAGGCCTGCTGATGCTGGAAAAATCCCACGCACATTCGGCCTGATAAAAAGGGCATTCATCAAACTGCAAGGATCAGATATATGGAAACACAACCTGAAACAGAGCCGAGAAAACCGTTTAGTCCCTTAGTTTTCAGGTATTTTCTCCTGCTTTTTCTGGTTTCGTTCCTGTTGCTCGGCCGTCTACTCTGGCCTTTCTTTTCGATCCTCATCATTTCTTTTCTGCTGACCGGACTTTTTCAGCCGGTTTTCAGGTTTTTTAATGAACGACTCAGGTTTTCAGGCCAGTTTTCCTCTTTAGTAACCTGCTGGCTCATAGTGCTGGTTGTGTTTGTGCCGCTTATGATATTTGTTGTTGCCTTATCCAAGGAGGTTCTGGGAATATATCCATTGATAAAAGGCAAAAACCTGGCTCTCCTTATGCAGCAGCTTTTGGAAGAAAATCAAAGCGTTGGCAGGATAAAGGATATATTTGCTGGCTTTGGTATTGAACTGCACCCGGAACGCATCACAGCGGTTTTCTCCGAGTTTGGCAAAGTGGCCGGCCTCTTTCTTTATAACCAGGCAAGCGCCTGGGCAGCAAACATCATGAATTTTGTTTTCAGTTTTTTTATGATGATCATAGTCATCTTCTTTCTATTGATAGACCAGGAGCAGTTTATCTCCTACATCCTTGACCTGTCACCCCTTCCGGACCAACAGGAACGGCAGCTGTTCAGAAAGTTTGAAGAAATAGCCAAGGCCGTTCTTGTCGGTAATGGCTTGTGCGGACTGCTGCAGGGCTTTTTGGGCGGCGCTGCATTTATGTTATTGGGCATAAGCTCTCCAATACTCTGGGGTGGCGTTATGGCGATACTTGCCTTCCTGCCAATTTTCGGAATAGGTCTTGTTCTGGTGCCGACCGCCATTGTACTTTTCTTGAAAGGAAGTGTGGGGATGGGGATTTTCATGCTTATTTTCTATGTGACGCTTTCTTTTTCCGTTGAGTATATCCTGAAGCCCTGGATGGTTGGTGAACGGGTGAAGATGCATACACTCCTCGTTTTTCTCTCCATTCTGGGAGGGCTCGGTGTCTACGGTGTGTTGGGGATCATTTACGGGCCCTTGATCGTCACGACATTTCTTTCCCTGGCAGAGATATACCGTAAAAATTACAGTGAATATGTCAGAAAGGCCACCTGCTAGGGACTCTCGTGCAAAGCCTGTTCAGCCTGTTCCATGACCTTGGATTGCCTGGCTGCCTGGATGAAATCCGGAAAGGATTGAGGACCAGAAGAATAAAACAGGTGCGGTATTGAGTTGCTATCCTATGGACATTGTAACGCAATTTGGGAAAGGTCACATTCAACTTTGTGGCAAGATCTCAGAATTAAAATAGTGTCAGGCTCAGCCTTAATTGTGTGCCAGGGCTATCTTGAGGGATTCTTTGCTTCATAAGTACAACAGTGAAGTCCTGTAATTTTATCAACCAGCTAGTAAGTTTTTCGACCCTTTTCTTTTCTCTCTTGTTTTCGTGCGGGCCTGTTCTTTTTCGACCCATTTCCGTAAATCATTATTAAAATCTCTTATCAGTGGCGTCAGAGTTCCACACCCAAGAATACCACCAAGAATAGCCATAATCTCATCCAGGGGGCCTGTTGATCCCGCAATTTTTGGATCCCGTAATGGCCATTCTCCATGAATGTTGTGATACAGTTCAGCAATGTCAACGATAAGGCGTTTTTCAGAAAATGAAGGGGCATTGTCGCCCCTTTTGACTTTTTCTGAAATTTCTTTGGCTGCCTCACGAACAACATTGGTACATACCTCCAATGTTTCACTATCTAACTGACTGTTCTCAAGTCCATAAATTTTTGCATTGAACCAGTTGGCTGTCTGCCTCAGATTGTCGGCAAGAGGGCCATCAGTATCTAAGGCAGCCTTATTCAAGTTCATTTTCAGCAAATAAAGAGGATAGGTGGTTTCTTGCAGAACAACCAATACATCAGCAATGTTATGCAGACAGTCCTGGATATTATCCGCAACCGGTTTGGATCTTTCTTTGTTTTTTCGGATTAGATATGATCTGCAAATGTCGTTCAGTTTGAAAATGTCCCACACACCTGAAAAATATTTACTAATAACTGTCTTATCCGCTGAGGACTCCTCAAGCATTGCATGTAAATCAAAATCCATCGGGACATTGCTTTCGTTCCACATTGGTTATTTCCCCGTTTGATTAAAGGACATGGATGTAACTCCTTCTGCCAGCAACAAGGCTTTAGTATGCTTTGGCCTGCCAATTCCGTTCAGGGTGGATAATTACCAGTTATAATGTTTACTGGCAATGTTAAGTAAGTTGCCATTTTTAAAAGTCAAGAATGTAACAAGAAATTTTTTCGAGGAGAAGTATCCTCTTGGCTGTCCTGATTTCCCGTTGACAGTCTGTCAGGGGATTCATTATAGATTAAAACTCTACCAGAATGCGGTGGACTGGATCGGTGCTATCTGAGCGAAACAATACCGCCGCCCGGAAGCCAAATCATGGAGCGTACGCACTATGCCGAACATTTATCTATTGATCTCATTATCAGAAACAGAGAGGAGAGATGATGACACGAAATAGGATAGGGTTGCTGTTTGTTCTGCTATTGACAGTGGCGCTGGTCGCCTGCAGCGGCAAAAAGATAACGGTGGAAATTCCGCCGCAGATCGACCTGAGGACACTGGGGACAATCGGTGTCGTTGCTTTCGATGTGCAGAGTCAGGATCCGTTGCCCGGCGACATCACCTTAAAATTTATCCAGCACCTTCAGGCAGCCCAGCCTGGCGTGCCTATACTCGAACTCGGCAATCAGGCCGATGTCCTGCGTGAGGCGGGTTTTGTCACTTTCGATACAGAGGCTGTCAAGGCAATTGGGAAAAAGTACGGAATCGATGCGCTGCTTACTGGCACTCTGGAGGTGACGCATTCGCTCCCCGACCTTAAAATTGGCCAGGATATGACCTCAATGAGTGCAGCATCATACGTGCGGGGAAACCTCAATGCCCGTTTGCGCCAGACCCGCACCGGTGCGACCCTCTGGTCGAATGGTGCCCATGGCAAGTGGAAGTTGGCCGGCCTGAATGTCACATCCGGCAGCTTGTCGTCTGCCGGCATGAATAATGTCGGGGATACATACAAGAAAATGTTGCATGAACTTGCCCGTGTCGGAACCGTCGATTTTCGCAAAAGTTATGAAACCCGCAAGATTAGTGAATAGCTCCATTGAGGAAGGGAGGCCGTAACTGCCTCCCTTTCTTAATCACACCGCCGCAAGCAATACAAAATTTGCAAATAAGCCGGCGATGAGGTCTCAAATTATCGTTCCCCGGTTTTTCCTCAGAAGGGACTATAATCCTTGAAGATGACAACACCTGAAGAGACTTGGCACAAGTTACAATTATGGCAAAAACCCTTTTAACAACAGTGTTTCAAGGTTAACTCCTGTATAAAATAGAGACTCCTATCAAACTCTTGCACTTTTATGCAAAGAAGGTTTACAGTCAGAAGTAGATTGTATAACCCCTTTTGATTCATTTCGGTCAATTCACTGTATTCTCTCCTTGGTATTATAATCAATATTAACATATAGATACCAAGCAACAGCAATTCAGATTGTCCTCTTGGCACAGCAGTTGCTAATCTCGTATGTGAAATCATTGTTCATGTGATTTATGAGGCGCATGACTGCAATAAAAATTTCACACAAGAGGGATTGGCAATAACAAAGAAGGTGATAACCGGCAAACTAGTGCAGGTAAATAGTTCAAATTGTCCAACTGAAGCGACTTTACTATTTATGCTGCTGGAAAAGTGTTCCAGAATTTAACAGCAGCCTGGTGTCAGAGGGAAATTATAATTTCAGATGAACCACTTTTGAGTTTATAAATGAAAATGGAAACATGGCATGAAGTAGAATATTCATATGTTCGACCTGGTTCTGAAAAAATAAGATACAAGGGTCTGAAAGTGTTTAAAACCAGAGACGAAGCAGAAAAATTCGCAGCTGTGGTTTATTGGTTATCCCGAAAAGACAAATCAGAATATGATTCCAGGCAATGTGCAGTATCCAAAGAATATCTTGGAAAAGGGAAATTCGTAGCTTTAAAAAAGCTTTATACCTGCACGAAAAAAGAAATAAAATTAAAAATCTAAAGGATAGGCTGCAGCGGGTATTTTAAGGAGGTCAAATGCTAATAATTTGTCCCCAGTGCAATGATGTAATTAAGCTTTCCGGGGAGCAACTTGACAAGGCGGAAGAAGTCCTTGCCAAAATGCCCATTGGGAAGACTTTAAAATTCAAATGTTTTGCATGTAAAAAGCCGATAGACTTAAAACAGGAAATGCTGTCGCAAAGAGCCCCCAGGGTTAAATCCCCAACCCAGCCCAACGTTAAAGCAAAATTGCTAGTTGAAGACAGAACTGATTATGAAACAGATGATAAGAGCTTAGGCCCAGTTTACGAATACAAAAATGTATATATACCTGTAGATTCAGTTCATGAAGGTGAAAAGCTAGTTGAATCTTTTGACATATCCCCCCTGCAAAAGTTGGGAAAATCAGGCTGGGACATTACAGCTGTCGTGCCTAGAACCTTAAGTCAGACATTTTGCAACGAAGTTGAAGTTGCCTTCTCTAAAAAAGTTGCCTACTCAGCTGCTTGCGGCGGTAACATTATGGGTGTCCACTTTATCCTGCGGCGCTGTATCGCATAATATTCCAAGGTTTAAACAGTATCATTGAAAAGGCAAGGTTGACAATAACCGAGCTTTTTATAAGCCCAAAACTTTTATGAAAAAGACCAGATTGGCGTGATTACGCTGTTATTATACCATTTCACAGGCAACTAATGTGTGTGGTGTAAAATCATTGAGTAAACGTTGTTTCCAATAAAACACAATTCATTATCTGACAGACATTCTCCCATGATTGCAATTTTTCAGTAGGTATTACTTAGGCAAAAAAACTATGGAGCTTCAAGGACTGAAGGTTTGTGAGAATATTTTTAATTAACTATTATCAAGTGGTTAAGTCAAACGCGGCTGCAGTTTCAACGGATTTCAATCATTTTATTTCCATTGTAACGTGAGGCATAATTCTTGCCTATTAGGAGCAGCATTATTACCTAAACATAGGGGGTTGTAATGAAACTAATAAAATTTCTTCTTATTTTCATAATGATACAATTCATTGTTATATCTGCTGTAACGGCAAAAGATTTTGGCTGGACCGAGGATTTCAACATACAGGCTCAAGCTGATCCATCAGGATTCAAAGCGCGGCTTGCAGCTCGATTTAATCTTGGTGATGTCCAGGTCAGAGCTGTTCTGAGTAATTTTCAAAAGCCTTCCGATGCCTATATAATGTTAAGGCTTGGTGAAATGTCAGACAGGTCAACAGAGTATGTTCTCGAAAAATACAGGTCCAATAAAACTAAAGGTTGGGGCGCACTTGCCAAAAGTTTAGGGATAAAACCAGGGTCTGAAGAGTTCCATGCCCTGAAAATCGGCCATGATTTAAACGATGGGGGCAGCCGCGTCGAAGTTCTCTACAGCACCTATGAATCAAGTAATAATAATTATGAAGACAATGGCCATGGAAAAGGCCGATGGAAAAATAAAGTCAAAAATTAAATTTAGCGACCAAAGTATTTCCAGAGTATTTTTTAACTAATTCAAGCCAGGGCAGGGAGCATAACATCCCTTTCTGGCTTGAATTAGTAAGTGTCCACCTTTTTGCCAACTTCAATAGTCACCCTGAAAAAGGGACCGCGTTGGCAAGAAAGATGCACTATGGAAAAAATAAAAATACAACTCAAGGACTGAAATTCCTTCCCACCCGGTACATAAAAATACTCCTAAAATCCTCCTGACAGTCGATTGTTTTCTTTGATCATCCGCAGTAAATATAAAAATTACAGAAAAAGAGTTTCATGAATAAGAGTTTTGAAACCTTGTTCTGAGGTAGAGACAATGGAAGCGTTTAAAGAACGACGCAATTATGAAAGATATAGCGTAAATAACCTTTCATGTATCCTGGTTTCACCAATAATGGTCCTGTCATTTGGAGTTTGGGATATCAGTAATTCAGGCCTGGCGTTTGGTTATTCTTGCCATACTGGCTGGGAAAATTGGCCAATGCAAGGAATACGTCTCGATATCATAGACAAAAAGTTTTCCCTGGAAGATATCCCGTTTCAATTAATTGAAAATATTCGATTTAATAATGGATTCAGGGAGTTCAGGCGTTGCGGAGTTCAGTTTGCTTGCTTGGAAACCGACCAGAAGGCAAGGTTGCGGCAATATATAAGGCATGTGTCGAGTCATTAGAAATAACTCCCACATCTCTTAAGCATTTTATGTTTAATTGGGATAATGCAGATTTAATTATGTAGCCTAGAAGATTACATCCACAATTCCTGCTGCTATCTGTTAACGCACCAATAATTCTTAAAAGGTTGCCATATCCACTGGCAACCTTAACTTGTTTTTAGAGACTGAAGAGTTAATATTGGGGCAGGCAATATACACCCCTCCGGACAAACATTAACTCTACCCAAAAGGATTTTTTGTAGTGAATAGACAAATAGTAAAATGTCCTATTTGTGGGATACCCGGACAAGCAGGCGAAACCTGCTTTAAATGTAATACAAAGTTATATAGAAGTTTTACTCATCCGCTTTACGTGATTGATGTAGCTCACAGAGGTGAAGATAGAGAAGATGCTTTAAGAAAAGTTATTAAAGGTATTGAAATTAGTCTTAGTGGAAGCCATAGAGGAATTAAAGTCATACATGGCCAAAGTTCAAAGTCAGGCCAGGCAACAATAAAGAATTATGTGCTTCCACTATTGCGAAAAGAGGCTAAGCGATTAAATGCCAGGCTCGTTCAGGAGAAAAACAACCCAGGAGCCCATATCTTGTATTTTGACTGATGTTGTCGAGTGGCCTAAGAGTTAAGTTTGTAGACGACATCTTTGTTGGAGATTATTCATCACAGATTCAGCAGTGTGGCAAAAAACCATGATTTTGCCAAAAGAATTAGTTGAAAAGACAGAATTTTAATAATGCCGATACTAGACATATACTCAGATTACCTTTGACCGTTCTGTTGGTTGGCGGAGCCAGCTGTCAAAGAACTTGTATCTCAAAATCAGCATATCATGGTTAGGTGGAGATCCTTTGAGTTAAGGCCTGAACCAATTCCAACACATGATCCTAATGGTGAATATCTTGTAAGTGCATGGCGAAACCATGTGTATCCACTTGCAGCAAAGATGAAGATGCCATTAAAACGTCCCCCAATTCAGCCACGTTCCAGGCTGGCCCATGAAGCCGCTAAATGGGCTGACACACAATTTAGTTTTGAGGAGTATAACCTTGGCATTTTTCGTGCTTTTTTTGAGCAAGGCAAAGACATAGGAGATATTCAGATACTCAAAGGCATAGCTGCTGATTTGAAACTTGATGAGGAGTCCTTGCATATTTCTTTAAAAAACAACGAGTTCACCGCAATGGTTCTGGCTGACGAAAATGAAGCCAGGCAAGTCGGCGTAAGGGCTGTTCCCGCTTTTGTAGTCAACGGGAAGGTAAAGGCTGCCGGTGTCCAAACTGCGAAGAGGTTATATGAACTTTTGTCTTCTTAATATTGACCCATGAATAATTCTGAAGAGGTCAGGATTCCAAGAGGAAATGATAACTGCTAATTATCCTTTATTGAGTTAACATGTTGGCAAGCAATCTTGACTTCTAAATTTTAAAATAATATGCAGTATAGTTGTATTGTATGGTTATACTTTAACTAACACAAAGGATATTTGAGAAAACATAATAAAATTCAATATAATAAATAGGTAAACCAACAGCGAAAGAATTAATTTTTTTAATACTTTCATTTCAGGCAAAACGAATAAGTTCGAATGATAGAATCGTAAGGTGATAAACAATGAAACAAACTCTGTGTAAAATTATTTTGCTGCTTTGTATGACTCTTGCTGTAACAGTTCACGCTGGAGAATTGAAGGAAATTGTCCTAACTGATGGCAGCACCATCATTGGTGAGTTAGTGTCACTGACAGACGGGATTTATACCATTAAGACTGCGACCCTTGGAGAATTGAAGGTCGAAGATGCAAGGGTTGAGATCATTCGTAACAACTCGGGCCGGATTGAAGGATCGGAGAATGCTTCAGCCCAACAAAAAATATTAGCTGTCCAACAGAAAATGATAGCGGATGAATCTATCTTACAACAGATTCTGGCCTTGCAGAATGATCCAGACTTCCAGGATGTCCTTCAGGACGAATCTATTATGTTGGCAATAACCTCAGGTGACTTTAACACTTTAATGACCAATCCGAAATTTGTGAAATTAATGAATAATGCGCGTGTGCAAGAAATCAAAAGAAAGTTGGAGTAATGTTTTGGCCAGGCTAACTCAGCATAACTGTGAATTTAACCGCTGACAATCTATACTCATTTATAAATCCCAAAGTAATATGATGTTCAATGGATATGTTGAGTCAAATTTTGGCTGACATTGCTCAACATTGTGGCAAGAAACTTAACTTTTGGTGATCAAGTTTGTTAAGGAGCATGACAGGAAAGCTCGACTGGTAAAACTTGTACTGTGTACGAGTTGCTTTTAGATCCAAACTGCTTATCGTAAGTATTTATGGCACGTTACCGGCTTAAACATGAAATAGTTTTGCTGAAAATGTTTTCTGACAACGTAATCAATCGTTCAGTCTGTTTATTATTGATAGTAATTCTTCTGGCAACTTTTCCAACAGGTGCTTCATCTTTGACATTCTGCCTGGATCAGGAGGAAAATCACATTGTCGGCCAGAATTACTACCTTGCCAACTGCCATACTGCGAATGAGACATCCCCAACTTTCTCAGAAGAAAATTGTTCTGCGTTATTTGAAGGGGAAAGCAGTGACTGTAATGATGTTTCTTTAGCAAGCGCAAATATATTATACCGGCCTTCAAAATTAATAATGCCAATCTCGGCGAAACTTATTCTTTTTTATACGTTTCCTCGCGTACTTGTAAGTTTTCACCAGCAAGCCATAAATTACAGGTCATCTGCTCTTTATAAAGAGTTATTTGGCTTACCTCAATTTGACGCTCAACGAACAGTCGTTTTACTGATCTGACAGCTTAGCCTCTTGCCTGAGGCCACTACTCATTTTCTGAAAAATTTATTTCACTTTCGCAGAACAGTGCATTGTGCTGTTTATAAAATTTGGAGTAAGCATGACTCAATTAAATAAAAAAAACACAAACTGGAACATTCTTTTTCTCTCTTGGCTTGTGACAAGTGTGTCAATCTTGGGAAGTCTCTTTTTCAGTCATGTTATGGAGTTTGCCCCCTGTGTTTTGTGCTGGTATCAGAGAATATTTCTATTTCCATTGGTTATTATTCTTGCTGTAGGACTTTTCCCTTTTGATAAAAGTGTCGTGAAGTTTGCGCTGCCTCTAACGGTTGCCGGTTGGCTGATCGCTGCTTATCACAACCTGCTTTATGTTGGGCTCATACCTGAGAGTATTCAGCCTTGCAGCCAGGGGGTTTCGTGCACTGAAGAGTATATTGAATTGTTTGGATTCTTATCCATACCAATGCTTTCTATAATCTCATTTACAACAATACTTACGCTTTTAATAATCCTGATGAGGAGGACGGCTAAATGAAAACACATATAATATTCGGGCTTACCGTTATTGTATTAATTATTGCTTTTGTGGTTGGCAGCTCTTACTACAAAGGAAAACAGGCTGAAAAAATCGGCTTCTTGGCCCAGGAGAATGCTGAGCTCTTCGTCCGGGACTATTCACAGACACTCGGCAGTGATGACGCCAAGGTCTTTATTATTGAGTTTATGGACCCTGCCTGTGAAACCTGTGCAGCTTTTTCACCATTCGTAAAACAGTTGGTAGCAACCAATCACGGCAAGATCAAACTTGTTCTACGGTATGCACCATTCCATCAGGGTGCTGATTATTTTGTCAAAATTCTTGAGGCAGCCAAAAAACAGGGGAGATATTGGGAGACCTTAGATGTGATGTATAAGACGCAGTCTTACTGGGCCAGCCACCACAACCCTCAACCTCAGAAAATATGGCAATTTCTCCCCAAAGCTGGTGTGAATATTGAGCAGATCAGAAAAGACATGAATGACCCGGCAATTGCAAAAATGATAGAACAGGACCTTGCTGATGCCAAAATACTCAATGTGCGGAAGACTCCGGGATTATTTGTTAATGGTATACCACTGCAAACCTTTGGCTCTAAGCAGTTGCTAGAGCTGGTTCAGTCAGAGCTCAGAGCAAACTATCCGAATCAATAAAGGCAACCGTGGAATGAGTAAGGAGGTTCTTGATCATTATGAAAAGAATATTGTGTATAATTATAGTGTGTTGTTTGACTTTCATTTTTTCCGGCTGTGGCGAATCTCCTGTTGCCACCGTTGGCAAACCTGCCCCGAATTTTGACACCATAAATATGCAAGGGGATGTTTGGTCTCTTTCCAAACAGAAAGGTCAAGTTGTATTTGTCAATTTCTGGGCTACCTGGTGCGCTCCATGCCGTGAAGAGATGCCCTCCATGCAGAGGCTTTACGTGAAACTGCCGAAAGATAAATTTAAAATGGTTGCTTTATTCAACAGAGACAAACCTGAAGTCGTGAACAACTTTGTTGCAAAACTCGGCATCACCATACCCATACTTGATGACCAGCAAAATATCATCGGCGAAAAATACGGGCTCACCGGACTGCCGGAAACCTTCATCATAGATAAGCAGGGGGTGATTCGGGAAAAATATATCGGCCCGAAAGAGTGGGACTCTCCTGAAGTTATTGCTTTGCTTACGAATTACATTAATGAGTGATGCGTATCGAAGTGGGGGGTGCGAGTATCCATAGATACGTAAAATAATATATCCATGGCAGAGTATGAAACGAGTTGCTTTTACAGTTCATTAATTAAACTTTCTGATATACTTCAACAAAAGTGAATCATTCATTAAAGGTTGCCATAACCCCTGGCAACCTTTACTTGTTTTGAGAAACTGAAAAGTTAAGATTGTGGCAATAAATGTATTGTTATTGTTGACAGTGTTTCCGGTTGTCCATTATTGGTAAATTTATGCGACGAGCCAGGGGCAGGTTCAAAGAACCGCCACAAATATTGGTACGGGCAAAAAGAGCGATTACTCGACATCACCTCACATAAATGGACTTCAACTGACATAGGCGGACGTAAAATCATTGAAGTACGCTTTTTAAATCGTCCTTTCACGGCGGCAACAGGGTTCGGATCCCCTTAGGAACGCCATTTCTCCCGCTCCCTTCCGGGAATACGGGCTACTGGAGGAATGAATGATGCGCTTTCAATTGTTTCGGCACCGCTGGCTCATTTCCCTCGCAGTCGCACTCGGTGCACGTTCCGCCAAACCCGATTACGTTGAAGCGCCCGTTGAAATGATTCCTGAGTCTGAGCGACAGACGATCGTGGTCTTTGGCGCCAGTGGGAGAATTGGCGGTGTAGTCGTCGAAGAAGCACTGGGCCGCGGGCACCGGGTCATCGGCATTTCCCGGAGCCCGGAAAAGTTTACGATCAACCACGCATCCTTCTCAGCTGCTAAAGGCGACGTGACAAGTGTCGAGTCGTTTCGCGAAGTGACGGCTGGTGCTAACGCCGTCATTATTTTGGTGCAGGAATCATACGAAGGTAAGACTCCTGAAACCACCGTGCAGGCTATTGCGGCCAGTACTGCTGTTGCCGCATTGACCGGTATCGAGGACGCGCCATATGTTTTGCATTTCGGCGGTGCGACCTCAATGTACGAAACCAAAGAGGCCATGCTTGAAAATCTGGAGGCCCCTGCCCCCGAAGGTTCGGAAAACCACGCCAAGTTTTTCGGACACCTCGTAGCACTGCAGACCTTCCGCGCGTCCGATATTGACTGGACCGTGCTGACGCCGCCTTTCAGCATCCGCGGGTGGTCGTCGCGTGGCGTCACGGACATGACCCGCACGGGGTCGTACCGTACGTCAACGACCGAATTGATAACCAATGAGGACGGTGATCACGCGGACATCCTGATTGTCGACCTTGCGGTCGCTGCGGTCGATGAAATCGAAAACCGTCAGTTCATTCGGCGGCGATTCACAGCTGCCAACTAGCGAACCGCCCTTAGACTAGAGTTTCCTGAGCCAGAGGCTGGAGCCTGCATTCTGTACATTGACATGCGAGCGTCCCTGCTTGAAATAATCCGGTATCACCTCCGCATTGCTTCGGGATGCATCTTGCTCAACCAGGAATTGAACATGAAAATTTCATAGGCCCTGTTGTGGATCAGAAGCGCCCGCCACATGTATCTCGTTGCAACTCTTACCACTTCTGAAAAAGCTCGTCGCACGTAGTGTGCAGTTATTTGCAATTTACAATGAGCAGGGTCGTTTCGGCCCTGCCTTTTTGTTTCAAGACTTACGATATCTGCTATATCTGTTGACTCGTAAACCGTTCTTAAAAGGTTGCCATATCCCCTGGCAACCTTTACTTGTTTTGAGAAACTGAAAATTAAGATTGTGGCAAGAAATGCTGATCTGATATTTAAGAGAATTTGGAAGTATTTAAAGTCCAGTCCCTATTGATTGAGGCCTTTTCAACCTAGTGAAACATTATTTTCACAAATTAGACACTTTGTGCCATCACCCTCCTTGATTCCGCTTCCACAAAGACACGCTTGACGGTAGGAAAGCTTTTCTTTATTTGCATATCAATGTCGGCAATTATATTCTCAAGATCACCGGCTGGTATTTCATCCCGAAAGTCTATGCTGATATTTACCAAAATAAAATCCGGGCCCATGTGCATGGTCAGTACCTCGTTGATGTTATCAATACCTTCAAACTTGAGAATAATTTCGCGAATTCCGTTTACTACCGTCTTGTTGGCACTTTCACCGATGAGCAACCCTTTTGTTTCATAAGCCAGCCAGACTGCTGTGCCACCCAGAATGAGACCGATTATTATGGAAGCGATGCCGTCAAAGATCAGGAGTTCAAATTGGTCAACCAGAAAGACACCGATAAAGGCAACAATGATGCCCAGCATGGCGGCAGAATCTTCGAACAGGACAACAAACATGGTTGGGTCTTTACCGCGCTGCACTGCCTCTATGTAACCCCATTTACCTTTGGCCTTGGTGAACTCTCTGAAGGCAAAGAACCATGCAATACCCTCGAAGAACAGTGCCAGGCAGAGAACAATGTAATTGACCAGGGGATTTTCAATTGGTTCAGGATGGAGTGTATGGATGATGCCCTCGTATAAAGAAACACCGGAACCCACAGCAAAGATAAGTATGGCCACAGCAAAGCTCCAGAAATAGATTTCCTTTCCATGGCCGAATGGGAAACGGCTGCTGCAGGGCCTGCGCGCTCTGCGAATTCCGTGCAAGAGCAAGACCTGATTGCCGGTGTCTACAAGCGAGTGTATGCCTTCGGAGAACATGGCGGAACTGCCTGTAATTGCTGCGGCTGCAAATTTGGTAACAGCGATAAGTGCGTTGCCTGCCAGGGCTGCGTAGATGACTTTTTTTGATGAGCCGGCCATTGAAAGCGCAGATTAACATATTCAGAAGATATGTTAGTAGATTTTTTTGTTAACAAAAGCCCATATGTTGGCAAGGAAGTTGGAGTTTTATGAAATTTAAGATAATATCTCTACTGGTATTTAGCTGAGCGGGTAATCTACTAAAAGCAATGTCAGGTATGAACTAATGGATAATGGATATGGAAATTTAAGGGGTGGTAATATTCAGGACAGCTTTCTTTTTTGTATATGTCATACATGCAAAGTTGAGTTTTCTCTCCAGCTTAGTGAAGGTGGTATCTGTGATAATTGCATAGAACCAACCTGCAACCGTCATTTATCAAGGCATAAAATTGAGGACAAAATTTTATATATTTGTTCAAAGTGTGTATTAAAATCAACCGCTATGTGATTCGATTATAGCTGTCTCTTGAAATTTCAGATTTTATTTCCGTGCCAGCCCAGCCAACGGTTCCTATTGCCAGTGCAGGCCTTAGCTGGTAATTCTCCTTCATAGAGCAGCATTGTGGGACGGCATTATACCTTTAAGCACAAAATGCTATTTTCTATTGTAAACCGGTTTGGCATTGCTCTAGATAAAAAACAATGGCAAGAAATGTTATAATTCCTGTTCAACTCTATTTGTCAGACATTGTGCCCCTTGATATTTTCATATCAACCTGCTAGAAAAACAGTATTAGAGTATACATTTTCTATAATTTAAACCTTCTCAAGGAGTGGAATCCTATGAGTTTGGTGTGATTTTATTGTAATGCCTCCTCAGGTGCCTGGCACTGGTGGAGGCATTACTGTTTTTTGACAAAAGCAACGAGACACCCAAGGTATTATGCAAAAAATCATAGAGTTGCGTGATGGTGAAAAAAGAATGGCCCTGCCGGGAAAAAGTTTGACATCCGGACCAAGATGGAATAAGTCTTATTTAAGAATATTTACTAATTAGCAATTACTGCCTTTAGGAAATTGCAGATGAGTTTTGAAGAACGGCTCAAGGATTTCAAAGAGATTTGCAGAAAAGAAGGGTTGAAAATCACCCACCAGCGTCTTGAAATTTTCAAGGAACTGTTAAATTCCCAGGATCATCCAACTGTTGATAAACTCTATCATCGGCTGCTGCCAAAACTCCCGACTATATCCCTTGACACCATATACAGGACATTAACTACTTTGGAACAGCATGGTCTCGTTGCCCGGGTTCAGTCTGAGGAAAGTCAGGCCCGTTTTGAGGGCAAAATGGAAGAACATCACCATGCCATATGTAAAAAATGCGGGAAGATAACAGACTTTTATTGGGATTTTTCCGGTGAAGCGGAATTACCTGACGAGATATTGGGCTGGGGGGAAATATTTAAAAAAAACATAACCTTGCATGGTCTCTGCAAGCAATGTGCGCAGGGCCATTGAATGATTTTCGAAAGATTCATTTGGGGATTGAGAATACGTTTGCTCAGTTTTTTGAATTTGTTAATCGCCCCAAATACTATTGCTGTTTCAGCGGATAGTTTCCGTGCAGATATAACAACCTGAATTAAAAAAGACATGGAGGTGCAAGATCACTATAGAAAAAAGACTATAACTGCTACCGACTGAGGGATATCAAAGAGTTATATTCGTAATAGCAAAGAGAATTGTTCATACATACAAAAAGGAGGTAAATTATGAGTAATAACAGCAATTGCCCGGTAACAGGCAATTCCAGCGGACATGCACCAAGCCGTGGCACGTCGAACCGCGATTGGTGGCCGAAGCAGTTGAACCTTAATATTCTGCGCCAGCATTCGTCCCTGTCAAATCCGATGGGGGATGAGTTCAACTATGCTGAGGAATTCAAGAAACTCGACCTGGAGGCTGTGAAAAAGGATCTCTATGCGCTGATGACAGACTCGCAGGAGTGGTGGCCGGCAGATTACGGTCACTACGGGGGGCTCTTCATCCGGATGGCGTGGCACAGTGCAGGCACATACCGCATGGGCGACGGCCGCGGTGGCGCAGGATCCGGTAATCAGCGTTTGGCGCCTCTCAACAGCTGGCCGGACAACGTGAACCTCGACAAGGCGCGCCGGCTGCTTTGGCCGATCAAGCAGAAATATGGCAGCAAGATCTCCTGGGCCGACCTCATGATCCTTGCCGGCAACTGCGCGCTGGAGTCGATGGGATTCAAGACATTTGGCTTCGGCGGCGGCCGGGAAGACGTCTGGGAGCCGGAAGAGGACATCTACTGGGGGAGCGAGGACACCTGGCTCGGCGATAAGCGCTACTCCGGCGACAGGGACCTTGAAAATCCCCTTGCCGCCGTGCAGATGGGCCTGATCTATGTTAATCCGGAAGGGCCGAACGGCAACCCGGATCCGGTTGCCTCCGGCCGTGATGTTCGCACGACCTTCGGACGTATGGCGATGAACGACGAAGAAACCGTCGCACTGGTTGCCGGCGGACACACTTTCGGAAAATGTCACGGTGCCGGCGATGCCGCCCTTGTCGGTCCGGAACCTGAAGCTGCTCCCATCGAAGAGCAGGGCCTTGGCTGGAAGAGCAGCTTCGGCAGCGGTAAAGGAGGCGATACGATCTCCAGCGGCATCGAGGGCGCCTGGAAGCCGAACCCGACCAAATGGGACATGGGCTATTTGAAGGTAATGTTCAAATACGAGTGGGAACTGGTCAAAAGTCCGGCGGGAGCGAATCAGTGGCTGGCCAAGGACGTAGCCGAAGAGGACATGGTGGTTGACGCGCACGACCCGTCAAAGAAGCACCGGCCGATGATGACCACGGCGGACCTCTCGTTACGCTTCGATCCGACCTACGAGCCGATCGCGCGGCGCTACCTGCAGAACCCGGATGAGTTCGCGGATGCGTTTGCCCGGGCTTGGTTCAAGCTGACTCACCGCGACATGGGCCCCCGCTCGCGCTATCTGGGCCCTGAGGTGCCGGCAGAAGAACTGATCTGGCAAGATCCGGTGCCCTCAGTCGATCATGAGCTGATCGACGCGCAGGACATCGCTGACCTCAAGGGCAGGATTCTTGCTTCGGGCCTGTCGATCCCGCAACTGGTCTCGACTGCCTGGGCCTCGGCATCCACGTTCCGAGGTTCTGACATGCGCGGCGGCGCGAACGGGGCGCGCATCCGTCTTGCGCCGCAAAAGGATTGGGAAGTCAACCAGCCGGCCCAACTGTCGACTGTGCTGCAGGCCCTTGAGAAAATCCAACAGGAGTTCAACAGTGCGCAGACAGGCAGGAAGAAGGTTTCGCTCGCCGACTTGATTGTCCTGGGCGGATGCGCGGGTGTCGAGCAAGCTGCGAAGAATGGTGGTCACGATGTGACCGTTCCGTTTGCGCCGGGACGCACGGATGCGTCGCAGGAGCAAACCGATGTGAAATCATTCGGTGTCCTTGAACCGAAAGCTGACGGCTTCCGCAACTACCAGAAAACAAAATACGCGGTAACGGCAGAGGAATTGCTGGTTGACCGAGCGCAACTGCTGACGCTGACCGCTCCTGAGATGACGGTTCTCGTTGGCGGCATGCGAGTTTTGAATGCGAACTTCGAACAGTCCCAACACGGCGTCTTCACCAAGAGTCCAGAGGCGCTCACCAATGACTTCTTCGTGAATCTGCTTGACATGAGCACAACGTGGAAGCCAACCTCGGAAGACGCAGACGTGTTCGAGGGTCGTGACCGCGCAACGGGGGATCTCAAGTGGACCGGCACCCGTATCGACCTCATATTCGGTTCGAATTCCCAGCTCCGGGCCATCGCTGAAGTGTATGGTTGTGAAGACTCCCAGGAACGTTTCCTGCACGATTTTGTCGCAGCGTGGGACAAGGTTATGAACCTTGACCGGTTCGACCTCGCTTGATCGTTGCAAAAATGTCTATGAGGGTTTTGAAAGCGTATTCTGAATCTGTCAGAATTGTTGAGGGATAAATTTTTGAAATAACAAGGCAGGGCAAAAGTGTCCCTGCCTTGTTATTTTCTGGGTCAGTATATCTGCTGATATGCCAGACAGTGTCAAGCAGAAAAGACTGAGGCATTACCCCCTGTTTTATCGAATGGCTGGTATTTCATATACAGGGCATCAGCAAAGGTGAGATTCTATCTATGAGGTGATTTTATTACGGCGTGATGTTGAGAACGTGGAGGTATTGCAAATACCCCCATGGTTGCACGAGAGGAGGATCAAAAAGAAAAAGGGGTCGGGCCAAAGCCCAACCCCTTATTATTTTTGGCTCCCCGGGCCGGACTCGAACCAGCGACAGGGTGGTTAACAGCCACCTGCTCTACCAACTGAGCTACCGAGGAACAGTATCAGAAGCGGGTTGTAT
>Ga0209536_100005414_pt1 | contig 19837 bp, 17 predicted proteins | sample DeeMarSeWOR28_12_FD_187461 | JGI IMG/M metagenome (GOLD analysis project Ga0209536, IMG submission 187461) | Marine sediment microbial communities from White Oak River estuary, North Carolina - WOR-2-8_12 (SPAdes) (version 2) | ecosystem: Environmental > Aquatic > Marine > Intertidal zone >...
TATCCTGAATCATTCGACTTACGGGAATAGCCCGGCCGTGGTCGGGGTCGTGTTCGTGCCTGTTTACGCCGAAGAGCTTGATGGATTTGCCGTTGACGAAAAGTTGGCCGTCTTTGATTTCGACCTCACGGAAGCCGACCCGGCAGCTTTCAATTTCGACAACCTTGCCGTCGGAATCTTTTAGTGTAATTACAAGGGTATACAGATATGGTGACTCGTCCGACCACTTGTGGGGATTCTCGATTGTTGCCTTGAGCAGGCCGAACGGCACGTTTCCCCTTTGCGGGTATCTCTCGCCGATAATGGAAGAGACGCTTCTGGACAGAGCTTCGGACAGGACCGGTTCTGCTTCGGCGTCATAAAGCTGTGCCTCTACAGTCCATCCCTTGAGGTCCTGGTTAGTATAGTTGGTGATTCTGGGACGGATCATGAGGTTGGCATCGGTGTAATTATCGTCGAGGTCGGTGCGGACGGCAAAATCCCGGACATGTACCTGCGGCGTCGAGAAAAGATAGACATTTCGATAAATACCGCTGAGCCGCCACATGTCCTGGTCTTCGAGATAGCTGCTGTCGGACCAGCGATAGACTTCGACGGCGAGGGTGTTCTTGCCGCTCTTGAGGTATTTGGTGACGTTAAATTCGGCAGGCAGCATGCTGTCCTGGCTGTATCCGACTTTTCGGCCGTTAATCCAGATGTACGAGGCACTTTTTATGCCGTCAAAGTGGAGAAAAACCTGGCGGTCATTCCACGCTTCGGGAATACTAAACTCTGTTCGATAAGAGCCGACCGGATTATAGTCATGGGGGATATAAGGCGGATTTACTGGGAAAGGGTACCTCATGTTGAGATAGATCGGTCGGCCGTAGCCGTGCATCTGCCAGTTGGAAGGAACGGGAATCTCGTCCCATTTACTCACGTCATACTTCGGTTTATAGAAATCAACCGGGCGGTCGGAAGGTTTGCTGACCCAGTTGAATTTCCACTTGCCGGTGAGCGATTTGTAGAACTGCGAGGCCTGACGCTCACACTGAAGCGCTGATTCGGTGTTCGGGTAGGGTACTAACGTACAATGTCCCGCTTCTTTGTTTCGGCCCACTACTTGCGGATTCTCCCAGTCCGGCTGAGGTTGTCCATAGGTTGCGGGCATCAGGATAATCAATACGGTAATTGTACTAAGTACTTGAAGCAATACATACCTTGAACTAAGCATCTTTTCTCTCCTTCAATTGTTTCTGCGTCTGTTTTTATGCTCTCATATACAAACCGCCATTGACGGCGATATATTCACCTGTAATAAAGCTTGCCGCATTGCTTGCCAAAAACAGAATTGCTTTTGCGACGTCTTCCGCAGTGCCGTTCCTGCCTAACGGCGTTTGCTGGGCCACTTCTTTTCGTCGCTGGGCAGTGCTGAACTGCTCATGGAAACGTGTCTCGATAAAACCGGGCAGGACGCTGTTGACTCGGATTCCGTATTTGGCGAATTCTTTTGCCATTCCTATCGTTTCGGTAGCGACGGCGGCTTTTGCTCCACAGTACATGCCGGAACCTGCAGCGCCACCGGTGTGGCCTCCTACTGAGCCGATGTTGACGATATTTCCTTTGCTTTTCTTTAGATACGGCAGGGTGGCCCTGGTTGTCAGGAAGATACTGCGGACATTGGTGGCGTAAACATCTTCGTGATACTCCAACGTACCGTTTTCGAATGATTGCCTGTCGATTAATGTGCCGGCGTTATTTACGAGGATGTCGATGCCGCTGGCTTTGTCGGCAAACTGCTCGACCATTTCTTCGACTTGCTTTTCGTCGCGAACGTCCGCGCTAAGCAGAATCCCATCGCTGTTTTTCTTTACCTGCTGGAGGGTTTTCTTTGCCCCATCGGGTGTGCGGAAGTAATGCACTCCGACAAAACAATCCTGCTCGCTGAATAGAACGGCCGCAGCCGAGCCTATGCCGCTGCTGGCACCGGTAACCAAAACACTCCTGCCCTTGAGGTCTTCGCAGATCATTTTGGGATTCCCTCTGCGTTATGCCATTAATCCAAAATTGGAATCTTCGGTAAAGCCGCTGGCTGTATATTTTTGTTTATTGGCGAAAGGTCAGGTATGATTCAGATATTTTGCCCTTTCAAAGGAACTCGTCGATTGCTTCGGTGAGGTCCTTCTTGCTGGTCAAACCCACCCATTTTTTCTGAACCTGTCCATCCTTAAACAGGATGATAGTCGGTATTGCACTTATGCCGAATTCCATTGCGCTATCGCGAGCTTCGTCGGTGTCAAGCTTGCAGATTTTGGCCTTGTCCGAGTATTCTTTGGCAATTTCCTCGATGATAGGAGCTATCATTTTACAAGGCCCGCACCACGGCGCCCAGAAATCAACGAGAACCGGCACATCAGAATTGTGAACCGTCTTATCAAAATCAGCATCGGTTAGCTCTATTACACTACCAGCCATTACTTTGTCCTTTCTACCAAAATTCGCAGTAAATTACTGCCCAGCGGTTTATGCCGGGTTATTTGGTTGACATAATACCCGGTTTAATCGACCTCGTCAACGAAGAAGCTGAAAACAGAAAAATTCTTGTACGAATTTCCGGATTTTCTTTCATATGTTACCATCCGCCCGGTTGAAGTACATCGGTGACCGGCTCGTTCCACCAATTCGGGTCTCGGAAGTACTGCTTGAGCATCATGGCGGCAACGACTCCGTCGCCGACAGCGGTGGCCAATTGCATGGCCGCTCCGATTCTGCAATCGCCCGCCACAAACACGCCGGGTACGTTCGTGCGAAGATATGCGCAGTCACACTTTATGAAATCTTTTTCGGTCAGCTCTACGAAGCCTTTCAGAAATCCTGTGTTCGGCTCCATGCCGACAAATACGAACACGCCGTCGCAGGCATAATCTTCTTCTTTATTGTTCTTAACATCTTTGAGCTTGACCGACTGGACTTTGCCTTCGCCCTGGATGGCGGTGGCGATTGTGCTGTACTTGATAATCATATTCGAGTTCGGTTCGTTGGCTTTTTGAAGCAGCTCCTCGACGAGAACCTTCGCGGCACGGAATTCGTCCCTACGGTGTATCATCGTGACCTTCTCGGCAAATTTTGTCAGGTGCAGCGTTTCTTCCACCGCCGTATTGCCTCCTCCGACGGCGACAACGTGTTTTCCCTTAAAGAATGGTGCATCGCAGGTCCCGCAATAACTGACGCCCGAACCGCGAAACTCATCTTCACCGGGGACGCCGAGTTTGCGATAATCGCTGCCAGGAGCTAAAATAACGGTCCTGGCGATGTATTTATCTTTATCACAGTTGACGGCTATTTTGCCGTCTTCGAGTTTTTCCAAGCTGGTTACCTCGCCTCCGGTCTTTATCTCGGCGCCGAAAGTCCGGGCCTGTTTTTGCATCTGTTCGATCAGACCCGGCCCGTCGATGCGTTCGATGCCGGGATAATTTTCTATTCTGTCTGTATTATTGATCTGCCCTCCCGGCATGAATTTCTCAAGAACCAGGGTCTTGAGCCTGTCGCGGGCGGTATAAAGAGCCGCCGCCAGCCCCGCAGGACCGGCGCCAACTATAATACAATCGTAATTTTCTGACATAACAAGCATCCTTTATTAAGTTCTGAAGTTGTCGCGTTTAGAACCCCCGGTAAAACCGGGGGCTAAATATTATTTGTTGTGGTCTTGTACATATTTTATTCTTTGCTCTAAAGCTGTTCTGTCAAAACAGTATCTTTTGTCATATCCCTTCGTCCAAAGCTTGCCATTGTGGCCTGCTGCTTTCAACGCAAGCCTGGCGGAATTTTTGTAATAAGCCACGATTTTGCTGATCGGTTGCCGGGTGTATTCGACGACAATATGAACGTGATTCGATTGGACGGACAATGCATAAATATGTTGATTCTTTGATTCCGCTTCCTTGGTAATGGCTTTTCGCACTACTTGTTGTTGGTTTATCGAAAGTTTCATCATCTCCTGCGATTGTAATTGTTCGTTCCTTTGCATCAGAACTTTGTTTCCGTGATAGCTTTGTCCATTTTTCACATATCCGCGTTCATCGCCTTGCAGCCAAGTGCCGTATGTCGTCCATGTAATCATATATCCCAAAGTTTTCGCCACGAACACACCCCTATTTAGCCCCCGGTTCCACCGGGGATTTTATTCCTGTTCTTCCGTTTTCTCCTGTATTTGATTGAGCTGCATTCCGAAGCGGTCGAGTTTCTTCTGGCCCTCGTCATATTGGCCGTAGGCGTTTCGCAGGTGTTTGCCGAGGATATCCCATGTGCCGCCGAAGTCGGCGAATGATGAATTGAGCTTTTTTAAGTTCTGCCTGATTTCGGCGGCCTGCTTTTCTATCTGCAGGCCGTGCAGGCCCATCGCTACCGTCATCAGGTACGCGTACAAGAGATTCGGTGAAACTGGAATCACTTTTTTATCGAAGCAGTACTGCAATATATCCTGAGTCTCGCCGGCGTATTTTACAATCGTTTCATAGTATATATTCTCGGCGGGGATATACATAATTGCAAAGTCCAGCGTGCCCTCGGCGGGCCTGATGTAATCGCCGGCAATCTTGTTGATATGATTCGTGACGTGCTTGATAAATTGTTTGCGAAGCCTTGTTTTTTCCGCTTCGGCTTCGGCTTTTACGATTTCTTCGAAGCCGGGCAGCGGAAACTTGGCGTCAACGGACACAGAGAAGCCGGGCATTTGTATCAGGGCATCGACAATTTTGCCATCTTTGAAGGCGTGCTGGAGCTTGTAGCTGTTTTTCGGCAGGATTTGAGAGAGGAGGTTTTCGAGCGACCATTCGCCCATCTGGCCCCGGAGTTTTGGAGAGCTTAGAATGTTCTGGAGCCGCCTGATTTCGGTTCCCATTTGCATCATCTGCTTATTTGTGCCCTGCAGCTCGCCTATCTGGGTGTGCAGCTCGCTGAGCGTCTTCTGGCTTGATTGCAGGCTCTGATTGAGCGTATTTTGGCCTGCCTGCAGAGATTTGTTCAGGTTTTCTGTGGTTTTGTCCTGGGCGGTTTTCAAAGCCTCCAATTGCTGCTGTAAAAGGCTTATCGAGGCTTGCTGACCGGCCATTTTCTCTGCGTTACCGGAGTTGGAGACAATAAGCCAGACCAAAAGCCCCAGCATAACGACCACAAGAACACCAATTATAACAATTAGAATCAGCTCCATCTTTTACTGTCCTTTAGAAAATCGCTTTGATTATAAGATGCTGCAGGCCGTTCGTCAAAGACCAAAGGCAATTGCTGATATTCGTAGAAAAATAAAAATATTGCTATGTTCGTCGAACCTTTGTATTTTCCTTCAACAGGTCTTTTCAGGCTATAACTGGATTGTTTAAGATGGAGACAATAGAATCGATCATATTTGATTGGGGAGGGGTACTGATAGAAAACCCGAGGCCGGGGCTTTTAAAATACTGCTCTAAGGCTTTCGGCGTTCCACTTGGAGATTACACGCCGGTACATGATTTATTTCTTGATGATTTTCATAAGGGCAAGATTGGCGAGGAGAAATTCTGGCAGCAAATAGCCGATAAACTCGGCAAGCCGATGCCGTCTTCACAGTCGCAGTGGTATGATGCTTTCCGATCCGCTTATGCGCCGAAACGGGAGATGTTCGACCTTGCTTGTTCTTTACATGATAAGGGTTACAAAACAGCACTCTTATCCAATACGGAACTGCCTGCGGTCAGGTTTTTTCATGAGCAAAGCTATACTATGTTCGACCTGCTCGTTTTTTCGTGTATAGAGAGGGTGATGAAACCCCAGCGAAGGATCTATGAAATTACGCTGGAGAGGCTCGGTTCGAAAACCGGGCAGACAGTCTTCATCGACGACGTACAGGATTATGTACGGGCGGCAAAATTAATGGGCTTAAATACAATTCTCTTTGATAGCGTCGGGCAGGTTAAGGATGAATTGACCGGTTTGGGAGTGGAATAAATTACTGATGAATTTTTCATATGCCTTAGAAAGCGATGGAATCATTTTGTTTGACGGTGCTATCGGTACCGAATTGGACAAGCGCGGCCTGATGGGCAGGGCGAGCAATAATCTCGATGCTCCGGAGACGGTGCTCGATATTCAACGAGAGTATATAGCATCTGGATGTGATGCTTTGACGGCAAATACTCTGACAATGAACCGTATCTTTATTGAGACACATAATCTCGGTATTTCCATACGAGATGTGAACAAAGCCGGTGTAGAACTCGCGCGGCAGGCGGCGGGGAACGACAAATATGTTCTTGGTAATCTCAGTTCGACAGGTCAACTGCTCGAACCTTACGGCAATTATAAGGAAGCACAATTCTACGATACATTCAGAGAACAGGCCGGTATCCTGACTGAGTCGGGGGTTGACGGATTTCTCATCGAGACAGTATTCGATTTACGCGAAGCGCTGTGTGCTCTTCGCGCTTGCAAAGAAAACTTCTCGTTACCTGTTATTGTTTCGATTGCATTTAAGACTGAAGAAAAGGGCGGCAGGACGATGATGGGTGATTCTGCTGAGCAATGTGCTAAAAGTCTCACGGACGCAGGGGCTGATGTTGTCGGCGCCAATTGCGGCGAGCTTGATCCGGCTCAGATGGCGGTTATCGTCTCTTTACTTAAATCGGAAACGGCATTACCTGTTCTGGCGCAACCTAATGCAGGTAAGCCCAAATTAACTGGTGACAAGACGGTGTTTGAAATGACCCCAGCACCATTTGCGGCTGGGATTGACGAGTGTATCCGTGCTGGAGCGAGGCTTGTGGGTGGATGTTGCGGGACATCGCCCGAGCACATTCGTGCCGTGGCTGGTATGCTGGAACAGAAATAGAAAATGGCGAACTATCATCTTATTATCCTGAAAAAGCCTTATCTGAATATGATTCTGGAAGGTCAAAAGCGAATTGAGTCACGTCTTTATAAAACGAAGCATCCGGCTTTCGGGCGGGTTTTTGCCGGCGATAAGTTATTTTTTAAAATCAGTTCCGGACCTGTCTGTGCAATAGCAACTGTTGAGAAGGTTAGAACTTTCGAGAATTTGACGCCGGAAAGAATTCTGAGTCTGAAGCAGCGATACAATAATTATATCGGTGGTGACGATGGGCACTGGCAAAGCAAGATGGATTGTAAATATTGCCTGCTCGTCTGGTTCAAAAACGTCAAGACTATCGAACCTGTGCGAATAAAGAAAAAAGACTGGCGGGCTTGGGTGGTTCTTACCGAGAAAAAGGACTTTGGTCTATTGAAAAACGCAGCTATAAGAAATCTTAATGAGTGATCGGTGGTTGAGTTTTTTGTGATATTTTCTCGAAAGCCGCAATAAATCCTTCCCTCGAATCCGTCTATAATCCCAAACAGGAAGAATCCATACATTAGGGTACAAATGAAGTCTGATTTCGAAAGGAGCACATCATGGTAAAAAAGATTATGCTGGTTATTCTGGCGGCGGCATTATTGTTGGTGGTTGTAGAGAGTTTAACGGCCCAGCCGACCGGCAGAGGTTTCGGCGGCAGGCGTGGAGGGGGATTTTCTACTCTTGTAGGGAATACACCTTTACCAGCCGACGAACAGGAGAAAAAGATTTTGAGCGTCCTTGAGGATATGGACCAGAACCAGCGACGGGGGATGATGAACGTGCCGGAACAGGACGGCAGAATTCTGAGAATGCTTACGGAGGCCACTGGTGCCAAGCACGTTGTCGAGATCGGCACTTCAAACGGGTACTCCGGCATCTGGTTCTGCCTTGCCCTGCGTACCACGGGAGGAAAGCTGACCACTCACGATATCGATGAAGGCAGGGCTTCATTGGCCCGTGAGAACTTCAAGCGGGCAGGCGTTGATAATATGGTTACACTTGTCATGGGGGACGCTCACGAGACGGTCACGAGAATTAAAGAGCCAATCGATGTCTTGTTTATCGATGCGGACAAAGAAGGCTATCCGGATTATCTTAAAAAACTGTTGCCGTTAGTTCGTCCGGGCGGATTGATTCTGTCACACAATATTAATAGTACAGGGCAGGACTTCATTGATGCTATTACAAAGAACCCCAGCTTAGAGACGCTTCAGTTACAGGGTGTTACGGTGACACTTAAGAAACGCCAGAGTAAATAACCTGGTTATGGCTCTTGATATATCTGGTGTAAAAATAGCTCTGAGAATCTTTTCTGATATTTTTATGGAAATTTCTGACAAACCACAATAAAGTTCGCTCTTGGATTAATCCGGATTAGCTATGTTAAACTTTGCAGGATTGTAAATAACCGCGATTTAAAAGGGAGCGACAAATGTCATATAAGACCATCTCGATAATTGCAGCGGTGGTCGTGTTAGCAACAGTGGGGTGCCAGACCGCCCAGAAGACAGAGAGCGAACCAGGCGGAGCGCGTAAGCAGGAAACGAGAATCCTTAACGTGCTTGAGGAAATGCTTGTTGACCAGTACAGTGCGATGCTGAGCGTGCCACCGGAGGATGGCAGGGTGCTGCGATTGCTTGCCGAAGCGACCGGTGCCAAACACATAGTCGAGATCGGCACTTCCAACGGGTACGCATCCATCTGGTTCTGCCTGGCCCTGCGGACTACCAGCGGCAAGCTGACTACTTTCGAAATCGATGCCCGGCGGGCATCGCTGGCCCGGCAGAACTTCGAGCGGGCCGGCGTCGATAAACTTGTGACTATTATCGAGGGCGATGCGCACGAGAAAGTGACTATGATCAAAGAGCCGATCGATATTGTTTTTATCGATGCGGACAAGGACGGGTATCTCGACTATCTCAATAAACTGCAGCCGTTGGTTCGGCCGGGAGGGCTGATTCTGGCCCACAACACAACCGATGTAGGCTCGCAGATGCAGGATTATTTGGAAGCGATCACGACAAACCCGGAACTGGAAACCATCTTCCTGCACAAGCAAACCACCGGCATCGGGGTGACGCTTAAGAAACGAAAGGTAAAATAATTAATCTAATTTAAGGTGAGTTTTTTAAATGATTTGTTTGAACCGAAAAAAACTTTCACGCCGTGACTTTCTGGGCCACAGTCTCTATATTGCTACCGGTGCTGCTACTGCCACGGTGTTAACTTCGTGCGATTCTTTGAAAATCATAAAAACTAAAAAACATGCCGCACAAACACGTTTCGGTTTTACGACCTACCAGTGGGGTAAAGACTGGGACGTGCCTACTTTGATTGAAAATTGCTCCAAGGCCGAGGTGTTCGGTGTTGAGTTGCGAACGAGTCAATCCTACGCTCACGGAATTGAGTTGGAACTGAACGCCCAGCAACGGCTCGGAGTCAAGAAACGTTTCGAAGATAGTCCTATTTGCCTTGTAGGTCTTGCCAGTAGTGAACGGTATGATTCGCCGGAGCAGGCAAAGCTCAAAGGGGCAATAGAAAATACCAAGGCTTTTGTCAAGCTCAGCCGGGATGTCGGCAGCAGCGGCGTGAGGGTATTCCCAAACAGTTTTCATGATGGCGTACCACGGGAAAAGACCATTGAGCAGATTGCTAATGCTCTGAACATCGTCGGTGAATTCGCCGCCGATTATGGGCAACAGATTCGCCTGGAAGCGCACGGCGGTGCAGGTGAACTTCCGACCATCAGGGCGATTATGGATCAGGTTGACCAGCCGAGTGTTCGTGTTAAGCTCAACAGCGACATAAGGGACACCAGAGAAGGTGATTTCGAAGCCAGGTTTAACCTTGTGAAGGATTTGCTGGGCGATACTCTTCATTTGCATAATCTTAAAGATACTGAATTTCCATACCAGCTCCAGATGGACTTGTTGGTGAAAATGGGCTGGAGCGGCTGGCAACTGCTGGAAGTCAGCGACAAGGTGCAGGACCGCGTCCAGGCGCTTATTGAGCAGCGCCAAATCTGGGATCGGATGCTGGCAAATTCCTTAATAGCGTTAACGGAATCTACTTAATGACTTTTGTGAAACGGAGGTGCCGAACTTGGACAAACAAACTACTGACGCAACGCCAGGGCAAGAGCTGCAACGAGGATTTGGACTTTCTACCGCGACCTACGTAGTAATAGCCAGCATGGTAGGAACTGGGATTCTGGTTTCTCCAGGCTATATGATGGTTACGCTGAAGAATTATCCCGTCATATTCGGGCTTTGGGCCCTCGGCGGTTTGCTCGCTTTGTGCGGAGCCCTTTGCGTTGCGGAATTAGCTGCTGCTCTGCCGCGGGCGGGCGGTGAGTATGTTTACCTTCGTGAAGCGTATGGTCCGATGCCGGCTTTTCTTTCCGGCTGGACATCGTTTTTTTTAGGCTTCTCGGCACCACTGGCTGTTGCCGGCTATATAGCGGCATTATATTTGTTGTCGCCGTTTGGATTAGCCGACGATAAGGCCAGCCTTGTCGTTAAAATAACAGCCGCAGCTATTATCATTGTGATCACTTTGCCCAATCTTGTTGGTCACCGTCAATCCGCCTGGACGCAGAACTTAACGACACTTCTTAAGTTAGGTCTGTTTGTGGCCCTGGTAGTGTTGGCGTTTCTGTTCGGCGAAGGACGCATGGGACACATCTCCCAGGGACAGTCGATAGGGCAGACTCAGCTTGGAACAGCAGCTACTCAGTTGTTCTACGTAATGTTTGCCTACAGCGGTTGGAATGCTGCCAGCTACCTGGCCGGCGAGGTCAAGAATCCGGGCCGGATTCTTCCACGATCCCTGCTGCTTGGCGCCGGATTGGTGGTTATGTTGTATCTGGCTCTCAATCTTGTTTTTGCTTATGCAGTGCCTTTGGCCGATGTTGGATTTGACAATGCAGAACAGGTTCCCCAACTCGCAATCCAGAATCTTTTTGGGCTCAAAGCTTCCAGCATTTTTTCCGTTTTGCTTGGATTAGCGTTCCTGGCTACGGTTAGCGCGTTTATCATTACCGGCCCGCGGATCTACTACGCTATGGCTAAGGATGGTCTGTTCCCCTCGGTAGCAGCATATGTCAGTCAGAAGGGACGGGTTCCCATCTATGCGATGATTGCGCAGAGCGTATGCGCTATTGTTATTCTATTTTTAACAGACTTCCAGAACCTGTATAAATACGCCGCGGTGGGATTGTCGGTCTTTGCGATGCTTTTCATAGCTGCAGTATACGTCCTTCGATGGCGCCAGCCAGATATGGAAAGGCCGTTCCGCGTTCCCGGTTATCCGGTTGTACCGGCGATCTTCATGGTTATGATCCTCTTTATGACTGTATTCGCTTTCATACAGTGGTTGAAGCCTTCGATATACAGCCTCGGCAGCATCCTCGTGGGTATCCCGGTTTATTACATCTGGTCGTCGGTCCGACGGCTTGGAGAATAAAGTTCCCAGATACTACTTCGAATTCGATAGGCAGATGCTCACGGAGAAAACTACTTCGGCTTGTCCGAAAAAAATACCCTTAATGAACTGAGAGTAAGGTTTTAAATTTTTTTGAGAATATTTTCCGAAAACTGAAATAAAATTCCTATATCGGCACGTCTTTATATGTAGAAAAACCTTACATGAAGATGAAAGCAGGGCTTATTGAGGGAGCGTTAGAAGTGAAAAAGAAAATCAATATTGATATTAAAGCAGCGGTTTTGTTGATCATTTCTGACAATATCGTTGCCCTGCGAAACGTTATGAGGGCCATAATAACTTCAATTTCTAAGACGATAGGTTTAAAAGGAGGCTCGATATTGCCGGGCGGCAGGAAGAAGACGTAATTCTGCAGCGGTTGGAAATGCTGAGATTTAGCTTAGAAATCAAATTACCTGACAATGACCTGTAAATAACGAACAATAAATCACAATAGCGCTGTTTAGCACATAACAGCCCTCCTAAATTACTGGATGTGTTTTTTCTGATACACATCCAGCTTTTTTAGATACGAATTCTTAGAAATGGGATTATTGAGAATTTGTTATCGCCATTGGCTTGGATAGTCGATGGAACTGAACTGGATGTTAAACTTTTTGCATAGAGCATCGACAAGCACTTGTATTCTTTTGAGCTGGCAATCGGTTGGGTGTTTGGTCTTTCCATCGGCTATAATGCAAATCCGTATGGCATTATTGCTGCCTTTAGAGGTAGCAGGCAATTGTTTTTGCCATTTTTCTGTCGGCTGAATTTGGCCGTCGTTGCCGCCCATGCCGTTATACAAGCAGAAATGACAGTTGATATCGTTTGAATTTGCCAAGCCATTGAGTGATGCTAACTGCTCTAAGTTGCCGGTTTGCGTGCCGCTGTAGTAAATTTCGATGCTATTCCAATTATTCGTGGATTGGTCGGCACGGGAAGAAATGGCTTTTTTAACGGGATCAAGGTTATAATAGGTCCAAAGGGAAAAAGGGCCGGCTGATGGAGGATTGTGTCCCATCGCCATTAAGACAATCGCTCCAGTCGTCATCGAAGCCAGCAGTGTTGCTAAAACCTTTGCTACTCTAACCTGATTCGGCATAGCCTCGTCCTTGAGTTTCTCGAATTCGCAGTCTATTTAGCGAAAAATCATCCCTGATTGCGAACAGTCCACAGGTGATTAAGCCCTCATCCCGCACATGTGATAATTGCCTTGTTACCTGTTTGCCGCATATTGCGAAATAAGTGCGAGATAAGCCCTTGTCTAAGTTTTAGTATAATCCCTTATACAATACTCATCGGCACCTGCCAATATATTTCTCCAAATTTAGCAGAAAATAATAAAAAGTTCCCAATAAAATACCTAAACAATCAAATTTATCTACTTTGTTACTCTTAACATTAGCTAATTCTTCATTCGGAACTAATGTTTTTGGTCGAAAAGTCCTTGTGTTTGCTTTGTCAGCCTACCGGCGGAACTATAATATTTCTTCTAAAGCAGGTTAGGTATGGATTTTGTTCCTCCTTTATTAAAATATTCTTACTTAACAGTTTGCTTGTTATAAATATATTGATTTAAGAGATTGTGGTCCGTAATATTAGTTTTCTCACAGGCAGGATGAAAACCTGTAGTGAAACGGTAGGCTAAATCGAAGAGTTACGCCGTTTTCAAAGTTACGAGCAGTTTAGAAATAGGGAAAGATAAAATGACGTCAGAATCAAACTGTTGCCAAGGGGGATTTCATACACTATCTGATGAGCAAGTTAACCAATTAATCGGCCAGGGATGTACTTGCGAAGACTTCTCGAAGGTTCAGGTGGCCGAAGGATTCAAGGCAGAGACCGTAAAATCGACACATTTTTCCGGGGATATAAAGCTGGGAGTCTTTGAAAAGCAGGTTTCTTTCTTCGGTGGAATTTCCAGGCCGACTGGAATTAGTGATGCAACGATTCATAATTGTACGATCGGTAATAATGTTTATATAAACCGAGTTAGAAACTATATCGCGAACTATCAAATCGAAGACGACGTGGTCATAGAGAATGTCGAACTTCTTGCCACTGAAGGGGATAGCAGTTTTGGTAATGGAGTGGAAGTTGCTGCTGTTAACGAGGCTGGAGGCAGGGAAATCCCAATTTTTGACAATCTATCTGCTCATACGGCATATATAATCGCGTTTTACCGCCATAAACCGAAGGTCATAGAAAAGTTACGAGCAATGATAGGCGACTACACGGCTTCTGTTAGAAGCTCTATGGGTTTTGTCGGTAAAGGAGCCAGGCTTGTGAACTGCCGGATGATAAAAAATGCCAAAATTGGCCCTGCGAGTCTAATAGAGGGAGTCAGCAAGTTGGATAACGGTTCGATTAATAGCTGCCTTGATGATCCGGTTTATATCGGACCAGGTGTTTTTGCGGAAGATTTTATAGTATGCAGCGGCTCTAAAATTACTGACGGAACAATTATTTACAAATGTTTCATTGGTCAGGGCACTGTACTGTCCCGGCAATATTCGGCGGAGAACTCGGTATTCTTTGCAAACTGTGGCGGTTTTCATGGTGAAGCATGTGCCATATTCGCCGGGCCGTACACCGTTACGCATCATAAGTCCACATTGCTGATTGCAGGTTTGTTCTCGTTCTTGAATGCCGGCAGTGGAACAAATCAGAGCAATCACATGTATAAGCTCGGACCTGTCCATCAAGGTGTTATCGAGCGCGGCTCCAAAACAGCAAGCGATTCTTATATACTTTGGCCAGCCAAAGTTGGGGCGTTTACTGTCGTTATGGGCAGACATTACAGAAACTCGGACACTTCGGATTTGCCGTTCGCGTATTTAATTGAGCACGAAGACGAGAGTATTCTCGTACCGGGGGTGAATTTACGCAGCGTTGGGACCGTACGCGATGCTCGTAAATGGCCAAAACGAGACAGAAGAAAAGATCCGCGGAAACTCGATCATATAAACTTCAAGCTTCTCAGTCCGTACACAATTCAAAAGATGATTAATGGGCGTGATTTGCTCTTTAAGCTTAAAGAGACATCCGGCGAAACGTCCGAATATTTTACCTACCACAGTGTTAAAATTAAGAATTCATCGTTAGACCGCGGCATAAAATTATACCAGATGGGCATTGATAAGTTTCTGGGCAATTGTTTAATTAATCGTCTGGAAGCGAAACATTTCGAAAGCCCTGACGAGCTCATAGCTGTATTGAAACCTCAAGTTGGTATCGGGCCGGGAAGATGGGTGGATTTGGCCGGTCTGTTAGCTCCGGAAAAGGCTGTGGATAATTTGCTTTCTGATATCGAAGATGGCTCTATCAGCTCGTTAGAGCAGGTAGCTGACGGTTTTAGGGCAATGCATGAGTATTACCCTGAATACGAGTGGGCCTGGGTGGCGAATGTGTTGCGGGCTAATCTGGGTAAGAGAATCGAGGAAATGACAGCCGACAATATTATCGAGCTTGCAGCAAAATGGAAAAAGACTGTTATGGAACTTGACAATATGCTTTATGCCGATGTCAAAAAGGAATTTGCCGCTACTGCTCAAACTGGATATGGGATCGATGGCTCCTTGGAAGCAAAACATGCTGATTTCGCACAGGTCAGGGGAACTTTCGAGGAAAACAGCTTTGTTACGGAAATCGAAAAACATATCGCTGGTAAGACGGCGCTTGGGGATGAGTTGATTAGACGAATGGAACAATTGCGTCGAAACCAACTAAGATTACAGGTTTAGTAATTTGTTCGATTCTAAAAATGATTTGCAAAATGCTGGCTGGTAATATATCATCTGCTAATTCCTTTTTACGGTTTTATTGAATCATAAACATAAGTAATTATCCGCTAAGCTTTTACAGTATTGAAAAGAAAAGTGAATAAGAGGATTGTTCCTCTTTATAGAATGTCAGATGATAATTTGATAGCTGTTAACTTGTAAGTAAGAATATATTCAGGAGAAAATGACTTATGAGATTGATTATTGAACCGGATTATGATTTAGCGTCCAAATGGGTAGCATATTACATAACCAAGAGTATCAATGAATTTGGCCCAACCAAGAGCAAACCTTTTGTCTTAGGGCTTCCCACAGGCTCTTCACCATTGGGAGCTTACAAAGAATTGATCAAGCTCTACAAGAAAGGGACGGTTTCATTTGAAAATATTATTACCTTCAATATGGATGAATATGTGAACATTCCAAAGGATCATCCCGAAAGCTACCATTCATTTATGTGGAATAATCTGTTCAGCCACGTGGATGCTAAAGAGGAAAATGTAAATATCCTCGATGGAAACGCTCCGGATCTCGAAGTCGAGTGTGAAAATTATGAAAAGAAGATGAAGGAAGTTGGCGGCATAAAACTCTTCCTCGGGGGGATTGGCCCCGATGGTCATATCGCTTTCAATGAGCCCGGCTCATCCCTGACTTCCAGGACCCGTGTCAAGACGCTTACCTACGATACTATTGTGGCGAATTCCAGATTCTTTGACAATGATATCAACAAGGTACCCAAGACGGCTCTGACGGTGGGTGTTGGTACAGTTATGGATGCCGAGGAAGTGCTCATTATAGTGAACGGCCTTAACAAAGCCCGGGCGTTACAACATGCCATCGAGGGCAGCGTAAACCACCTCTGGACAATTAGCGCCCTGCAAATGCACCCAAAAGGGATAATCGTCTGCGACGATGAGGCCACAATTGAACTGAAGGTTGGAACGGCAAAGTACTTCAAAGGTATAGAGGCAGACAACCTTGATCCGGCTAAGCTTTTGAATCCGGCCTAATCGGCCGAGTGAGTTATTACGGATTATTTGCTTCGGGTGTCGGTTCTTTGTCGGCCGGATAGACAATATTCGCCTTGGCTTTGAGTGATTCTATATACTCATCAGCGAGTTCTGATTGCTTAATCTGGGTGAGCTGTCTTATGATAATGTCTTTGGCCTGATCAAATGCAATTGTACTGGCTTCTCTGTGGTCTGTGGCTTTGATGATATGGTAGCCGTATTCGGTTTCTACAACATCGCTGATCTGTCCTATTTCCAACTCGAAAGCTACGTTTTCAAATTCCGGAACCATCTGACCTCTCGGAAAGAATCCCAGGTCGCCACCTTGTGGGGCCATTGGGCACATTGAATGGCTTTTAGCTAATTCGGCAAGATCGGCTCCGTCTTTGATTTGCTTTAACAGACCTTCTATTTTTGTCTTGGCTATTGCTTTGGCTTCGTTGGGATCGGCGTTTGGATTAACATTAGGATCAACGAACTCCGGCTTGATTAGAATATGACTTACTCGAACTTGTTCCGGCTGTTCGAACTGCCTGGTATTTTCATCATAATATTTTTTAGCTTCTTCTTCTGTTACATCGATTTTCCCGGCCCAATGTGCCTGCATAAACTTGTTGCGGGCCAAGCCGCCCCGAACATCGGCCTTAACATTATCAAAATTCTGGCCGTATTGCTCCATTTTCGTTTTGAATTCTTCTAACGATAAGGGTTCTCTCTGTGCCGCTGCAATTTCTGTGATCTTGCTCATCACTTCTTCGTCCGTGATAACGATATTTGCTTCTTTAACCTTTTGATCCAATAAATACCTGCGGATTGTTTGTTCGAGAACTTGTTCTCGGAGTTGTTTTTCGTATTGCTCGGCAAATGTAGCCGGTAATTGTGCCGACTGTTCTGCGATTCTTTTGAGTTGGGGATTGACGATTCTGTCAATTTCGCTTTGGGGTATATCAATTCCGTCGATGGTAACAGCGATATTGTCGGCACCGGAATCAGTATCTTTTTTCTTACAACTTAGACCTGAAACGGCAAGAAATATCGCAAGGCAGATTAGTATTTTCAAATTGAGAGAGCAACTTCTCATAATATATCCTTTCTCAGGTTCAAAAAATAAAAAAAGACCCTTCACCGAGGGTAGTAAAGTTAATTATTCCAGAATAGAGCCAAATTGTCAAGTCTTTCTCTTTTCCATCGTCAATGCCGATGGGCCACTTAATTGGATGTTGAGGTTATTTTCAATTATGTTATTAAAACACAACCTTTGTAGTATTGCTGATAAAGTGATAGAATACCTGCTCTGGAGCGGTTCGCGAACCGCCAAGGCTTTCGATTGCTAATGATATTTATAACGAAGAATTGTTTTGGGAGTTTTTATGAAAAACAACTCTGATCGCAAGTCAGTGCCATCCGGTAGGGAGCTTGTCCTGAAGGCTCTTGCATACGAGCAGGTCGATCGGGTTCCCGTTGACCTGGGCGGTACTCTCGGCACCGGAGCTCAAGTAAGTGTTATTGCCGGTCTTCGCCGGGCTCTTGGTCTGGATAAGCAGGGAACGCCTGTTAGGGTTGTCGAAATTTATCAAATGTTAGGAGAGGTTGCCGCTGACCTGCGGGAGATGCTAAGTATCGATGTGGTAAATCTGCCGGGGCCGAAAAATCATTTCGGCTTTCCGGATGCTGATTACAAACCTTGGAAGACCTTCCAAGGCACAGATGTGTTGGTGCCCGGTCTGTTCAATACCGAGCCGGAGCCAAACGGTGATATCCTGCAATATCCGCAGGGCGACAAATCGGCGCCGCCGTCTGGCCGAATGCCCAAAGGCGGTTTTTATTTCGATGATATTGTTCGTCAGGAGTCAATAGATGATGCCAAACTCGATCCAGCCGACAATCTCGAAGATTTTGCTTTGATTGGTGAAGAGGATTTGAAGATCTATGAGCAGCGGGCGCGTGAGCTTTATGATAATACCGACCTTGCTATTACAGCAGGCTTTCCGGGAACCGCCTTTGGCGACATTGCTTTGGTACCGGCGGCTTTTATCAAGCATCCAAAGGGAATTCGTGACATCGAAGAATGGTACATCAGCACAGTCTCGCGGAGGGAATATATCAAAGAAGTTTTTGCCGGCCAGGCCGAGATTGCAATCAAGAACCTTCAGCGGATTCACCAGGCCATCGGTGACAGGGTGCACGTGGTCTGGCTCGATGGTACGGACCTTGCCGCCCAGAACACACTGTTCTGCAGCCCAGACACTTACAGGGAGCTTTATCTGCCGTTCAGCAGGAAACTCAACGATTGGATTCACGCCCATACAAAATGGAAATCGATGAAGCATTGCTGCGGTGGTTGCGAGCCGCTCATTGAAGGTTTCATCGAGGCGGGCTTCGACGTTCTCAATCCCGTCCAGACTTCCGCTACTGGAATGGATCCGCAGGGCCTCGTTGATAAGTACGGCGGCAGAATCGTTTTCTGGGGCGGCGGTGTGGACACACAGAAAGTCCTGCCTTTCGGAACTCCCGACGAGGTCCGACAACAGGTGACAGAACGCCTGCGAATATTCAACCAAAAGAACGGATTCGTCTTCACGACAATCCACAACATCCAGTGCAACACACCAACGGAAAACGTGTTGGCTATGTTCGAGGCGTTGGGACGGAATGTTTCAGTAAGCAAATAAAGAACACTGATAAAGCTTAAGAAAGGAATCATAGAAATGCTAAAAAGAGCATTGCTTTTTATTGCCGTAGTGTCAATTAATGTTATTGCCGGCTGCAGCAGGGATATACAGCAGGAAATCCCGGAATCTATCAGAAGGCTTGTAATCGACTTGAACGGCACATGGGAAATCGCCGAGGGCGGTATGGATTCGGTTCCTGCTGTTTTCGAGCACGAGGTTCCGGTGCCGGGACTTGTCGATATGGCCGAGCCGGCTTTCGAAGAGGTCGGCAAGAAAAGTCCGAGGCGGCAGGCCTTCTGGTATCGCCGTACTTTTACTCTGGATGAGGAAATCCCGGATATAGCGATATTAAAGATTCACAAGGCAAAGTACGGCACAAAAGTATTTCTTAACGGCAATCTCGTCGGTGAACATTTGCCGTGTTTTACGCCGGCATTACTTGATGTAAAATCATTCTTGAATACAGCCGGAAAAATGAATGAATTGGTTGTTCGTCTCGGCGCCGACCGCGAATCGCTGCCCGAAGGTATGCCTACCGGCTGGGACTTCGAGAAATATCTCTACATCCCCGGCATATACGACTCGGTCGAGTTGATTCTTACACGTGCTCCTTATATCGAACGAGTCCAGACCGTACCTGACATCAAACAAAGCAAGGTAAAAGTTGTTGCGGAAATTGAGAACTTCAATGCTCGTGAGTATTTCGATTTACACTTTCAATTACGTGAGGCCCGCACAGGCAGAAGCGTCGAAAGCGGCGCCGTAGGTGTTGCCAACGCGACCGGGAAACAAAAGGTGAACGTTAGCTTCGAGATCCCAATAAAGAACTGTAACCTCTGGAGTCCGGAGGACCCTTTTCTGTATGAACTGCGGTTGGCTACCGAAGGCGACGAATTGTCAACGCGATTCGGCATGAGGTCGTTTAGTTTCGACAAAGAGACCGGCAGGGCTGTCCTGAACGGAAAAACTTATTTTATGAGGGGAACTAACGTTTGTGCTTATCGGTTTTTCGAGGACGCCGAACGA